>Ga0307935_1000283_pt1 | contig 23981 bp, 26 predicted proteins | sample OrgLakmetageno92_FD_201827 | JGI IMG/M metagenome (GOLD analysis project Ga0307935, IMG submission 201827) | Saline water microbial communities from Organic Lake, Antarctica - #92 | ecosystem: Environmental > Aquatic > Non-marine Saline and Alkaline > Saline | place: Antarctica: Organic Lake...
TACTTGCTATTTATGCTGCAATTGGTGTTGGGGCGATCGGCTACACCGTGTTGTTTGGAATCTTTCAAGCTGACCCAGCCAGTGGCCTGCCGACTGGGGCACACATTGGTCCAGTGAGCATCGCCCTAGTAGTGGCAGCCTTTGTATTTGGACTCGGCATGGCCCTTTCGGGCGCCTGCATATCTGGACACATCTATCGTTTGGCTGAAGGGTCGCTCCGGGCGATTGTCGCATTAGCGGGCACGGTGCTGGGCTTTTTCATCGGCTACCAAACCTGGAACCAGCTTTACAGCCTCACGATTAGCGACGCGCCAGCTGTCTGGTTGCCCACCTATCTTGGCTACGGCGGCTCGCTTCTTTTGACTCTTGCAGTGCTGGGTGTATTGATTTATGCGGCCATGAAGAGGGCGGATCCGAAGGAAAACAAAGTAATCGCAAAATCGGCCGCAACCCCCACTCAGCTCAGGGATAACCTGCTGAAAAAGCGCTGGTCTCCTTGGGCCACCGGGTCAATAGTGGGTTTGGTCGGAGTCGCGGCGTATCTTCAGGTCGAACCGCTGGGCACCACAAGACAAATCAACTCCTGGAGCCAGAATCTCGCGACAAACCTCAACATTCGACCCGAAACCCTTGAGGGAATGGACACTTTTGCTGGCTGTATTGCAGTAGTTGGGGAAGTAATTACCAACAATGGCTGGCTAATCATAGGCCTATTTGTAGCGGCTCTTGCGGCTGCAATAGCAAGCAATAGATTTGGCTTCGAGTCCATCACGATTGCCAACTCGGGTACTGCACTTATAGGTGGCATCATGCTGGGTTGGGGCTCTTTCACTGCTCTGGGCTGCACAGTTGGAGTCCTCTTGACAGGTACTCAGAGCTTTGCAATCTCAGGTTGGATTTTTCTGGTATTTGCCTTTTTAGGAACCTTCCTCGGAGTCAAACTCAAGCTGAATAGGATCTAATGCCATGTTGAGTAAAAGCATTCGCCCACTGATTACGATGAGCACGGTTGTACTGCTACTTGCAGGCTGTGCTTCAACTCTGCCGAGCCAAGACAGCGGCCAGCTTCCTGACTTTTCAGCTCAGACTATTTCAGGGGAAAATTACTCCAGTACTGAACTAGCCGGCCAGAGTGCCCTAATTTGGTTCTGGACTCCCTGGTGTGCAATTTGCGCACAGGAGTCCGCAGACATCGTTGCCCTCACTAAAGCCAATCCAGAACTACTGGTCATCGGGATTGCCGGATACGGGTCCGAAGCAGAAATGGTTTCATTTACCAAACGAACCAACACGACTGACCTGACTCATCTGAACGATGAGACTGGTTCGCTTTGGAATGCGTTTCAGGTGCCAATTCAACCTTCGCTTGTCGCGGTAAATAGCCAAGGAGGGCTTCGCTTAAAAATCGGGCCTTCAACCGCTGAGAACCTACAGGCTCTGGCTGACTGGGTGAACTAGGTGCTAGAAATTAATCTGGCTTTGGCCGTGACGGCCGGAATCCTTGCCACATTCAATCCGTGTGGCTTTGCCTTGCTTCCGGCGTACCTGTCTTCGATTATCTTGACCAAAGAGGACGAAGGCGCTTCGGCTAGCGCACCCTACTTCCGAGCAATGCGGTTTGCCAGCGCTTTTGCTCTTGGTTTACTTTTGGTTTTTGCTGCCGTCGGGCTGCTTGTTTTCCCCATCTCTTATGCCATTCAGGCCTATCTGCCCTTTGTTACGGTGGCCATGGGTCTTGCCCTGATTGTTCTGGGAACACTACTTCTTTGGGGTAAAAGTCCGACATTATCTAAATTTCTGAACCCAAACATTGCACCCGGCAAATCGTTCATTACTCAATTTGGATATGGTGTTACCTTCGCCTTGGCATCCCTGTCCTGCACGATCGGGCCCTTTCTTGCGATCACTACCGGGGCAATTCAGGAACAGAGCTTGATTCAACTGCTAGCGGTGTTCACTGGCTACTCGATGGGAATGGCTGCAACGGTCTTCGTGCTGGCGTCAATCACTGCCGCTGCCAAGCAAACTCTAATTCGAAGGATTCGTCAGGCATACCCAATAATCGAGAAGGGGACTGCTGTTCTGTTAGTGCTAGTAGGGGGCTACTTCCTTTTGTATGCGTGGTACGAATTGCAGGTTTATCAAGGTTTGACGTTTGTAAATCCCATCATTGAGTCGGTGACGAGATTGCAGGGTCACATTGCTACTTTCGTGGCGACAACCGGCCCCTGGCCATTGCTCATAGCTGCCCTGGTAATTCTTGTCAGCGCGCTCACGCTGAAACAGCACAAGCGCAAGGTCACCACTAAGACTGGAAATGTGTTGAAGTAACTACCCAATTTCCGAGTTCTACACAGAAGCGCGAAACCCATTCGAAGCCCAGAGTGGTAGCGTCAAAGTTCTAGCAATCAAAACAGTTTGCTAGCCCGAATGTCTTTGGGAAGAGCAAGGGACGCCAGGAACATAAGCTGCACACGGGGCCCACCCGTTGGACGGATTTCATGACCACCTACCCCAACTTGACCGCTCTTTTTGTGAACTGCACCCTGAAGCGATCCCCAAAGCTCTCGCACACCCAAGGACTGATTGATCTGAGTAAATCAGTCATGGAGTCACAAGGGGTTCAAGCCGAATCACTAAGGCTCGCCGATTACGCAGTCCCTCCCGGAGTGAGCCTTGACATGACCGAGCACGGCTATGACAATGACGATTGGCCGTCGATTTGGCCAAAGGTTCAAGCGGCCGACATCTTGGTGGTCGCCGGGCCGATCTGGCTCGGTGAAAACTCATCCATTATGCGGATCTTGTTAGAGCGACTTTATGCAATGAGCGGTCAGCTCAACGATAAAGGTCAATACTCTTTTTACGGCAAGGTTGCCGGAACCCTACTGTCTGGCAATGAGGACGGGGTGAAGCATGCGGCGATGGGAAACCTATACGGGTTGCAGCACGTTGGCTACACCATCCCCCCTCAGGCTGACGCCGGCTGGATCGGCGCGATAGGGCCGGGGTTGAGCTATCTGGATCAAGGCTCTGGCGGACCAGAAAATGACTTCACCAATCGCAACACCGCTTTTATGAGCTGGAACCTTATGCACTTGGCCCAGCTTCTAAAGTCAAATGACTTTTACCCAAACCTTGGAAACTCTCGCGCCGATTGGGACAAAGGAATTCGTCCCGGATTCGAAAACTGATGAGAACCGAAGAGGTTGCCTTTCCAGGCTCCAATGCGAAGCTAGCCGGCAGGATCTCGTATCCCGATGGCGAAGTTGGGGCAGTTGCGGTGTTCGCCCACTGTTTCACTTGCTCAAAAGACATTCCGGCCGTTACTCGAATAACCTCCAGGCTTAGCAATCACGGCATTGCGGTTATGAGTTTTGACTTCGGTGGGCTGGGTCATTCTCACGGAGATTTTTCGGACACTAATTTCTCCACCAACGTGCTGGATCTAAAAATGGCGATTGAATACCTGCGGTCTCTGGATCTTGCACCCACGCTGTTAGTCGGCCACTCACTGGGCGGTGCAGCGGTTCTGCAAGCCGCAAGCGTACTGGAGCAAATTGAGGCAGTTGTAACCATTGGGGCGCCTTCGAGTCCTCAGCACCTAGAGGGTTTACTAGACCCGTTCCTGCCGGAAATTGCTGAGACCGGCGAAGCAACCGTGACGCTTGCCAATCGTGATTTTGTCTTCAAGCAACAGTTTCTTCAGGACATTCGAGATGCGGATATATTGTCTTGCGTCAAGTCAATGCCAGCCGCGCTCTTGGTGATGCACTCACCGCTTGATAACACCGTTGGCATTGCCAATGCCGAAGAGATTTTCCACGCCGCCAAACACCCAAAGAGTTTTGTCTCACTCGATGACGCCGACCACCTTCTTCGAAAGGTGAAAGACAGTGAGTATGTAGCGGACTTGATTGTCAGTTGGGCCTCTCGCTATCTAACAATCAAAGAGACCAAGCAGCCCGTTGCAACTGGGGATGGCTCAGTCCTAGTTTCTGAGGTTTCGGCAGATAAGTTTCAGCAGGATATTCTCATCGGTCAGAAGCACGCCCTATTGGCGGATGAGCCCGAAGACGTCGGAGGCAAAGATACCGGACCAACCCCCTATCAGTTCCTGGCAGCCGGTCTAGGCGCCTGCACCTCAATGACTGTGCGAATGTATGCAAAGCGCAAAGAAATCCCGCTTACCGGCATCAGCGTTGAAGTGACCCACGATAAGCGGCATGCCGAGATTGACCCGGAGGCCAAGGCCACTCACGATCACTTTGTGAGAAAGATCAGACTCACTGGCATTCTGACGGCAGACCAGCGGCAGTCATTACTGGCGATTGCGGATAAATGCCCCGTTCACAGAAGTCTTGAGTCGAGTGCTCACATTGAAACAATTGACGTGAGCTAGAAATTTACCGAGGGCTATTTAGCTTTTTTGGAACTGGGCCCAACCCACTCCCAAATCAACATCGTCAGTGTTACAAGTGCAAATCCGAAAAAGAGGTCTTCAATCGGAGCGTAGGCAATCCTGGTCCCGGTAATTGCTTCGGGGTTATAAGTAACGATCTTCTGGCTGGTGAGATAGCCGTTGGTTAGAAGTTGAAAAAGAGTGACTATCGCCAAAGAGATCCAAAATTGAGGTCTTGAAATTAGGCCCGATTTCATCACGGCTACCCCAAAGACAAAGACCAGAATCACAGCGATGCCGGCTAGCAGCGTGTAGCTGATCATGTCTTTACCTTCTTGAGGCGAACGAGCCAACTTCTAACCGTGGGTAGAAAGTTTGTTACCCCTTCCAGCGTCAGGATTCCTGCGATTGGGATGATGAGAAAAAACCCGTACTCTTGCAGTGGAATTCCTAGCGGACCATAAATGCCCAATGTGAGCTCCTCTGAAAAAAACCAATGGCTATTTGCAATTGCAAAGGCATCCCAGAGCAAAAACAGTGGAGCTGCAAGAGCGATGGTTTTTATGAGCCGCTTCGGGTCTCTGAGAACTCGAAGCCGAAAGGCAGTTTCAAGCCAGAACGATGCGAAAACAACAAACCCAAGCATCGCTATATAGGACCACTGTCCAAACAACTTGGGTCTCCCTCCAGCGCTAGGCTTTCAAAAATGGTGGCTTCCGAGATAAAACTGATGAAAAACCTCAGGGCATTCTCACGCTACTGCATTTTGTTCGGCATCCTAACCTCGCTGGTTTTTCTGAGCTTTGGCGGACTGCCGATTGGTGGGCAAGTAGTGCTTGCTTTAATTGCTCTGACGGTTGGCATTCCCCACGGTGCGGTGGACCACATAATTTCGGTCCCAAACTTTGCCAGCCTCAAAATGGCTTTGTTCTTGGTTGGCTACCTAAGCGTTGTGGGGATTGTTATTTGGGCAATTCTCAGCGCCAATCTTTTGGGCTTTCAGCTTGTTGTTTTGATGAGTGCGATTCACTTCGGCCTTGGGGATGCGGCGTTTATATCCGAACTGGATACTCGAAGCCAAACCAAATCAAAGTTTCCGAAACTGCCTTACATAATCGCCTCCGGATTCACTCCGGTCCTAATCCCGCTTTCTAGCTCGCAGAGCACCGAGGCACTTAACGCAGTGAACCCGGCTCTGGTTGGTTGGGCAGGTTCCATAACACCGTTACTTTTCTCCGGCATGGTGATTTTTTCAATAGCCAGCATCGTTTGGATGCTTGTTAGAAACCGCATTCAAGAAACGATTGACCTTGGCCTGCTGTTGGTTTTAGCTTTGGTCGCACCCCCGCTAGTGGCTTTTGCTTTTTACTTTGGGTTTTGGCACGCGCTTCGCCACACCGGCAGAATCTCGCTGGAATTAAAGTCCTCCGAAAACCTGCATGGGCAAGGTAAGCCTTGGGCGGCGCTTGGAAGGGCAATCTGGGCAGGTGTGCCAGCACTTCTGATAGTGATTGTTTTCACCATCGTGCTTGGTCTAGTTCAGGGCTTCGAATTTGGGCAAGATCTACTTTGGTATTTGTTGGTTGTGATTTGGGCACTGACCGTGCCACACATGGCTCTGACTCTGAGGCTTGATTTGCAGGCCTTGCGGTCTAAGAACCCGAAGGCTGAGCTGGAACTTTAGGCAGTCGGTCTTCCGGCATACTGCCAAATTTCACCGTAGCGAACCGGAACAATTCTCACGGTTCTAGCTGGGTTTGGAGCTTCCATCATCATGCCATCGCCCAAGTAAATAGCGACGTGGTACTTGTCACCGGAAAAAGCAGTTTCCTTGCTCCACCAAATTAGGTCTCCACGCTGAGCATCCTGGATCGGAACCAGTCTTTTTGCGCTGGCCAACACGTTGTACTGGGCGGTAGCTGAGTGCCATCCAATGTAAACGCCAGCTGCCGAGTAAGACTTCATCGTGATTCCAGAACAGTCCCAAACATTTGGACCTGAACCGCCAAGAACATATCTTTCACCCAGCTGCTTTCTGCCAAAGGCAATTGCAGTTTCAACTTTTGACCAATCAGGGTCACTGACGCTGTAAAGCTCTGGTGCGGATGGTGCGGACTTGATTAGGTTTTGCCTGCGCTCAGCCTCTAAGCCCTCGATGCGCTGGCGCTCAACATCGTCTGCGGTGTCTTTGAGAGTTGCAAGCTGGCTCATCATGTTCGCTCGCTGGCGCTCAGATTCATTCACTTTTGCAATGACGGCATCTGCGGCCGCCTTAGCTTCGGCGAATATCTGTTCCGCTTCGGTCTCAAAGCCCTGCAATTCGACCTTCGCGCTGTCTAGCTCTTCGGCCAGTGACTTGGCTTGGGTTTGCTTATCAAGCGCTGATTCGTAGATTGCCCCGGTGCGCTGGGCAAGCATGTCCTGCATGGTCAGTTGATAAAGCAGGTCTTCTGCGTTTTCAGGATTGAAGAATAATTCCAGCGATGTGTTGCCACTTGCCTGGTCGCGGTACATCTTGCCGACTATTTGGGCCAGTTGGATTTTTGCATCCTCTGCTTCGGTCGCAGCTAACTCCACTTTGGCCTGAAGTCCGTCAACTTTGGCAGCCATTCGGGCGACTTCTTCGACGGCTTGGTTGTACTGCTCATTTTTCTGGAGAGCAACCACCTCTAGAGCGTCGGCCTCAACCTGGAGGGTTTCTAAAATTCCCTCGATACGCTCGACCATTTTTTGTTTGTCTTGAACGTTGGCCTTAGCGGCAGCAACCTCGGATGCGGTCGGGTAGCTTGGCACGGCGTGGGCCGGCGCCAGCGCAACGCTGGTGAGCAAAATGCCCAGTCCGGCTAGTGCTGCGACTACTTGGTTACGACGTAATTTCAAAATACCTCCGAAGATTTAATCCTAACTCAAAGGCTCAACTCATGCATGAAGGTTTTCTGAGTGTTGCGCAACTAGCTATTTGACCAGTAATGTTTATCTCGGTGCTTTTGAGGTTGCCAACTTCATGGCCCCATCGTTTAGCGGCCTAGGACGCTGGCCTTTCACGCCGGTAGCACGGGTTCGAATCCCGTTGGGGTCACCAGGCGATGTCTTTAGCACCATTTTGACCCTGTAGCGCAGTTGGTTAGCGCGCCGCCCTGTCACGGCGGAGGTCGCGAGTTCAAGTCTCGTCAGGGTCGCTTCGCCTAGGGCGAATGGTGGGGTATTACCCCACGGCTCTGTAGCTCAGTTGGTAGAGCGAACGACTGAAAATCGTTAGGTCACCGGATCGACGCCGGTCGGAGCCACATTGGAAGAAGGCGGATAGTGACCATCATTTTTGGCCTACTGTCCGCCTTTTCTTATGGCTACGCAGATTTCGTTGGGGCCCTTGCCGCAAAGCGAATTCGAGCTGTTGCCGCCACCACATACTCATTTAGTGTCGGCCTAGTTCTCTCGATAGTTTTTAGCATCTTCATTGGCGCCGATTATTCGGCGCAAACAATTCAAGCAGGGATCTACGCCGGCGTCGCTGCTGCGGTAGCACTTAGCTGTCTTTACGCAGGCCTTGCGCTTGGACCAATCTCAATTGTGAGCCCGCTCACAGCAGTTATTTCTGCGATCATCCCGGTCTTGGTGGATGTTGCTTCTGGTCAAGAACTTTCCAACTTCGTTGTCATCGCGGTGGTTTTGATCTTGATCGCGGTTGTCCTGGTTGGTTTTGTGCCGGGCGATAATGTGAAGCTTCCCTCTCTACTGGCACTTGCCTACTCGGTTGGAGCCGGGCTTGGTTTTTCTGGCATCTTCTTGTTTCTAGATTCTGCCGCCGCCGATTCGGGGCTCGCGGTTCTTGTTGTGATGAAGGCTGTCGGGCTGGTGTTGCTTGTTGCGGGGCTGTTTGTGCTTTGGCTAAGAGCACCGAAGAATCGCTACATCGAAAAAATTGCTGACTATAAACTTGCGGGTCTCCTTGTTTTAGCTGGGCTCGGCGATGTGCTTGGTAACGTCACATTTTTGATTGCAACCAGATCTGGCGCGCTTGCAGTGGCGGCGGTGCTAACCGCGCTTTATCCGGTGGGAACGATATTGTTGGCGCGGGTGTTTCTAAAAGAGCGCATCGCTTTATCGCAGAGTGCAGGAATAGTTTTGGCGCTTGGGGCATGTGCCCTGCTGGCCATTGGGTAATAGAAAATAGAAATGAGCAACATGTCATCACGTAGACGCTGGATCGGTCTTGTCTTTATTTCAATGGCTATTTCCCTGGTAATCATCGACGGAACCATCGTCAATACAATTTTCCCGGCCATCATCGATGAGCTAGGGCTGTCATCCACCGAGGTTCAGTGGGTACAGGAAAGCTACATCTTGGTCCTTGCTTCACTGCTATTGGTGTTTGGTTCAATTGCTGACCGCTTCGGCAGAAAGCGAATGCTGAACATCGGAATCGTGATTTTCATCATCGCATCAATCTGGGCGGGTCTTACTGAATCTTCTATCGAGTTGATTTTGGCAAGGGTTGTTCAGGGTGTCGGTGGAGCGATGGTTCTGCCAACCACGCTTTCACTCGTCAATGCAAACTTCCAGGGCCGCGAACGTGGAATTGCCTTTGGTATTTGGGGTTCCACTATCGGAGGCATGGTGGCGGTTGGGCCGGTGCTCGGAGGCTGGCTAGCAACAGATTTCACCTGGCGCTGGGCGTTTATGATAAATCTCCCACTTGGAATCATCATCTTGGCAGGGCTTTTGTGGCTAGTACCAGAATCAAAGTCTCCGCAGCGTGCCGGGGGCATCGACTGGACCGGAGCAGTTATCTCCGTGGTCATGTTCTCCACCTTGGTGTTCGGTCTTATTGAAGGCCGCATCTACGGCTGGTGGACACAGACCGAGAACCAGTTCAGCCTCGGTAATTTCGTTTGGCCAACAGACACCATTTCGGTTATCCCGGTTGCACTTGCCATCTCAGTGATTTCAGGCCTGGCATTTGTTCGCTGGGAAATCAGGCAAGAAAAGGCTCACAAGAATGTGATTCTGGATCTTGGCCTGTTTTCAATTACGTCTTTTAGAAACGGATCAATCGCTGCCGGAATCATCTCAATGGGTGAGTTTGGAATCCTGTTCGCACTGCCGCTTTGGTTGCAGAACGTTCTGGGTCTTTCTCCAATCAGCTCCGGTTTGGTGCTGCTATGGCTTGCAGTCGGTGCCTTCTTGGCAAGCGCCATTGGTGGCGCACTAAGCGGCAAACTTCCGCCGGCCAGGGCAGTTCAAGTGGGAGTTTTGCTTGAGCTGACAGCCGTTATCGGAATCGCGCTTTTGGCCAGCACTGAAACCGGCTGGGTTGCGGTTGCCCCACTGCTATTTGTTTATGGAATCGGTATCGGTTTGGCCACGGCCCAACTAACCGGTGTTGTGATGCAGGACGTGCCAATGGCTCAAAACGGTCAAGGCTCTGGATCGCAGTCAACTGTTCGTCAGGTTGGTTCCGCGCTCGGCATTGCGGTTCTTGGAACCATGTTGTTCACCGGAGTTCAAGGAAACCTGGAAACCAGGTTGCAGGACACCGATTTGACTGCCCAGCAGCAAGCTCAGGTTGTTGAGGTTGTGGTGGATTCTGCCGGCGGCGCGATACCGGTCTTGGATGAGATTTTGTTGCCACAGCAGGTTTCCCCGCAAGTGGTTGACGATGTCATCTACCAGTCCGGTGAGGCCTTCACAGAGGGCGTTCACTTGGCAGCCTGGGCTGCAGGCCTGTTCTTGTTCCTAGGCTTCTTATCGACCTTTCAACTTGGTAGAAAATCAAAGGTGCCGCTGGTCTAACCAGACCGATATTCATTAGTTAGTCTGTAGCTGTGTCTACCAACTGGAGAATGGCAGGATACGTCTTCATCGGAGGCGCCCTAGGGACAATGCTTCGATATTTATTGTCCGAAGTGATTGCCATAAACACTGAGTTTCCAACCGGTGAACTAATAGCCCTGACCACGGTCAATTTACTTGGCGCATATTTTCTGGGACTAACCGCAAGACTTCCCTACTTCCAAACCATGTGGTGTAAGTGGCTTTGGGCCTATGGGTTTGCAGGCGGCTTCACCACCATGAGCGCAGTGACACTCTTTGTTGACATCAACGGCTTAACCTGGGAGATTTTCGCAATGCTGCTTGGCGGCATTGCAAGCTATGGAGCAGGCTGGCACCTCGGCAGGAGAGTTCAGCAAAAGGCGGATGCCGAATGAGTAACCCGATCTTGATGACACTTTTGATTGGTGCTTTCGGAGGCCTGGGAAGCATCGCGAGGGTGTTTCTGATTCGTTGGGGTGGCGTGCTGCCATTTGGTTTATTTCTCACCAACGGCTTAGCGGCAGCTTTAGTTGGATATATCCACGCTGGCAACCTGGCTCAGGACTATCTACTGATCGGCGTTGTTGGGTTGGCCGGTGGGTTGTCGACGTTCTCGGGTATAGCTAAAGCTGGCTTTGACTTCTACCACCGAGGTCGAGTAGCGCAGATGTTCTTGACCGTCGCGATAAACATAGTTATTCCACTACTTACCCTCACACTGGCTTTGAGGTTCACTTAGCCCTGTTAGAATTAAGGTAAAGATTCCCGCAGGTTTCCTGGGCAGAGATTTTGCCCAGATTATTCAGAGAAAAAGGGGGCTCGCCATGGGGCGTGGCCGTCAAAAAGCCAAGAACACCAAGGTTGCCAGAGAGCTTAAGTACTTTAGCCCGGCAACCGATTACTCTGCGCTCCAAGCAGAGCTAAGCAAAGTGCCAGAGGGCGAATCCCAATATGAAGACAAGTGGGCTGGCCTTTATGAGGACGATGAGACCGAAGAAGAACAGGCCTAGCTAGTAGTTAGTTCAAAAATTATTACCAGGCATATGCCGAAACAACCAAGCCAACAAGTATCTTGAGATTGATTCTCGAATCCGAGTAGTTCTCGTCCAGTGCAAAATTCTCGCCGTCTTCGGCAGCAATTCGAGCAGTCAGATCGGCATTTTCGATGTAGGAAATTGCAGCGACTTTACTCATTCCGATTACCTGGCAGCCAACCAGCTTTGTCTCAGCGTGCTGCTCGGAGAACTGATCGGTGCTCAAATCAATAAAGCAAAGTTCGTTTGGAGTATCTAGAACACTCGAGACCGAAGCATTGTTGGCGCCGGTAATCAGGCCAGCGACAAAGGCGGCTGAAGCAACCAACAAGCCAATGATTGCAACGACTGCGGTTTGTTTATTTGGCATACTCCCCAACTAGCCGAACCGCGCCGCCGCGGGTGCCCTTTGCCTCCGACAAGTAGCCGTTCGCCTCTGCGTTTTCAGGTTTTGATTCGATAACACCGAGTTGCCAGCTCAAAACTCCAAGCTCTTTCAGACTTCCAGCGATTGCTGCTGCGCTATCCTCACGAACTACAACTGCGAACCCAAGACCTAGGTTCCAGGTTGATTCCAGATCGAATAGATCAATGCCAGCCGACTCAGCCAGGACCTGGAAGACCGGTTGCGGTTGCCAACTTGCCCGCTGAACATCCAAGGAAACATGGGAAGGCAGGACCCTGGAAAGATTTGCTGCAATACCGCCGCCAGTGATGTGGCTCATGGTTGAAAACTTATTTTGGAAGCGAATATCTTGAAGCAGCTTGTTCAGCACTCCGGTGTAGAGGGCGGTTGGCTCCAGTAGCTCTTCACCCAAAGTTCTTCCGAATTCAGCAATCACGTCGGTGTATTGCCAGTTGTTGTCGGCGACAATCTTTCGAACCAATGAGTAACCGTTTGAGTGCAGGCCAGATGACTCTAAGCCCAAAACGACATCACCAATTTCAACTTTTTCGCTGGAAAGAATCTTGTCTTTTTCAACCACTCCCACGGCAGCGCCTGCCACGTCGTACTCGTGTGGTCCGAGAAGTCCCGGGTGTTCGGCCGTTTCGCCACCAACAAGTGCCACGTCGACCGCCTTGCAGGCCTTGGCAATGCCCCGAACGATGTCCGCTATGCGAGTTGGCTCCAACAGGCCGCAGGCTATGTAGTCGGTCATGAACAAACTGCGAGCGCCGGTAACCACGATGTCATCAACGACCATGCCAACTAGATCCTGGCCAATGGTGTCGTGCTTATCCATGGCTTGAGCAATAGCAACCTTGGTGCCAACGCCATCGGTCGTGGTTGCAAGAATCGGGTGCTCGTAGGATTTCAGGATGCTGGCATCGATCATGCCGGCAAAGCCGCCGAAACCACCCAGAACCAAGTTGTTGTGAGTGGCGGAAACCGCCTGCTTCATAAGTTCTACTGCCTTGTCACCGGCTTCAGTGTCCACTCCTGATGCTGCATAGGGATTAGTCATGAGTTGTGCACGTGACCCTCTGCCTCGATGGTCGCGACTGGACGCTCCAATAGGTTCTTGCCCAGACGATCTGCCGCTGGAAGCTCTATTGGATACTTACCGGTGAAGCAAGCGGTGCAGAGCTTTTCCTCGGGCTGGTTGGTGGCTTCGACCATGCCGTCCTTGGAGAGATAGCCAAGCGAATCGGCACCAATTGATTGTCTGATATCTTCCAAATCAAGCCCAGAAGCAAGCAATTCGGCGCGAGATGCAAAGTCAACGCCATAGAAACATGGCCAAGTTATCGGTGGGCTAGAAATTCGAACGTGGATCTCGGCAGCCCCTGCCTCTTTCAGCATCTTTACTAGCGCCCGTTGAGTGTTGCCTCTCACGATCGAGTCATCAACCACTATCAAGCGCTTGCCGGCAATTACCTCTTTTAGTGGGTTCAGCTTCAACCGGATGCCCAGCTGGCGAATGGTCTGCGAGGGCTCGATAAAGGTTCTGCCGACGTAAGCGTTCTTCACTAGCCCGTGACCAAAAGGAATTCCAGACTGTTCGCTATAGCCAATGGCGGCTGGTGTTCCAGATTCTGGGGTTGGCATCACCAAGTCGGCCTCAACCGGGTGCTGCTTGGCCAAGGTTCTGCCCATTTCAACTCGTGCCTCGTAGACCACGCGACCGCTGATAGCAGTGTCGGGCCTTGCAAGGTAGACATACTCAAATACGCAACCGGCTCGTTTTTCGGTCGCAAACCTAGAAGACCGCAGCCCGTTTTCGTCAATTGCAATCAGCTCGCCAGGCTCAACCTCGCGAACAAAAGAAGCTCCAACAATGTCAAGCGCCGCCGACTCCGAGGCAACTACCCAGCCGCGCTCAAGCCTGCCAAGCACTAGTGGCCTGACTCCCTGCGGATCTCTTGCCGCATACAAAGTCGACTCGTCCATGAACACCAAGCAGTAGGCGCCCTTGACCTTTGGCAACAGCTCAATTGCTGTTTGCTCCAGCGAGCTATCTGGGTTTCCGGTTAGTAGCGCAGTTAGCACGGCGGTGTCAGTGGTATTGCCACTACTAAGTTCTGATTCGTGGTTTGGATAGCGCTTATCAAGTAGTTCCAGTAACTCGGTGATGTTGGTTAGGTTGCCGTTGTGACCAAGTGCCACGGTTCCATAGGCAGTTCTACCCAGAGTTGGTTGCGCATTTCTCCAATGCGAAGATCCGGTTGTTGAGTAACGATTGTGGCCGACTGCGATGTGGCCCTTTAAAGATTCCAGTGCTGCTTCGTTGAAAACCTGTGAAACCAAACCCATGTCTTTATAGACCAAGATGTTTTCACCGGTGGAAGTGGCAATGCCAGCAGATTCCTGACCGCGGTGCTGAAGTGCATAAAGACCAAAATAAGTGAGCTTAGAAACTTCTTCGCCTGGAGCCCAGACACCAAAAACTCCGCACTGGTCCTGTGGACCCTTCTCCCCCGGGAGAATGTCGTGGTTTAGCTTTCCGTCGCCGCGCATCACTTGCTAACCCTATTGACCAGGGCCCGCTTGGTGCGGCGCGAAGAAATAAGGTCAAAAGCAATTGCAAACAGAACCCCGAAGCCAAGGCCCAAGCTACCGAGAGCAATAACCAACAAGCCCAGCACATTTTCGTTTGACCTGGTTGCATCAGGAATAAGTAGATTCAGACCAAAAGCCAACACAACACCTAAGGCCGCGCCAGTAAGCGCGAAGGCTAGAACCTTGGGCGCCCTGCGGATTTCTACTTCTTCAGACTTGTCTTGATTTTTTTTGGCCACGGGTCAATATAATCACGCAATTGCCCGGCACTCCCAAATCGAGACTAAACAACTAGCTTCCGACCGGAAAAACCTTTGCTAATTCAGCGGCTTTCTCGCCGGAAAAATTGCAACCAGGCGTGAGCCTGGCCTGATTGATAGTCATTTCACCCGCACAAAGAGCAAGAAAAACTTCAGAAGTGAGCTCTACAACATTGGGCGGAGTGCCCCTGCGGTGATTCATGCCCTCAATGCACTGGACCGCTCCAAATGGTGGCACCCGCAACTCGACAGTTCCACCGCGGTGGTCTTTTTCGATCTGCTGCAGCAGGTATCGAACTGCAGTTGGCAGCTGGCCCTGAAGATCGGCTAACGCAGACTCACCGTCGGCAGTCGAGATCTGCTTTTTGCTCATCACCCAATTATGGCAAGTGTGACTGTGCTTATTGAATTGGTAAACTTCTTAGGATGAGAATTTTGGTTGTGGGCTCCGGTGCTAGAGAGCACGCGATTATCAAAGCTCTGATTAGAACCGGCACCGAGGCGCGCGACATTGTCTGTGCTCCAGGAAATGAATACATCGCCAAACAAGTCGAGATTCGAGCGCTCGATGATGCCAGCGACAAACTTGCAGTCACCAAAATTGCCCTGGAAGAAGCAGTTGACCTAGCCGTTATTGGCCCAGAGGCACCGCTGGTTGCAGGAGTGGCGGATGCCCTTCGTACCCAAGGTATTCCAGTGTTTGGACCCGATCAAAAAGCTGCTGCTCTAGAGGGCAGCAAGCAGTTTGCCAAAGAGATCATGGCCGCCCAAGACATCCCAACTGGTATGTCAAGACGTTGCGACACAATCGCAGAGGTCGAAGATGCGATGAGCCAGTTCGGTTCCCCCTACGTGATTAAGGCCGACGGCCTTGCGGCAGGCAAAGGTGTCGTTGTCACCTCAAACAAAAAAGAAGCTCTTGACCACGCAGCCAAGTTTTTAGACGAAGGCGTTTTAGTAGAAGAGTTTTTAGCGGGCGAAGAAGTAAGCCTGTTTTTCTTGTCCGACGGCAAAACAGTCATGCCGCTAAGCCCAGCCCAGGATTACAAGCGTGCCTTTGATAATGACCAAGGCCCAAACACCGGCGGCATGGGTGCCTACTCTCCGCTTCCCTGGCTTCCTGAAGGTTTCGTCGAAGAAGTCACAACAAGAATTGCTCAACCCACGATCAATGAGCTAAAAAAACAAGACGCAGAATTTATTGGCTTGCTCTACTGCGGACTAATAATCACCGACCGCGGCATCAGGGTTATTGAATACAACGCTCGCTTTGGTGACCCAGAAACTCAAGTTGTGCTTGCAAGGCTCACAACTAATCTTGCTGAGCTACTGATGAGTGCCGCCAGTGGGAAATTAGATGTTGGACCAACCGCTGAGTTCTCGGACAAGGTAGCCGTGACGGTTGTCTTAGCCTCCGAAGGGTATCCGGCTACAACTGCCCCAATTCGTGAAGTGACGGGCATGGAAAGTGCCGAGAGCATGGACGATGTTGAAATCTGCAAGGCGGGTGACACCGGAAGAGTACTGTCGGTTGTTGGCCTTGCGGGCTCCTTCCCGGAAGCAAGAGCACTTGCTTACGAGGGCATATCCAGAATCAAGCTTGAAGGTTCGCACTTCCGAACCGACATCGCACTCAAGGTCGCAACCAAGGCTGCCGGCTAAATGGAGATCCCAGGTTTCAGTCATGTTTATTCGGGCAAGGTTCGAGATCTCTACGCTCCAGAAGACCCTCAACACCAACACTTGGTCCTGGTGGTTGCAAGCGATCGCATCAGCGCCTTTGACACCGTCCACTCGCCTGAAATTCCGGGTAAGGGCGCGAACCTAACCGGGCTGACTAATTACTGGTTTGACCGGCTTGATGTCCCGAACCACAGAAGCGATGAGCTAGCTGTTCCAGAGATCGTCAAAGACCGAGCCGTGATCGCAAAGCGCTTGGACATGTATCCGGTTGAGTGCGTAGTCAGGGGCTACATCTCTGGCTCCGGCTGGAGTGAGTATTTAGAAACCGGTGCCATTTGTGGTGTCGAGCTGCCCGCAGGGCTGAAGTTCGGAGACAGGCTACCGAAGCCGATTTTCACTCCAGCCTTCAAGGCGGAGCTCGGTGACAAAGATCAGAACATTAGTTTTAGTGAAACAGTCGATCTTGTCGGCCAAGAAATTTCTGAAAAGCTAAGAGATTACAGCCTAAAAATCTTCGAGCGAGCAAGTCAAATAGCTATTGAAGCTGGACTAATTCTTGCCGACACTAAATTTGAATTCGGCAATGACCCAAAAACCGATGTTCTGACTCTTGGCGATGAGGTTTTGACTCCCGATAGCTCAAGATACTGGGACCAGGAACTTTGGAATCAGGGGATCAGGGATCAGAGCTTTGACAAGCAAGGCGTGAGAAATTGGCTCAAGGAAAATTGGGACCTAAAAACCACTCCGCCATTATTGCCAAAGCAAATAGTTGATGAAACTTCTGCGAAGTATCAAGAACTCTCTAGCCGTCTAGGGGCTATCTAACGTAGACTGGAAGTTATTCGAGGCGCAAAATCCGCGCCCAACTGTGTCCAGCAACCAAAGAAGACAAAAAATTTGAACTTTTTAAAAACAAAACTAAGTGCGCTCGTATCAAGCTCTGACCCTCGCTATCGCCCACGCCCAACTGTCCGCGAAGCTCTGAGAAGCCCGAAACTCTTGCTTCGGGAATCTCTGGCTGGCTTAGTAGTAGCACTCGCGCTGATTCCAGAGGCAATTAGTTTTAGCATTCTGGCCGGTGTTGACCCACGAGTTGGGCTATTTTCAAGCTTTGTAATGGCAATCACCACCTCGATTCTCGGTGGTAGGCCAGCGATGATTTCGGCGGCAACTGGTGCAATTGCACTGGTGATTGCCCCGGTTGCCAGAGACCATGGCCTTGACTACCTGCTTGCAACCGTGATCCTCGGCGGTGTTTTCCAGCTGGTGCTGGCTGCCCTAGGTGCTGCCAAGCTAATGCGATTTATCCCCCGCAGCGTGATGCTCGGGTTTGTTAATGCGCTTGCAATTTTGATCTTTATGGCTCAGCTGCCTCACTTAATTGGTGTGCCGTTTGCGGTCTACTGGCTGGTGGGCCTTGGTCTTCTCGTAATGATCGGTATGCCAAGACTTACCAAGGTAATCCCTGCTCCACTGGTAGCAATCGTGCTTGTGAGCGCAATGGTTGTAATCATGGCGATCTCAGTTCCAACCGTTGGCGACGAGGGCGAATTGCCGCAGTCACTTCCGGAGCTGTTGACTCCAAACGTGCCGATGACAGTTGAAACTTTCAACATTATTGCCCCCTACGCACTCGCCATGGCGCTGGTTGGTCTTTTGGAGTCCCTGATGACCGCGAAGTTGGTCGATGAGATCACTGACACTCACAGCCAGAAAACCAGAGAGTCGCTTGCTCAGGGTGCGGGAAACATTCTTTCCGGACTCTTCGGTGGCATGGGTGGTTGCGCGATGATCGGTCAGACCATGATCAACGTCAAGGCATCCGGTGCCAGGACTAGAATCTCGACTTTCTTGGCCGGCGTGTTCCTTCTGATCTTGGTTGTAAGCCTCGGAGACATCGTGGCCCAAGTTCCAATGGCCGCTCTGGTGGCGGTCATGTTGATGGTTTCTTTCGGAACCTTTAATTGGCACAGCATTCAGCTCAGCACACTCAAACGGATGCCAAAGAGCGAAACAACAGTGATGCTTGCAACCGTTGTGGTTGTGGTTTGGACCCACAACCTTGCAATCGGCGTGATTGTTGGCGTGATTGTTGCCATGGTTGCATTCGCAAGACGAGTTGCCCACTTCGCCTCAGTTACTAGAACCGTTGGTGGCGATGACGAAGTTTCCGTGGCCTACTACACGGTTCAGGGCGAACTGTTCTTTGCCTCGAGCAACGACCTGACTACCTTGTTCGAGTACTCCGATGACCCTGATGAAATTGTCATTGATGTGACTGATTCACACATCTGGGATGCATCCACAATTGCCGCCCTCGATGCGATCACAACCAAGTACGAAAACATGAACAAGAACGTCTACATCAAGGGCATGAACAAGGCCAGCGAACGCCTTCACGGCGAGCTAACCGGAAACCTTGGGCAAGAGTCAGCTTAGTTTTAGAAAAGTGACTATTATTTTTATGTGCTGAATACACTTCTAAAAGCTGAGCATGACAAGCTGGGGGCCAGTTTCACCGAATTTGGTGGCTGGGAAATGCCGGTGCGCTACGGATCAGACATCGATGAGCATCACAGCGTTCGAACTGGCTGCGGTCTATTCGACATCAGCCACATGGCCGAGATTCGGGTCACTGGCGAAGCTGAAGACTTTCTTGACTACGCCCTAATCTCTAAGCTCTCCGAAATCGATAACGGTCGCGCAAAGTACACCATGATCTGCGACGACCAAGGCGGCATCATCGACGATCTAATCGTTTACCGACTAGATGATGATGAGTTCATGATTGTTGCCAATGCCGGCAACCAACACCAGGTTGTTGAAGCACTAAACAGCCGCCTTGCAAACTTCCCAGACACCAAAGTGGTCGATGAATCCGGCATGTGGTCGCTTATTGCGATGCAGGGACCAAAAACCAAAGAACTGCTCGGACCATTGGTCGATGTTGACCTAACGGTTCTGAAGTATTACTCGATTGCTGCGGCAGTTTTAGATGGTAACGATGTGTTCCTAGCCCGAACCGGCTACACCGGCGAAGACGGGTTTGAAATCTTCGTGTCCGGAAACCCAAGCAGCATCTGGCAGCTGCTTCTTTCTCAAGAGGGGGTTTCGGCCTGCGGTCTGGCCTGCCGCGACACTCTCCGTCTGGAAGCAGGTATGCCGCTTTATGGCCATGAGCTAAATAAAGACCTCACGCCCTTTGCCGCAAACCTTGGCAAAGTCATTCGCTTCGATAAGCCTGCCTTTGTTGGCAAAGAGGCTCTTGATAGAGACAAGCACCCTGAGCAAAGACTCTTTGGGCTTCAGGGTGATGGCCGCAGAGCAGCAAGAGCTGACTACGAGATATTTTTGCCCGGTGAGACTGAATCAATTGGCAAGGTCACCTCTGGGGTGTTGTCCCCAACGCTGCAGGTTCCGATCGCACTTGCGCTTTTGGATTCAAATACTGGTTTGGAAATTGGCTCCGAGGTTGAAGCAGATGTTCGTGGAACGAGAATTTTTTACAAAGTTGTTGAGTTACCGTTTTATAAGCGCGGAAGGTAAATAGGAACATGGCAAATCCAGAGAACCTGAAATACACCAAGGAGCACGAGTGGCTCCTTATCGAGGACGATATCGCCACGGTTGGAATCACCAAGTATGCAGCCGATGCGCTTGGAGAAATCGTCTACGTGGACCTTCCGAAGGTCGGCAGCGAAGCTGCCCACATGAAGATTTGTGGTGAGATCGAATCAACTAAGTCGGTAGGTGAGCTTTACGCACCCATGGATGGTGAGATCACCGAAGTCAACAGCGCGCTGGACCAAGCGCCGGATCGAGTAAATAAAGACCCATTTGGGGATGGCTGGCTGATTAAAATACGTTATACCTCTTTGCCGGACTTTCTTTCATCCACCGAATATGACGCCTTAGTTGGAGAGTAATTGTTACTAGATCACCATAACTTTCGTAATCGCCACATTGGACCCAACGCCAGCCAACAGCAGCACATGCTGGATTACCTTGGGGTCAAAGACCTAGCAGAGCTCATGGAAGCTGCGCTTCCAGAAGCAATTCACTACCGCGGGGGCAGCACGCTTCCAGATGCCATCAGTGAAGACGAGGCTCTTGATCGACTAAAGGGCATCGTTTCTAAAAACCACATCACTCAAACTTTTATTGGCCTCGGCTACTATGGCACCAGAACCCCCGGGGTAATCAAGCGCAACGTGCTAGAAAACCCAAGCTGGTATAGCGCCTACACCCCATACCAGCCAGAAATTAGCCAGGGCCGCCTGGAAGCAATCTTGAACTTCCAGACCATGGTCACCGACCTAACCGGCATGAAGACAGCCAACGCGTCGATGTTGGATGAATCAACCGCAGTGGTTGAAGCCATGATGGTTGCCAAGCGAAGCGCCGACAGCGATTCCAACGTTTTCTTTGTCGACAACGACCTCTACCCACAAACCAAGGCGCTGCTAGAGCACCGAGCAGAGCCACTGGGCATTCTCATCACCTACTTCGACCCAACAAAACTTGACCAGCTTGACCAAGAGTGCTTCGGCGCAGTGGTTCAGTACCCGGGAGCAAGCGGTCGCATCATCGACTTCGATGGCCTGTTTGCCAAGATCCACGAATTCGGCGGCCTAGCAGTTGCGAGCGCCGACCTCATGGCACTCACACTGTTGCGAGCACCAGGCGAAGCCGGTGCTGATGTTGTTTGTGGCACCACTCAAAGATTTGGTGTGCCGATGGGCTTTGGTGGCCCTCACGCCGGTTACCTAGCGGTTCGTGAAAAGCTTGAGCGCACCATGCCAGGAAGACTCGTTGGAGTCTCAGTGGACGCGGAAGGCGCTCCTGCCTACCGCCTGACCCTGCAGACCAGAGAGCAGCACATTAGGCGCGAGAAGGCAACCAGCAACATTTGCACCGCCCAGGTGTTACTGGCAGTCATGGCCGGAATGTATGCGGTTTATCACGGTCCCAAAGACCTAAAGGCAATCGCAACCGAAATCCACCACAAAACCTCCGCGTTAGCAAAGGTTTTGGAAGAGGTCGGCTTCACGCTTCTAAACGATAAGTTCTTTGACACCATAAGAGTCACTGACACCGATACTGAGAAGTTCTACCAAGCCGCAAGGGCCAAAGAGCTGACCATTCTGCGAGTCGATGAGAAGACAATCGGCATCTCGGTTGACGAGAGCACCTCTTGGGATCACCTGGCAGAACTTGCCGGTGCTTTTGGGGCCAGGGCTCCGAGGCAAGAAGATGCAACCGATCGACTCAGAAACCACCGCACCAGCACCTATCTCGAGCACCCAGTGTTCAACACTCACCACTCTGAGACCGCAATGATGCGCTACCTGAAAAAGCTTGCCGACTACGATTACGCGCTTGACCGCGGCATGATCCCACTTGGCTCCTGCACCATGAAGCTCAACTCAGTAACCGAAATGGAAGCAGTGACCTGGCCAGAAATTGCCAACCTGCACCCCTTTGCTCCTGCCGAAGACACCCAGGGCTACCTAGAGCTAATTGCGGAACTGAGCTCTTGGCTAAGTGACATCACCGGCTACGAGGCAGTCTCACTGCAGCCAAACGCTGGTAGCCAGGGCGAACTTGCCGGACTACTTGCAATCCGTGGTTACCATCGCTCCAGGGGTGATTACCAAAGAAACGTTTGCTTGATTCCATCCTCTGCTCACGGCACTAATGCCGCCAGTGCTGTCTTGGCAGGCTTAGACGTCGTTGTTGTCGGCTGCGATGCACAAGGAAACGTTGATGTTCTTGAGCTAAAGCAGAAGATTGCCGAGACCGGAGACAAGCTCGCAGCTTTGATGATCACCTACCCATCAACCCACGGTGTTTACGAAGAAGCAGTTGTTGAAATTTGTGACCTTGTTCACGCAGCTGGTGGCCAGGTCTACATCGATGGCGCAAACACCAACGCAGTTGTCGGTTATGCAAAGTTTGGTGAATTCGGTGGCGATGTGTCACACCTAAACCTTCACAAGACCTTCTGCATCCCGCACGGTGGCGGTGGACCAGGTGTTGGACCGGTTGTTGCTAGATCTCACCTGCAAGAGTTCTTGCCAGGGCACTCAATGGCTCAGATTGAGCTTCCAAACTACGGACCAGTTTCTGGTGCGCCATTTGGGTCCCCAAGCATCTTGCCAATCTCCTGGGCATACGTTCAGATGATGGGTAGCGAAGGCTTGATGCAGGCAACCGCTGTTGCAGTCTTGAGCGCAAACTACGTGGCCAAGAAACTAGCCGATGCCTTCCCGCTTTTGTACACGGGGAAAAACGGACTAATCGCTCACGAGGCGATCATTGACATTCGCCCGCTGCAGGCTGCAGCCGGCATTGGCAATGATGACATTGCAAAGCGATTGGTTGACTACGGTTTCCACGCCCCAACAATGAGCTTCCCAGTCAACGGAACCCTAATGATTGAGCCGACCGAATCTGAGCCGTTAGAAGAACTCGATCGATTCATCGATGCAATGTTGGCAATTAGGCAAGAGGCCCAGAAGGTTGAGGACGGCACCTGGAGCCTTGAAGATAACCCGCTGGTAAATTCACCTCACACTGCGAGCCAGCTAACCGGTGAATGGAACCACGCTTACTCTAGAGAGACAGCCGTATTCCCAGTTGCCGGGCAGTCAAAGGGTAAGTACTGGCCTCCGGTCAGAAGGCTCGATGGCGCATTTGGCGACAGAAACCTCACCTGCACCTGCCCTCCTATCGAGAGCTTCATGACTAGCTAGCTCTAGTTATAGGGCTTCATGTGTTGGCCAATCCAGCTAGCCGACGCCTCGAGGTCGCGCTTTTTCGTTGCGACCGATAGCACGTATTCAAAGGCTTCGTCTTGGGAGGCGATCATTTGATGATCGTTTATTTCAAGGAAAACGTTCAAGGCAAACCACGAAGAGCGCTTATTGCCATCAATCATCGGGTGATTCAAAATGATTGATTCAACCATTGCAGCAGCCTTGAGTTCAAGTGCTGGATAGGCATCCTCGCCAAAAAGTGTGGTTTTGGGTCTCGAGAGAGCAGAGTCCAATAAACCGAGGTCCTTGACTATGAAGCCAACTCGTTCAGCCTGCTTTTTGAATGCAGCGAGCTCAACGAACCTGGTCATGCGTCTGAAAGTCGCTGGAGCAGCTCTGCATCGCGCTCGAGAACCTTGTCAAAAATTCTGCTGGCGACCGTTGCGCTGCTTTGACTTGCCAATAGCTGCTCAACAGCTGTCACAACCGCCTGGGATTTTGAAATACCGAGCGTCTTGGCAAGCTCTGTGAGCCTGAGGTCTGTGTCTGGATCCAGTCTTAGTGTCATAGCCATAACAATAATGGTATCAAAGTGGTAGCAATATGCAAGATTCTAAATCTGTGAATAACCGAGTGCTCAATTAGCTTGTTGGCAAGTGACTGGTCAGCTAAACAGTTGCGTCCTTTATCATCGGGAACCCAAGGCTCAAGAGTCGACTGTCGGCAGTGTAGAAGTCCATGCCCTCGCTGCTGGCTTGAGAAATCAACAACCGGTCAAACGGGTCAGTATTTTTTAGACTTCCGAACCTGCTTGATTCCATCACTTGGTTTGTGTCGAGCGTTAGCTCGATGAGGCCTGCTGTAAGCGAAGCTGCTGCCAGCACCTTGGTTTTAGAGGCTTGCTCATCGTCTTTTTGCATGAACTCGAACAAGCTAAGTGGCGAGTAGTAAACAGTGGCAGCATTTTCAATTGCCCTTCTGGCCTGTTTGCCGATTCGGCCAGGCTCACGGTGGAGCCAAATCAAT
>Ga0307935_1000284_pt1 | contig 23925 bp, 18 predicted proteins | sample OrgLakmetageno92_FD_201827 | JGI IMG/M metagenome (GOLD analysis project Ga0307935, IMG submission 201827) | Saline water microbial communities from Organic Lake, Antarctica - #92 | ecosystem: Environmental > Aquatic > Non-marine Saline and Alkaline > Saline | place: Antarctica: Organic Lake...
AGAAAGAATATAGAATGTTGTTGAAACTTAAAATTGTTGATGAAGCCGCTAAACATATGCCTGATAAAAAGTCTAATATTAAATTAACAATAAATGAATTAAAAAAAATTATAAATAAATATAATAATTTAACGGATTTTAGAAAAAATGAATTGAGGATTTACAAACATTTAAAAAGGACTAATAAAGATTATCTCATATCACATCTTAAACGTGAATAATGTTATTCCTATTTTCATATTATTATTGTACGTATTTTTTGTCTAAAGTGAACAGAATGTCTTTATTATTTATCCATTACTTTATTTTCTACTTTATAGTTGATAAGCATTTTGGTTATCAATGGATTTCTTACAATGTCGTTTTCATTAAATTCAAAAAACCCTAACTCTTCAATAAACTTATGTCTATTGATAGCGTCATATAATCCACTTTGTTTACTGTCTTTGTATCTATCTGATTGGTCCATATCACCTGAGATGATGTATTTAGACCCATACCCTATCCTTGTCAATAGAGTTTTCATTTGAGAAGGTGACATATTTTGAGCTTCTTCCATAACCAATATGGAATTATCAATTGATTTACCCCTAAGGAAGCCCAGCGGTTCAATCATAATCTCTTCAGACTCTTCTAATTTTAGTCTATTTGGTTTACCTATTATTTTGTCTACGATATCAATTGATGATGCCATATGAGGTGCCATCTTTTCTTTTAAATCACCTGGTAAGAAACCTAGGTTTTCTTCAGCTTCTACAGCTGGTTTAACAATTAATATCTTATTGAATGAATTATCTCCATCTTGAAGTAGTTTCAAAGCTACGGCCATTGCCACATAACTTTTACCTACACCAGATGGACCTGAGCAGAATATGATTTCTTTTTCTTTAATTAAATTAGCATATTCTTTTTGTTTAACATTCTTACACTTTAAGGTAACTCTTTTAGTTAGTATCTTACTTGTCGGCTTACTTCTAGTAGCCTTTTGGTCTCTTTCTGTTTTTTCTGTCTTTTTTGGTTGTCTCTTTGCCATAAAAAAATGCGAGGCTTTTTTTAACCTCGCATTTAATATATGTATAAAAAATAAAAACTAAACCATTAACTAGATTTTTTACTCTCTTTATTCCTATAACGCTCTTCTAAAGCTTCTTGCCTGTATTTATCAAAAATGAATCTACCATTGACTTCTGGTGTGGCTAAAAACTTTAACACATAGTGACCATTGTGTTCAATTATTTTGTCAAATTTATTTATAACATAAGAATATTCCATGCCATTATCGGCGCCTATTGCTCTATCAGTTATAAAATCAACGCCGTTTATATCTAACATATTCACAGCTCTAGGGTTTTTACTTATCTTTTTAACCTCACTCAACATCAATCTACTTTTTCTGTTGTATTCGTCAGGATATTTAGAAATATAAAACTCTAATAACTTACTTTCATCATTTATATTCCTAATCACTAATTTTTTAGCGTACTCTTCAATTTCAAATTTAGGTTTTAATTCTCTGGTAATGTTTATTGACCTACCAGTTTTCATATCAGACACCATATCGTGAAATGATATCTCACCTACCGTTGACCCGTCACCTTCCATTCCAATAAGGTCAAATTTATCGTTGTTTTTTTCATATTCTTCAATTTCTTTTTCCTTTAAAATTTTTAGACTTTCATTAGATATTTCATCATATGTAGATTTTGTTGTTTCCTCGTTATTAATAACTAACTCAACTTCATAATCGTCATACGAATCAACATTAACCTTTTTAAGGTTTCTTTTTTCGGAAGTAGTAGTTTCAGTTATTGGTATACCGTCTTCGTCATAACCACTTATCTTAGTTTTAAAATTTTCACTCTCATTTAATACTTTATAAGTTCTCCACCTTAAATCTTTTACTTCAGTCGTTATTTCACCCTTTAATAAGGCGTCGGCCATGGTACCTTGGTTCATAGTTTGAGATAATAAGCTTTCGCTATCAAACCCACCCGACTCTTTATTGAGTGAAGATTTTTCTACTTTAGACAATGCTAATGAAAGCATAGCCATTTTTCTTTTAAATTTATCTATCATATACCTATTATTTTTTTTAAATCTGAAACATTATATTTTTCGAAAAACTTGTACTCTTTATTAATTGATTTTTTATACTTCTCGAAAAGGTTGTTCTCATTACATTTAACCTTAGTTTCATGCCAAGTGTTTTGATACCTATCAATTTTCTTGACACTGTTAAGTGGTAAATATTTAACCCCGTAACTGTTAGCTACCATCATTAAGTGTAGGCTAGTACCAATGCACATATTACTATTAGCAATTACCTTAGTTATATTGATTATGTTTTTATCCTTAAATAATTTGACGTTGGGTAGATTGATTTCTTTTTCCAACTCAGCCAATATTTTGTCGTCGTCATGTTCGTTACAATAAGCCACTGGTAATAGTATTACGTTTTCTACTTCACTTAACTTTATTATTTCATTCTTCAACACCTCCTTAGATTCGAATTTAGCTTTACCCACTTGAATAACAACGTAGTCATCAAACAAATCATTTGTTAAGCTTTCTAAATTTAGTATTTCTCTAGTGAATTGACCTAAGTCTGGAAATGTTTTTACATTCTTAACACCTTTTTCTTTAACTAAGAAAGATGTCAGTGAATCTCTAGCGTATACAATATCACCTTCATTAAATAATTTAGCTACTTGTGGTGCATTTGGCATTACACCACCAAATGATATAAACTTAACACTAAGATTTATATCCGAATCAAACAGTGATTTATCCACCATAAAAGGATACCTTAAAGTTCTGTCTATTGATTTTTTAAGGTTGTTATCTATAAAAGACTTTAAGCCACCATAAGCAGAGTTTAAAAACTCACCACCTCCAACGTATATTGTAACATCAGTGTAAATTTTACTTATTTCAATCATCTTACTGACTGGTATAACAACCCCACCTCCTAACTCTGTCATATCAATGTCCACCAACCCAACATAGTAAAAGTCAACGTCTTTATCAGCATAAAGTTTGTTTAATAAATTACCATATAATATATCACCATAGTTATGTCTATCATGGGGTGCTAGACTAAAAATTGCAGTTCTTTTACTCATTAATTTTAAAATATTTGTTTGACCTAATGTCATCTTTTATATAGTGTGGTTTAAAATCATTTTTCCAAGCAACATAATTAAATGATAATTGGTCTCTAAAACTTCCTTTTATAATTTCACTCCACCATTCATCCATAATTTTATTAATTAAGTCTGTATTCTTTCTTAATAAAACCCCGCCACATATTAAACCATTATTTTTCGGAAATCCTTCTGATTTATACTCACCTATTTGTTTATTGATTGTTGATTTCTTATCTAAACCTTGAGACATGACCACTTTAGCTTCGTCATATATGCAATCTCTTTTATCAAATGTAGTGTGATTATGGTCAAAAACAACCATTTCATTTTTATTATACAATTCAATGAATTCGACTATATTTTTAGTTTTAATACTACCATCAACCCAAATTGTTGTATCATACTCAGGTAAGAATTTATGTGGTAAAAGTTTAAATTGTTTGGCATTCAATACACTACTATTGAATTCTTCACCTTTAGATTTTCTTATTTCCCAACCTTTATAATACTTAGGGGTAATGTCATAATCTGTGTACATTATGTTACTAACACCATCAATTTCAGGTACCTCAAGTATTTTATTTTTATTTCCGTAAATAGCGCTATATATTACAATCATTTTAGTTTTTCTTTGATTAAATTATGTAAGTTGACGTTACTAGTTGTTAAGTCTTTACAATATAACTCTACATTTATGTTATTACTTTTTAATAGGTTGACATAATAATTAAATTTATCCTTTATTTCACCCACTTTTTTTATATCCACACCAACGTGTGACCCTAAAAAAATCTTAAAATCTTTATGAATCTTTTTATTGATAATGTCTTCCATAAGTGGTAATTCGGCACCTTCTATATTAAACCTTAGTATATTGAAATTGTTCTTATAATTTGTTACATTTTTAATCATCCAGTCAGCGAATGAAACACTTTTAACTTCAATAAAATTTTTAGCGTCAACATTATTTTTACTTTCGTATATTGAATTTCCCTGACCGCTTTTTTCTAGAAAAAGTTTAACGTAAGAATCACTATTAGAAATTGCTAAATTATTTATGTTAACGTTATTGTTATCACTAAACAACTCACATATATTTTCGTAAAACGGTTGATACGCCTCAAACCCATAAATGTATGGGTCAACGTTTAAACCTTTAATATCTTCTAAAAACATTAAGGATTCAGCTCCATCAAACATGCCTAAATCAAAAAAATTGACCCTAGTTTTCATATCAATTTTTATTAAATTCTGGCTAATACGGTTAAACCGTTATTATTTTTATAATGTTTTTCAATAACCCAACTTTTATTTACTTCTAAAAAATCTTCGACCGCTGTCATTAGACCAACTTTACCCTTTTTCATTTCTTTCAATGTTTGTGAGGCATGTGAGTATATACTTTCATCTTTCCTACCAAAGCTTTCGGTGTCATGTAGGATGATGTAGTTGGTTACCTTACCCTCGTGCAACTCCAATTCTTTACTTAATTGATTGTAGGTGTGTAGCGTGTCAATAAATAACATTTGAGTTTCTTCAATCTCAATGTTAAGTGTATCACCTAGAATAAAACTGAAATCTATCTCAGATGCTTCTAATAAGTTTACAGCTTTCAACATGTCATATGTTTTAGTAATGTCATATGATATCATTTTCTTTGGGTTAGCGACTCCTATTGCAATAGTAGAAGCACCCCATCTAACACCCATTTCCGTTACATGGTCAACTTCACTAGCGTACTTGCGTATAACAGGTAAGTGTTCATAAATGTCTTTTGATTTATAGACTATTGGTTTTGATTTATAACCTTTATATAATTCTTCAATTTTTTCCATTTTAATTTTTAAATTCTTTGTAAGTTGGTTTTATGTTACTAAATTCATAATTTATTTTTAAATAATGTTTAAAACCTAAATCTTTATAGGTTTTTATATCCTCCACACCAGTAGTTCTCATGAACTTTTTAGATTGACCCTCATAGTGTATTATCGGAGAGCTGACTATGTATGCTAAATCAAAGCCTTTTAAATATGTTTGGTGAAATAAAAAGTCGTCACCGCAATATATTTTTAATTCTTCTGGTATTTGCGTGAAACATTCTTTTCTTATTGTGTAATCCCAACCTTGCATGTATTTAAATTTGGGAACAATAGCATACATTAGTTTAGATTTAACATGGCTGTAATGAGGGTGATTTGTTGCGTGAACAGCAATACCAACTTCTTCCTCTTTGTGGAAGGTCTCAATAGTATCTAAAATAAAGTTTTTTGGTATTCTTACATCGTTGTTTAAAAAACATAACAAATCTTCATCGTAGGTGTTGGCAAACCAGTTCCACATTTTATTAACTGGTTCATTGTTTTCGTTAAAAATAATTTCAAACCTACTATCATTTATAGACTCTAAAAATTCTCTATTACCTTCTTCAGTTGAATCTTGGTCGATTATGGTTACTTTAAAATTAAAATGGGCCTGCGCTCTCAAATCTGAAACACAGTCCCTTATAAAATTTAAGTTATTTAAGTTTAATATTAAAACTCTTATTGTCATTATTTTAAAACTTCTTTATATTCTTCTAGTATTTTATCAGCCACTTCACCACTTTTAAATTTATCAATATATTCTGGAACTTCGTGAAAGCTTTTACCTTTTATTTTACCTTTGTTATCAACGTCGTAAATCCAACCACCTTTACCACACATCCATCCTTCAATGGTGGTTCTACCTAAAAGTATTCCAGCGGTTTCGTCGGCCATATTCATATATTTTTCTACATTACTTTGAATACCAAGATATAGTACGTGGTCTTGTCCGTTAGCTATGTCGTCAAAATTAATACCGTTTTCTTTACCTATTACCCACAACTCACCGTTTTCTTCTTTAGTTCTTTTAATGAGGTCTAAGAGCATATCTTTTCTAAGATAGTCAATCGTCCCTACAAACAGAGTAATCTTCTTGTCGGTCTTAGAATCAACCTCTACAGGTTTAAAACGTGTTTCATCGATAGGGTTATAAATGATTTCTATTTTTTCCTCAGGTATATCGTGCTCTTTAGTGATATACTCCTTTATTTCAGGCCTGATAGCTATATATTTCTTAACGTTATCAGATAAAACTGGGTGTTCTAAACTAATAACTTCAGAATGAATTGAAGACACTATTGGTATCTCAGGGTATATCTTAGCCATTAATTTTGTTACTGGTGTGTGACTTGAATGAATTATGTCAATATTAACTTGACCTACTCTATATAGCTTGTTTGCTTCGGAAGGTGTTAATTTACCGTCATTACCTTGTATTTGCCATTTACCATCACCTCTTTTGAAACCTAAGGGTTCGCTAATGTCAACTAATTTAATTCCGTGTGTTAAGGCTTGTTGTGCTATTTTACCACCTATGTTAGAACATATAGTAACGTTGTGTCCTTTTTTAACTAGTGCTTTGGCCAGTTCGTAATTATACAATTCGGAACCCGTGTAACTGTTGAAGTTAATGCAACTAATCATTATATTAAAGCTATGATTGTCGCTAAATTCTCTGTCTATTTTGATAGGTAATTTATCTTTATATTCCTCAGCAAAATTCTTTCTATTCTCTTCCCATTCATTATTTGTTTCACCTATGGACATGTGAGTGATTGAAATGTCTGTATGCACTCCTACTTTAACACCATCTAAAAAGTTTCTAAAACAAAAATCAATGTCGTAGAAATGGAACCCTTCTACGTCTTCGTTAAATATTTTTTCAAGTCTAGATTTCATCACAGAAAAGAAAACACCGTCTACTGTAACAACATCTTCAACCCCTTTATTTAAATCCTCACTATATTTAGATTCCCATTGCTTACCTTTGTGTGAATGCCATACACGCCCGTACATGGACTTTGGGTCCGTCCACCACTTACCATTTGAATGTAAGTATTTTGTACCAGCAACACCCAATATACCATAATCAGTCTTATCGTAATGTCTCTTCATCTTTTTAGCCATTTGCTTCGTTTTAACTTCAATATCATCGTGGCAAAAAACAACAATGTCGAACTTAGCCTTATCTAGCAACTTATTATAAGCTTTAGTTAAGGATTCTCCATTGTTTATATATTCAATTACTTCAACTTTAGGGTGACCAGCCATTTTCTTTAAGTGGTCTATATGCTTTTGGTTATGTTCTCTGGTACAGAATACTATACTTATCACTTACTAATTATTTATTTATTTTTAACGAAAACCCCATTAACCATTTTACCAGTTCTTTTTGAGATTGTATCATATGCTAATTCTAAGGCCTTTACAATATCAATATTTTGCATCTTAGCTTGAATTATCAATGTTACTAGAATATCACCAATACTATCTTCTATTTCAAAATCGGTGTTCTTAGTTTCACCTTTTGAGTTTACAAACTCAAACAAACCTTCATCTTGCGCTTCCAAAGCTTCAGTCAATTCCTCAACCTCTTCTTTCGTTTTACCAAGTTGACTTTTAGGTGTGGCGATGTTAAGGATTCCCTTATTATCAGCCCATTCAATTACCTTTTCATTTAATTCTTTAAACTCCATATTAATCTTGATTTCTTTCTGCAATCTTCTTTTCTTCCATGATTGCTAATTTAACTGCCATTTTTAAAACATCCCCAGCGGTAGTGTTATACCATTCAGATTGTGTATCACCTGATTTATCAAAGTTAATGATAGAAGCGTATTCTTCTTCAGTTAATTCGACACCATTACTAAGAGCGTAATAACCTGAACGTTCACCAACTCTCATTGATATAAGGTCTTCGTTAAATTTATACATCTTACCTTGGTTTTCTCTATGCCAATCTGAAGTTTCTGGAATGTATAATTTAGCTTTACCTATTGAATGAAGCAAGATTATCTTAAATAAAGAAACCTCATCAATTTTCAATTCATCAATAAGGTTATTTTTATTAATTAAATAACCATGCTTCATAACTCTTAAAGTATGGTCAATTAAACCTCCTTCAAATGCGTTATGTAACTTAACTAAAGTTGAAGCTGGTGCTTCAATAAAGTCGCTACCTAAGAAATCTTCTAACTCAGGTGTCAAGAACCCATATTCCTTTGCTGTCTCTACATACTTCTTAGTATTAGAGACAATTTTACTCTTTTTTAAACTCATATTAATTTATTTTAATCAAATATACTATTTTAAACACTTTTAGACAAGGTTATTGTTCTTCAGATATATCATTTAATTCACGCATTTTTCTATCCATGATAAATTATTCGTTTGACGTTATTTTCAGTAAAAAGTCCGTGTATTTTTCTTCTTCAACTTCCTTATCTTCAGGTTTTACTTCTTTACCTATAATGGTGTAAAACAAGTTTTTAAAATAGCGACCTATTTTCTTTAATATTTCCATTTTATTTTTCCTTTAATAATTTCTTATAGTAATCAGCCCTTTCTTTTGTTACAACATCTAAACTATATTTGTCCTTTACCGTATTATAAAGATTGTCACCGAAAGTTTTTATCATTTCTGGCTCTTGAATGAGTCTTTTAAGGTACTGATACCAAGATTTATGATTCTTATGTGAATCAACTAGAAAACCATTTTTACTTGTGTCAATCTCACCGCCTCTAACGTATGCGTTATCGACATCTAAAGTATAAGGTCCAAAGTTTTGAGCAATCAATGCTTTTTTATGGAACCCGCTTTCAATGACCTTTAATTGACTTTTAACTTTATTGAAAGTATTATCAACTAAAGGTGCTAAAGATATATCAAATAAATTGTAGTTGGTTGCATAACTACTAATTGGTTTGGTCCATACTCTTCTGTATGGTTCATTTTCTACGCCTTCGAATTCCTGTGTGACAAATCTATTTAAATGGTCTTTGTATCCAGGACTTATTGTACTGTAGTTATCAGTGAATATTTTTTCATATTGAACCCATACTGTTTCCTCTGGTTTGACATCTCTTTGTGTGGTTTCGCCAGTTTCTTTATTAATCATATTAACTTTACCTCTAATGTCAAACCCACAAATAACAAATTGTATTTTATCTAATAAACCATCAGACTTCAATTTAGTTACTAATTTGTTCAATAGTTGTAAATCATTTAAGTGGCTACTACCACCTAACCATCCTATCCTTATTTTATCAGAAGGTTCAGGGTTAGGAATGAATTGTTTTTCATTAGGGTCAATAGCGTTAGGTAAAACTTTAACGCTTTTATTAACCTTTTTAATTTCGTCAGCAAAAATGGATGTAGTTGTAGTTACGTTTTCTGCTGTTTTAATATTATTACGTATCTTTACATCCAAATCATTATTTTTTATTATGTGATAAGCTGGATGACTCATCTCAGGTAACCAATAGTCATCTAAATCCATTATAGTAACTATTCCTAGTGAGTTTAAATGTTTAACTAAATCTTCCATATGTCCATAATCACCTAACGTTCTATGATAATGAATAATATCGTATTGCTTCAACCACTCATCGTTATTTAATTGAGGTTCGTAATCTATATCTACGTGAAATTCTTCTGGGTACATTTGTTCTAGATGTACGTGAGGTTTAGTTGACCTATAATAACTTACACCAGTTCGGTCAGAAGGTACTACAAGGACCTTAATCTTTTTGCTATTTGTTTTTTCCATATACTTAAGTTCAATTCTTCGTTAAACATACTAAAAATATAGTATTAAGTAAAGTGTTTAGGTAGAGTTTTTTAACATAAAAAAACCCCACTATTGAGTGAGGTTTGATTTTATATTTAGTATATAAGTTACTTAGTTTTTGACTTAACTTTCAATTTACCTTCTTTTATTAAGGTATTTATTGTCTTTTTAATTGTATTCTCTGTTAAGTTTTTAGTAAATGTTTTTGACATAAAATTCATCAAAGCATCGTCTATCTTCTTATCTAACTCTGCCTCAGTCATAGTAATTAATCTCTGACCACTAGAGTTAGTGATGTAAGATTCATTGACTTGATTAGTTTGCGTTTGTGTCTGCGGCTGACTCTGCTGAGGTTGAGCTGTTGGTTGTTGGTTTTTATTTAATAACTCTTGAACATCTTCTAATGAAAATGATGGATTACCATCAGGGTTCATATCCATTTTAGGTATTGGGTTATTAATCATAGCCTCTTTTATATTATCAGGCATTTTACTAGTTCCTAGGTTTTTATATTGACCACTACTTTGAGAAGCATTATTGGTGTATTGAGGTGTGGGTTGTGGTGTAGCACCTTCAGGTAGACTTTCAAGTAACTCACCACTTTGAGCCATACTTCTATTAACCTTCTCTGGGTCAACTTTAAAATTACTATCGTTGACTTTATCCATTACTTGCTTAGCACCACTAAGCATTTCCATTAATTTAGTTTTTTGTTCACTCATTTCTTTACTTATTAAAATTTGATATTGTTACACCACCACCAAAACTTAGAGTTTTATCGTGTGGTTTGAAATCTTCCGCATCACTACCAGCTCTATCAGAAACTGGATTGTTAAATTTAAAGTTAGTTGGTTCCCACTCGACGATTCTATCCAATCTAAGTGTTTTCCATCCACGACCATTTGGTCCTGACAATTGGTAAACCCTTATTGCGTTGTTATTACCATAGGTTGTACCAAAATTATAAACTTCACAATACCTTTTCATATTTTGAGACCCATCATTCTTACCATTATTATATTTAATATTTACGGTGTAGTGTTTCTCAATAGCATCCATAACCTTTTCGATTTCAGTTGCTTCTAATATAACTTGTTCATATAAATTGTAAAGCTTTAACATATTTTTAATCTATAATTACTTGACCTGTGTTACCTTCAGTATTAGGTGTTGTGTAACTATTCTCTTCACTGTAGGTGTTTGTTGCTACGTTAGCGATTCTACCAGAACCAGCTATACTAGGAGCACCAAAAATGTCATAAGCACCACCACCATTATACGTATCAAATGGTATGCCTGTTCCTTTACCATAAATAGGTGTTTGTTCATCACTTCTAGCTCTTGTGTGAGTTGATGAATACTGATTACTTAAACCAAAGTTATTGTAAGTGTTGTTTGTAATTAATTGTTGTCTAGCTGCATTAGCTGCTTTTTCTAATTCGTTTGCCATAATATTTGTTTTTATTTACTCATGTACTCTATTAAATATTTAATAGATTTTATTTCTCTATTATACGCCTCATTTTTTCTATCACTAGATTTGTATACTTCATCCCCAGTCATTACTTTATCAAAAGTACTACCTTTGGTGACGTCAATAAGGCCACCGTCTGGATTTGTTGGGTTTGCATTATCATTATCCTTTTCATGTGTTTTAATGAATTGGTTTTCCAGACCACCATCCATTTTAACTTTCTTTTCTTTCTTAATGCTTTCAGTGTCTTGCTTTAAAGTATCTTCAACCCAATTTTTAGTTACTTTACCACCAATTAACTTAAACTCATCATCATTATTATCGTTATTAGTAAAATAATTTTTAAGTCTATTCATTTGACTATATGAGACCTCTCTATTATTTACAATATCTTTAGCTCTTTTCACTCCTTTACCTTGCTTATCATTTATATCAACGGTTTTTAAACCTTGTTTGATTTTATTATAAACCTTATCGGGTACAGTGTAAACTTTGCTATTTAAATCTTTATTAGGCATTATTTTCTAATTTTTGATTTATGATTTTTAATATTAATTCAACTTGGTTTTTACTTAAGTTATTGTTATCAACAGTCTCAATTAAATCAGTTACCTTTCTAGCTACGTTAGATGGTAGTTCGTTTATGTCCGACACATCGTTTTTATTAAAATCTGTTAAGGTATCAGTTTTACTTAAGTCTGGTGTAGATATATTTTCTAATAATTTTAACATTTTATTTTTAGCTAATTTATCTATTGACTCTGTAGATACCGCATTACCTGCCGCATTAACAGCATCTACATTAAATAAGTACCTATTAGGTTGAATCGCCTTTGTGTTAAAATCATCTGTAGTCGCTTGTGGTGCGGTTTTTATTTGACTAGTGTTCAAATTTTTATCATCACTACCAATACTACCACCAACCGAATTGACTAGCTCATCTAACTCAACTTCAGCGTTATTATCTATTTTACCTATATATTTTTTAATATCTTTTTTCTTCAAAGTTTGCATAAGTCACTTTTTATATAAATATAAAGGAAAACGATAATATTTATATAAAAATACATATTCATGGCTTTTGTTACCAAAGTTGATTATTCAGATAATAGGCAAGTCAAACAATTTCAGTTAACTAATACAAAACTTTCTGGTAGTACCCAGTTTGGTGTGACGTATAGTGCGTTAACTGGTGGTGTTGATGAGTCTACTGTTGTAACCATAGGTACTTTGGCCGACATAAACTCTACCTTCTCTGGTAACAGTCAAGAAACCATATTCTTCTTTGGTGATTCTAGGATGAACCCTGCTGTTGAAGGAATTACTCCTATTACTGACGAAAACAGCGGTGATGTACAAACTGTAATAGGTTTTGAAGGTAACGACTTTATAGAGGTAGATGGTAATATTGTTTACGAAAATTATACTGGTGTAACATTTGATTTAACTGTTACATCTATAAGAGAAATTAATACAGGTGAGTTTACGGGTACTACTAATTCACAAGTAGTCACGCTTTTAAGTGGTAGTTCTTTGGATTTTAGTGAGCGTACTATATGGGTCGATGTTAAAGGTATTACCAGAAGTGAAAAATTAATTTTAGTTGATGAACCCGCTCTTGATAACTCGTTAAGTAAGGTACTGGCTAGAGATTCTGAAGGTGAAATAAGGAGTGTTGATAGAAATGATATTAGTGGTGTCACCTATAATGAACTAAATAACACATTAACATTAGAGAGGAGTGGTAACGCCCCTGATTTAACTACAATAATACCTTCATATTCCTCTTCTTCAGATGATAATGATTACGTCACTGGTGCAACCATTAATAACGATATTCTTGAGTTTACTAGATTAAGTGGGGGTACTTTTACTTTGGATTTAAACGATACCTTTATTCCTTATCAAGGCGCTAATTCAACAATTAATTTAAATCAACAAGACGTCTTAAATGTCGATGATATTACGGCTAATTCTTTTATAACTGATGGTGGTAACTCAAATCAGTTCGTTAAAGGAGATGGTTCTTTGGATAGTACTTCTTATGTGACTGGTACAACTACAGACATAACTAATTGGAATGAAGCTTACGCTGATAAAATAAATTCAATAAGTGTAAGTGGTACCACAGTCAAAACAATCACCTTAACGACTCAGAGTGGGGATACTTTGTCAGCCGACTTTAATGATACTGATACAACTTACACCGCTGGTGGTGGTCTAACGTTAGTAGGAACAGAATTTAGTCATGATGATACTTCATCACAAAACTCTAGTATAAATGCTGGTAGGACCTACATTCAAAGCCTTGAGATAGATGATTTTGGTCATATAACGGGTTTAAGTGCAGTCACAGAAACTACACCTGATACAACTTACGATTTAGATGTTATTGATTCTGGTCCAAACCCAATTATTAGGTTGAGTGGTAGTGATTTAAGTGAAGACGATGTTAATTTAATTGGTGGTTCTAATGTTATATTAAGTGCGTCAGGGGATACAATTACTATTGAGTCAACTGATACCGACACTACTTATACCGCTGGTGATGGAATAATTTTAAATAACACCGAATTTAGTCATGATGATACCTCATCTTTAACCTCAACAAATAACTCTAATAGAACTTACATACAAAATATTGAAGTTGATGGATTCGGTCATATAACTGGTGTTACAACAGCAGATGAAACGCTAGTTGATACCAACGATTATGTAAATGATGTCTCATTTAATACATCTACTGGTGAGTTTACTTTAACCACTTTGAGTGGTAATACAATAACTGAAAATTTGGATGGTAGATACCTAACAGGATTTACCGACACTAATACAACTTATACCGCTGGTGATGCTATTGATTTAATTGGCACTGAATTTAATCATGCCGATACTTCATCTCAGAACTCAACTAATAATTCTGGTAGGACGTACATTCAAAACATAGAACTAGATGATTTTGGTCACATAACAGGACTTACAACAGCGAGTGAAACATTTGTTAATACTAATACGACTTATAATACTAGTGTTGTAAACTCTGGGTCTGATGCTATTATTAGATTGAGTGGTAGTGATGTAACGACTGATGACATTACATTAGTAGCTGGTAATAACATCACTTTAACGCCATCAGGTGATGATATTACCATTGAGTCAACTAATACTGACACTACTTATACTGCTGGTGATGGAATCAACTTGGTTGGTACCGAGTTTAATCACGATGATACCTCAACTGAGACTTCTAGCGTTAATGCTGATAGAACTTACATACAAAGTATTGAGCTTGATGATTTTGGTCATATAACCAATATATTAACAGGTACAGAAACTGTTGTTAATACAGATACTACATATACTGCTGGTGGTGGAATAGACCTAGTAGGTGCAGAGTTTAGTCATGCGGATACTTCCACACAAGGTTCTAGTACTAACGGTGGTAGAACATACATCCAAACCATTGAGCTTGATGATTTTGGCCATATAACTGATTTAACCACTAGTACTGAAACAGTAGTGAACACCGATACTAACACAACTTACGCTACTAGTGTTATTAATTCTGGTTCTGACGCTATTATTAGGTTGAGTGGTAGTGATACGAGTCAGGATGATATCAGGTTAATAGGTGGTTCTAATGTTATATTAAGTGCGTCAGGTGATAACATCACCATTGAATCGACCGACACTAATACAACTTATACCGCTGGTGATGGTATAATTTTGAATAACACCGAATTTAGTCACGATGATACTTCATCTTTAACATCAACTAACAACTCTAATAGGACTTATATACAAAATATTGAAGTCGACGGTTTTGGTCACATAACGGGAGTTACAACAGCGAGTGAAACCGTTGTTGATACTGATACAACTTATACCGCTGGTGATGCCATTAGTTTAGTTGGTACTAAATTTAATCACGCAGATACTTCATCTTTAACCTCAACAAATAACTCTAATAGAACTTACATACAAAATATTGAAGTTGATGACTTTGGTCACATAACAGGACTTACAACGGCAGATGAAATCGTTATTAATACAGATACAAACACCACCTACACCGCTGGTAATGGAATCAACCTAGTTGGAACTGAATTTAGTCATGAGGATACTTCATCTTTAACCTCAACAAATAATACTGATAGAACTTACATACAAAATATTGAGGTTGATGGCTTTGGTCATATAACTGGTGTTACTACTAGTAGTGAGACAGTTGTAAATACAGATACAAATACCACTTACACCGCTGGTGATGGTATTAACCTAGTAGGAACTGAATTTAACCATGAGGATACTTCTTCTTTAATATCAACAAATAATACTGATAGAACTTACATACAAAATATTGAAGTTGATGACTTTGGTCACATAACGGGAGTTACGACAGGGAGTGAAACAGTAGTTGATACAACTTATACTGCTGGTGATGGTATTAACTTAGTAGGAACGGAATTTAGTCATGAAGATACTTCATCTTTAACCTCAACAAATAATACTGATAGGACTTATATCCAAAATATTGAGGTAGATGACTTTGGTCATATAACTGGTGTTACGACAGGGAGTGAAACAGTAACTAATACAGATACAACTTATACTGCTGGTGATGGAATCAACTTAGTTGGAACGGAATTTAGTCATGAAGATACTTCTTCTTTAACCTCAACAAACAATTCTGATAGAACTTATATACAAAATATTGAAGTTGATACGTTTGGTCACATAACTGGTGTTACGACATCAAGTGAGACAGTAGTTGATACAACTTATGCTGCTGGTGATGGTATCAACCTAGTAGGAACAGAATTTAGTCACGATGATACTTCATCTTTAATATCAACAAATAATACTAATAGAACCTACATACAAAATATTGAGGTTGATGACTTTGGTCATATAACTGGTGTTACGACATCAAGTGAGACAGTTGTAAATACGGATACAGATACAACTTATACCGCTGGTAATGGTATAATTTTGAATAACACCGAATTTAGTCACGATGATACTTCATCTTTAACCTCAACTAACAATTCTGATAGGACTTATATACAAAATATTGAAGTTGATGACTTTGGTCACATAACTGGAGTTACAACAGCGAGTGAAACCGTTGTTGATACAAACACCACCTACACCGCTGGTGATGGAATAAACCTAGTTGGAACTGAATTTAACCATGAGGATACTTCTTCTTTAGCCTCAACTAACAACTCTAATAGGACTTACATACAAAATATTGAAGTTGATGACTTTGGTCACATAACGGGACTTACAACGGCAGATGAAATCGTTATTAATACGGATACAACTTATACCGCTGGTAATGGTATTAACCTAGTTGGAACTGAATTTAGTCATGAAGATACTTCATCTTTAACCTCAACAAATAATACTGATAGGACTTATATCCAAAATATTGAGGTAGATGACTTTGGCCATATAACTGGTGTTACGACAGGGAGTGAAACAGTGGTTGATACCACTTATACTGCTGGTGATGGTATCAACTTAGTAGGAACTGAATTTAATCATGAAGATACTTCATCTTTAACCTCAACAAATAATACTGATAGAACGTACATACAGAATATTGAGGTTGATACGTTTGGTCACATAACGGGTGTTACGACAGGAAGTGAAACAGTTGTAAATACAGATACAACTTACACCGCTGGTGATGGTATTAACTTAGTTGGAACGGAATTTAGTCATGAAGATACTTCTTCTTTAACCTCAACAAACAATTCTAATAGAACGTACATACAGAATATTGAAGTTGATACGTTTGGTCATATAACTGGTGTTACGACATCAAGTGAGACAGTAGTTGATACAACTTATGCTGCTGGTGATGGAATTAACTTAGTAGGAACGGAATTTAATCATGATGATACTTCATCTTTAGCCTCAACTAACAATTCTAATAGAACTTACATACAGAATATTGAAGTTGATGGATTTGGTCACATAACTGGTGTTACGACATCAAGTGAGACAGTAGTTGATACAAATACCACTTACACCGCTGGTGATGGTATTAACCTAGTAGGAACTGAATTTAGTCACACAGATACTTCATCTTTAACCTCAACAAATAATACTGATAGAACGTACATACAAAATATTGAGGTTGATGACTTTGGTCATATAACTGGTGTTACGACATCAAGTGAGACAGTAGTTGATACAACTTATGCTGCTGGTGATGGAATCAATCTAGTTGGAACGGAATTTAGTCATGAAGATACTTCTTCTTTAACCTCAACAAACAATTCTAATAGAACGTACATACAGAATATTGAAGTTGATGGCTTTGGTCATATAACTGGTGTTACGACAGGAAGTGAGACAGTAGTTGATACAACCTATACCGCTGGTGATGGTATCAACCTAGTAGGAACTGAATTTAATCATGATGATACTTCATCTTTAACCTCAACAAACAATTCTAATAGAACCTACATACAAAATATTGAGGTTGATGACTTTGGTCATATAACGGGACTTACAACGGCAGATGAAATCGTTATTAATACGGATACAACTTACATTGCTGGTGATGGAATCAATCTAGTTGGAACGGAATTTAGTCACGAAGATACTTCATCTTTAGCCTCAACTAACAACTCTAATAGGACATATATACAAAATATTGAAGTTGATACGTTTGGTCACATAACTGGTGTTACGACAGGAAGTGAAACAGTTGTAAATACAAATACCACTTACACCGCTGGTGATGGAATCAATCTAGTTGGAACGGAATTTAGTCACGAAGATACTTCATCTTTAACCTCAACAAACAATTCTGATAGGACTTATATACAAAATATTGAAGTCGACGGTTTTGGTCACATAACTGGAGTTACAACAGCGAGTGAAACCGTTGTTGATACAAACACCACCTACACCGCTGGTGATGGAATAAACTTAGTAGGAACGGAATTTAATCACGATGATACTTCATCTTTAATATCAACAAACAATTCTGATAGAACTTACATACAAAATATTGAAGTTGATGACTTTGGTCACATAACTGGAGTTACAACAGCGAGTGAAACCGTTATTAATACAGATACAAACACCACCTATACCGCTGGTGATGGAATAAACCTAGTAGGAACTGAATTTAATCATGAGGATACTTCATCTTTAACCTCAACAAACAATTCTGATAGGACTTATATACAAAATATTGAAGTTGATGACTTTGGCCACATAACGGGAGTTACAACAGCGAGTGAAACCGTTGTTGATACTGATACAACTTATACCGCTGGTGATGCCATTAGTTTAGTTGGAACGGAATTTAATCACGCAGATACTTCATCTTTAACCTCAACAAACAATTCTGATAGAACTTACATACAAAATATTGAAGTTGATGGCTTTGGCCATATAACTGGAGTTACGACAGGAAGTGAGACAGTTGTAAATACTGATACAAATACAACCTATACCGCTGGTAATGCCATTAGTTTAGTTGGTACTGAATTTAATCATGAAGATACTTCATCTTTAGCCTCAACAAATAATTCTGATAGGACTTATATACAGAATATTGAAGTTGATGGCTTTGGCCATATAACTGGAGTTACGACAGGAAGTGAAACAGTGGTAAATACAGATACCACTTACACCGCTGGTGATGGTATCAACTTAGTAGGAACTGAATTTAACCATGAGGATACTTCATCTTTAGCCTCAACAAATAATACTGATAGGACTTATATACAGAATATTGAAGTTGATGGCTTTGGCCATATAACTGGAGTTACGACAGGAAGTGAAACAGTGGTTGATAGTAATGATTATGTCAATGACGTTTCATTTAATACATCTACTGGTGAGTTTACTTTAACCACTCTAAGTGGTAACACAATAACTGAAAGTTTAGATGGTAGATATTTAACTGGGTTTACTGATACTAACACAACTTACACAACTGATGTTATTGATTCTGGTTCTGACGCTATTATTAGGTTGAGTGGTAGTGATTTAAGTGAGGATGATATCACATTAGTTGCTGGAAATAACATTACTTTAACACCATCGGGTGATAGCATTACTATTGAATCAACTGACACTAATACAACTTATACCGCTGGTGATGCTATTGATTTAGTTGGTACTGAATTTAATCACGCAGATACCTCATCCTTAACCTCAACAAATAACTCTGGTAGGACTTATATACAAAACATAGAACTAGATGACTTTGGTCATATAACTGATTTAACCACTAATAGTGAGACTGTTGTAAATACAGATACAAATACAACTTATAATTTAGATGTTATTGATTCTGGAGGAAATCCTATTGTTAGGTTAAATGGTAGTGATGCAACGAATGATGATATCAGGTTGATAGGAGGCTCTAATGTTACATTAAGTGCATCAGGGAACTCAATCACTATTAATGGTATTTCAGATGATACTACTTATACCGCTGGTGATGGAATAAACTTAGTAGGAACGGAATTTAATCATGATGATACTTCATCTTTAGCCTCAACAAACAATTCTGATAGAACTTACATACAAAATATTGAAGTTGATGGCTTTGGTCACATAACTGGTGTTACAACAGCAAATGAGACAGTTGTAAATACGGACACAAATACAACCTACACCGCTGGTGATGGTATTAACTTAGTAGGAACTGAATTTAACCATAGTGACACTTCTTCTTTAACCTCAACAAACAATTCTAATAGAACGTACATACAGAATATTGAAGTTGATACGTTTGGTCATATAACTGGAGTTACGACAGGGAGTGAAACAGTAATTAATACAGATACAACTTATACCGCTGGTAATGGTATTAACCTAGTAGGAACTGAATTTAGTCACACAGATACTTCATCTTTAACCTCAACAAACAATTCTGATAGAACTTACATACAAAATATTGAGGTAGATGGCTTTGGCCATATAACTGGAGTTACGACATCAAGTGAAACAGTAGTTGATACAACTTATACTGCTGGTGATGGTATTAACCTAGTTGGTACTGAATTTAATCACGCAGATACTTCATCTTTAACCTCAACAAATAATTCTGATAGAACTTACATACAAAATATTGAAGTTGATGGCTTTGGTCATATAACTGGTGTTACAACGGCAGATGAAACTGTTGTAAATACAGATACAACTTACACTGCTGGTGATGGTATCAACTTAGTAGGAACTGAATTTAATCATGAAGATACTTCATCTTTAGCCTCAACAAATAATTCTGATAGGACTTATATACAGAATATTGAAGTTGATACGTTTGGTCATATAACTGGAGTTACGACATCAAGTGAAACAGTTGTAAATACAAATACCACTTACACCGCTGGTGATGGAATAAACTTAGTAGGAACGGAATTTAACCATGAGGATACTTCTTCTCAGAGTTCGACTAATAATTCTAATAGAACTTACATACAAAATATTGAAGTTGATGGATTCGGTCATATAACTGGACTTACAACGGCAGATGAAACTGTTGTAAATACAGATACAACTTACACCGCTGGTGATGGAATAAACCTAGTAGGAGCTGAATTTAATCACGCAGATACTTCATCTTTAGCCTCAACAAACAATTCTGATAGAACTTACATACAAAACATTGAAGTTGATGACTTTGGCCATATAACTGATTTAACTACTAGTACTGAAACAGTGGTTGATACCACTTATACTGCTGGTAATGGAATAAACCTAGTAGGAACTGAATTTAGTCACACAGATACTTCTTCTTTAACCTCAACAAACAATTCTGATAGAACTTACATCCAAAATATTGAAGTTGATGACTTTGGTCATATAACAGGGGTTACTACTAGTAGTGAAACAGTGGTTGATACTAACGATTATGTCAATGATACCTCATTTAATACATCCACTGGTGAGTTGACTTTAACCACTTTGAGTGGTAATACAATAACTGAAAGTTTAGACGGTAGATATTTAACTGGGTTTACAGATACTAACACAACTTATAGTACTAGTGTTGTAGATTCTGGTTCTGACGCAATAATTAGATTAAGTGGTTCTGATGCAACGAATGAAGATATTACGTTAGTTGCTGGCCCCAATATAGTATTAACACCTGTGGGTGATAACATCACCATTGAATCGACCGACACTAATACCACTTATACCGCTGGTGATGGTATCAACCTAGTAGGAACTGAATTTAATCATGAAGATACTTCATCTTTAACCTCAACAAACAACTCTAATAGAACTTACATACAGAATATTGAAGTTGATGGATTCGGTCATATAACTGGTGTTACGATGGCAACTGAAACAGTGGTTGATACCACTTATACCGCTGGTGATGGTATCAACCTAGTAGGAACTGAATTTAATCACGCAGATACTTCATCTTTAACCTCAACAAACAATTCTGGTAGGACTTACATTCAAAATATTGAAGTTGATGGATTCGGTCATATAACTGATTTAACTACTAGTACTGAAACAGTTGTTGATACCACTTATACTGCTGGTAATGGAATAAACCTAGTAGGAACTGAATTTAGTCATGAAGATACTTCTTCTTTAACCTCAACAAACAATTCTGATAGAACTTACATTCAAAATATTGAAGTTGATACGTTTGGCCATATAACAGGGGTTACTACTAGTAGTGAAACAGTTGTTGATACTAACGATTATGTCAATGACGTTTCATTTAATACATCTACTGGTGAGTTTACTTTAACAACTTTGAGTGGTAACACAATAACTGAAAGTTTAGACGGTAGGTATTTAACAGGCTTTACAGATACAAATACAACTTACACCACTGATGTCATTGATTCTGGTTCTGACGCTATAATCAGATTGAGTGGTAGTGATTTAAGTGAAGATGATATCACGTTAGTTGCTGGCTCCAATATAGTATTAACACCTGTGGGTGATAACATCACCATTGAATCGACTGATACCGACACTACTTATACCGCTGGTGATGGATTAGAATTAAATAGTACTGAATTTAGTCATGCCGATACTTCTTCTCAAAATTCAACTAATAATTCTGGTAGGACATACATTCAAAATATAGAACTAGATGACTTTGGTCACATAACAGGCGTTACGACAGGAAGTGAAACAGTTGTTGATAGTAATGATTATGTGAATGATGCTTCATTTAACGCATCTACTGGTGATATAACTTTAACCACTTTAAGTGGTAATACTGTAGTTGAAAATTTAGATGGTAGATATTTAACTGAGTTTACCGACACAAATACAACTTACGCTACTAGTGTTGTAAACTCTGGTTCTAACGTAATAATTAGGTTAAGTGGTAGTGATGCAACAACTGACGACATTACGTTAGTAGCTGGTAATGACATTACTTTAACACCATCGGGTGATGATATTACCATTGAGTCAACTAGTATAGACACTAACTTCTTTTTAAATGGTTTAAGTTTTGATACTGGAACAGGTGTATTAACTGCCAGTGTTAGTGGTACCACTAATCAAACTATTGACTTAGATGGTAGATATCTAACTTCATACACAGAAACCGATACTCTAGAAGATGTTACAAGTAGAGGTAATAGTACAACTGAAAATATTAAAGCTAATTCTTTCATAACAAATGGTGGTAATTCAAATCAATTTGTTAAGGGAGATGGTTCTTTGGATGGTACTGATTATCTACCTATAAGTGGTGGTATACTAACTGGTGGTCTTACGGGAACCACCATAGATGTAGATTCAGTAAGGTTAGAATATCAAGAAAATTTAAATGTAGATTCAGCGACAACTGAAGTTATAAGTACAATTAACACTTCAACAGCTGATGCTGCATTCTTTGATTACGTCATTAAAAAAGGTCTTAATTTAAGGGCTGGTACTGTTATGGTTGTACATGATGGAACTAACGTTGAGTTTACCGACAATAGTACAAATGATTTAGGTGATACTAGTGATGTTACCTTTGATGTTGATTTATCAGGTGGTGTTTTAAGATTATTAGCTAATACAACCTCTGATGATTGGAGAATAAAGGTTTTCGCTAAAAGTTTTTAATAAAAGAAGGGGTATAACAATAATTAAGTCTTAAAATAAACTATTTAATATTAACAACCCTTTTGGATAGTTGGAAAAAAGGAAATTATGAACGAATTTATTATACGTAAAGGATTTATATCTAAATCCGCATCAACCGTACAAGCTGATTTTACGGTCATTGGTGATAATACAGCTGACTCATTTATAACAAATGGTGGTAATTCAAATCAATTTGTTAAGGGAGATGGTTCTTTGGATACCAACGCTTATTTAACCTCAGCTAATTTAAATAATAACACCATAAATATTAATGCTGGTAGTGCGTTGACTGGTGGTGGGTCATTTACTCTTAATCAAGGGTCAGATGAAACAATAACAATAAACCACGCTGATACTTCTACACAAACTTCTAGCGTTAATGCTGGTAGGACTTATATTCAAACTATTGAACTTGATAGTAATGGTCATGTTACTGATATATCGACTAGTACTGAGACTGTCACTAATACAGATACAACTTATACCGCTGGTGATGGTATTAACTTAGTAGGAACAGAATTTAGTCACGAAGATACTTCATCTTTAGCCTCAAC
>Ga0307935_1000292_pt1 | contig 23743 bp, 19 predicted proteins | sample OrgLakmetageno92_FD_201827 | JGI IMG/M metagenome (GOLD analysis project Ga0307935, IMG submission 201827) | Saline water microbial communities from Organic Lake, Antarctica - #92 | ecosystem: Environmental > Aquatic > Non-marine Saline and Alkaline > Saline | place: Antarctica: Organic Lake...
TCCCAACACCGACGAAACGGTGATTGTTTCCCGAGCGAATGCAAACGATCTAGTCAATCTGAATGGCTGGTCTTACGCGAGCGCCAAACCGGCAGAGCAATCCGTTGAAGATGCGGAACCTACCGACGCCACCGATACTGATGAGAATGAGCTGGAAACGGTCCCCTCGCCGGTAGCGGAAGAGACTGTCACTCCTGACGCCGACGAAGAAGGTGAAATCGAGGCTCTGCGTGCTCGCGCCGCTGAGCTTGGTATCGAGTTCGACGGTCGGTGGCGTGAGAAGAAGCTGAAAGAAGCTATCGCCGAAGCTGAAGCCGAAGCCGAAGCCGAATAAGCGATAGACCTTCAAGAGAGGTCTACCATGTACGAAAAGGTATTTTCACCTGAGGGTGAGATGTTTGAAGTCCACCCTAACAGGGTCGCATATTTGATCCTCGACATGGGGTGGACCCGAAGCAAGGTTGAAACCCGTTCGGAACCAGAACCGGAACCAGAACCGGAACCAGAACCGGAACCAGATTACGAGGAACTGGGCCTGTTCGACGAGGACAACGAAGAAGACGCCTAACAAAGGCGCATAACACATTTTCCAATAAAGAGGAGACCTTAGGTTTCCTCTTTTTTCTTATGGGTTAGAAGTGATCTGTATTGTGACTTTCATTGACATTCGACCCATAATGACGTATAAGAATGACAATCAACACCCGCTCAAGTGCGGGTACCCATCCACAAATCGTACCGGGGGTATGCATGTTTGGTAAGAACCACCATCCCGCAAGCGACTCAGGGTGGTTACACACTGTTTTGGTGAAAATCGACCAAGGTGTTTCCGCGCTTCAACAGGACGTTGCCTCGATCAAATCTGATCAGAGGGCGATGGCGAAGCAAAATGATCGTCTGGATCAGCGGGTTACTGACATTGAAAGCGTTATTATGAAACTCAGGACGAAAGAAGTTGAACGCGTATCTCAATGGAACGGACCAAAAGCGGTTGCAGCGGTAGTCGCAAGTCTGGTGCCGATTATAATAATCGTAAATTATATTACGGGACAGTACGTCGCTATGTAGCGTCGGTCGTCTGAATATTCTTATTACTGTTTTTCGTGCGTCATGCAAGAGATTCAAGTATTGCGTGACGGAATTCAGTGAGCTACCACCATCGACACGGATGACAATAACTGTGACGGAGGGGTAAAGTGTTCACAAAAGACGAAAAAGATAAGATGGTTCTTCAGTCCCGAAACAAACGTATTTCGGTACTTCTTGAGATAGAAATGACGGTCATAGTTAGACAAGAAATCGTCAACGAGACTATGGAGTGTCTTGCGCTACTTCTTCATGTGCAGACCACCATAGAGCCGGAAATATCCGGCTAAACAACAAGGTGATACGGGGCAATGGCAAAGGTTTTTCCTATTCCTTGGAGGACCTATGTCTGACGACTTCTTCGAAACGGTGACTCAGTCACCAAAAGCGCAACGCCGCATGAACCGGAAGAAGAATAAGGAGGTCAGGCAACTCGCCCGAACCCCGAAGCCAATAGAACCAAAAACGGAAACACAGGCAGAGTATCTTGGTAGTCTTCGTGAAGGCGATCAGTGCTTCGCAGTCGGCGGAGCAGGTACGGGTAAGACGTATCTAGCCGCTCGCCACGCTATGGAACGCCTTCTCAAGGGAGAAGTAGACCATATCGTTCTAGCGAGGCCGACCGTGTCAGACGCTCGTCACCGGCTAGGGTTTCTACCCGGCAACAAAGACGAGAAGCTTGCGGAATGGCTGGTCCCGCTGGTCGCGGCTCTAAAAGAAGGTTGTGCTCCTTCTGAATATGCTCAGTTTGTCCGAGAAGGAAAGATCGAGTTCCAATCGTTTGAACACATCCGAGGTCGGACTTTCAACAATTCTGTGGTACTTCTTGACGAGGCACAGAACTGCACGGTTAAAGACCTGATCACATTCCTTACTCGTCAGGGTATGGAGGCTCAAGTGATCGTTAATGGTGATACGGATCAAGTCGATATCCACGACTCTGGTCTGGAAAAAATCCTCGATATGATCGAGTTGTACGATTTCATCGAAGCGGACATTATTGAGTTCGGTCCTGAAGATGTCGTGCGTAGCCCAAGAGCAAAACAATGGGTGAAGGCTATTTCTTTAGCCAAAGACGCTGGACTCTTGACTCCTGCTTAAAAGCGTCATATTAAATGACTCTATGAATCGAAGGATTGCGTGATGTTCAACTTCAAGGCTGAAGATGGTACTGGCTACATGGACGCGACATCGTACGTGTCTGTGGAAGACGGTCGCGTGATCCTCTCGCTTCACCCGTCGCCTCTGGCTGCGAAGTTTTCTGTACTGGAAGATGACGAGATCGGAAAGCGCTTCTCGTACGCCTCCAAATTCCTCGACAACCGGGCGGAGTGGTTCGGCGACAAGTCGTCTGAAACACAAGCTCTCCGTTGGCCTCGCAAGGATGTCAAAGGGCGGGACGGTTACAAAATCCCGCGCGACACCATTCCTGAGCTTATCAAGGAAGCGGTTGTCGAGATGGCTATCGCATTGTTGGCGAAAGACCTGACTTCTGACTCGTCTCTGGACAACATCAAAGAGCTTGATGTCGACGGAGCGGTTCGGATCGAATTCGCTAGTTCGTCTACGGCGGGATCGATCCCTGTGAACGTGCTTCACATGCTTTCCTCGCTCGGCACATTCAATGTCGGCGGACGTCAAGCCGTCAAGATCAAGAGGTCCTAATGAACCTCGCTTCTCTGGTCTCTGAAGCCCTCTCTAAAGCCGGGTCCATGGTTGAGGGGCTGGTCGTTGATGCGGTCTATCACCGGCACCTAGGATCGTCCTATGACACCCAAGCAGGCAGGGTGACCGCTGACACGGTAACCTCTGATATCGGAAGCGTCCTCATGCGCTCCTTCAAGGAGGAAGAGCGTACGGGGGATGTTGAGCCGATGACCGATAAGAAGCTGTTCGTTGACGGTCTTAAGATCGATTTCGAGCCTTCGACCGATGACTACCTGACGATCAACGAACGCCGCTGGAACGTCCATTCGTGGAGTCAATACACCGGCAGGGCAGGGTTCAATATCCACGTTCGGGAGGCGTAGGTGATTACCGCAAACCTCGGCGCATTCTCCGCTGGGCTCGATAGGGCGGTTGATAAGATCGAGAAGAAATTCCGCGCGCGTGTGATTGGGTCGGTAAACTTCACCCACTCAATGATCCTCTCCCGAACTCCGGTACATACTGGTCAGTCGATCAGGAACTACATCTGGACCGTTGATAAGCAGTACACCGGCCCTCAAGTCGGTGCTGCGGGTACCATGCCTCCCGGCCCGACCAACTCTATGTCGCTTGGATCGGAGCCTAGACGACCCGCTAACGAGGGTCGCCCTACTCGGTCGAAGTTGGCGTTGGACTTCAAAAACCCCTACCGTAATTTCGTCCTGACGAACGTCGCCGACACGATCAAAGACCTTGAATACGGGTTGCTCCCGTCGCCAGATAGGTCCCGTTCCCCGGCTGGTATGTTTGGGATCACTCTTAAAGCTCTCTCGGCACGTATCGCATCGGGGACCATCTAATGTCGTTCAATCAATTCCGCGCTCGGGTAGAAGGTGACCTAGCCGCAAAGTTCGGTCAGGACTACCCAGACATTCCAGTGAATTTCCCGAACACGCCGTATAGAGACGGCACCACGGGGCGCGTCGCCAGCCTTGCATATGTCGATGAAGACTCGTTCACGGCAAGTATTGGTGGTCGAAAGGTTAAACGGTTTCCGGGCATTATCCAGATCGATATCATTGTTACGGTCGACACTGGCGCGGGTGAGGCTGTAGAGATTGCTGAAAAAGTCGCCTCGATCTTCGACAGTGAAGAAATCTCCATCGCGCCGGACCATGACGTTACTTTCAAAGTCCCTCAGATCAAACAGCTAGGCGTCCAAGGTGAGAGCTTTCGTGTAGCCGCCCGCATTCCATACCTACGAGATACCTACACGAACGCGTAATAGCGTGAGCCGTAGCGTCATATGCATTGACATTTTCGGCTCATTGGGTTAGCTTTCGTGACAAATGTAGGGCCTCTGAGGCCCTATTCGTCATTGAACGCGCGGGCCGCAAAACTCGGTGAGTGACCGGTCCAATACCCCAACAATCACCAAGTTAGGAGGCAACCCGTGCAGTTTGCCGAGTCAAATAGCGTATCCATTCGAACTCTTCTCGAAAACGAGTGGGGTAGCATCCCTTCGACCGGCGTGACGCGCGCCCGGCGTTTTACTTCGTCCAGCATCGGCGCTTCGAAAGAGACCTCTGAGAGCGAAGAGATTCGCGACGACGGTCAGGTTGAAGACATCTCCGAAGTCGGTAAAGCGACTGGCGGCGACATCAATTTCGAATTCGCGGCTGGTACTGTCGACGAAGAGCTTTCGGCGGTCACCCGCGGCGCTTGGTCTCGCCCGATGACGTTCGACACCTTCTATGGTTCCATCGTGTCGTTCACCGCGACCGACGAGGTCACGATTAGCGGTGGTGATTTAACCCCGTATTTCACGGCTGGTCGCCGGGTCCTGACGAGCGGCTTCAAGACGCCGACGAACAACAACTACTTCCAAATCTCCGCCGTCGCTTTCGATTCGCCGACGAACACGACCACGATCACATTCACCGACACGACCGGCACCGTGGAAGCTGGAAACGACAACGGTCGTATTTCTGATGCGAACGACGTTCTCTTCCTGAATAACACCAACCTTCGCCTTGGCACCGCTGGTGAGCGCGCTATCGACTCCAATTCGACCAATGCATTCGCTTCGTCGATTGCTGCGGGTCAGCTCTTCATCGGTCAACGTCTGTTCGTCGAGGGTGCTGGTTTCGAAGAAGGCTCCGTCGAGTTCGCCGCACCCGCTGAAGCTGGTGACAAAGTCGTTATCTCCGATGGCAAACGGTCTGTGACGTTCGAATTCGGCACCGCCGTTACGTTCGGCGCGGTAGCCGTCGCTCCGGGCTCCGCTCTCGATGATTCTGCTGCTAACCTCGCTGCTGCGATCAACGAACAACGCGTATACGGCAAGCTCTCTGTTTCCGCGAAAGCCTCCACCGGTACTGTGACGATCCGTAACCTTCGTGTCACGGGCGGCTCTATCTCCTCCGCTGACGCCACCGTGTCGGCGTTTTCTGGTGGCGACGAAACCGCGCGCGGCTTCTTCACGATCACTGGATTGACGTCCGACAAAGTGACTGTCGCTGAAGATATCGCTACTGTCACCGGTGCGCCGATCACCATCAAGTCTTCGATGCTCCGCAATCCGGGCAACGCAGCCGATATGGTGTATCGATCCTTTACGGTCGAAGAAGCCTACGCCACGGTGAACCAATACTTCGTCCGCGACGGTCTGCGCGTTGGTACGTTCTCCATGGAGACGTCGGCACAGTCCAAGATCACGGGCTCCTTCGGTTACACCGGTCGCGCCTCTGACATCCGCCAGAGCCCGCTTCTGGGCGCTGCGCCGTACACTCCGGTGAACGCCGCTCAGACCCGCATCACCAACGCCTCTACCAACGTCGGCGCGATCCGCAAAGACGGCTCTGAACTCGCGACGGCTGTTCAATCGATTTCTTTCAGCGCTGAAGTGAACCTTCGTGCTCAGACTGCGGTCGGCTCTGAATACGCCCGTGGCATCGGTTCTGGTCGCCTGAACGTCTCTGGCGGCATCACGGCATACTTCCAAGACGGTATCTTGTTCCAACACTTCCTTGATCACGATACGGTCTCCTTCGACTGGCCCTACACCGACGTGGACGGCAACACCTATCACTTCACTATTCCTGCCGCTGTGATCACCTCTGACACGGTCGCTCCGGGCGGCATCGATCAAGACGTGACCGAGAACATGGAATGGCAAGCGAAGCGTGACCCGTCCACCAACTGCACGCTTCAGATCGACCGGTTCTCCTCGATCCATCCGATTGCTGCCTTCTAACGTCATCTGACGTGACGGTAAACCCCCACAGTCAACTAGAATAACCCGACCCGTCGAAAGACGAACGCGGCGTTCCGCGCGGAACGGGGGGGAGAGGTGGTCGGGTCCTCTCCTCCCCATCCTTAACCCTGACAGGACTTATACCACCATGAGCACCCTTTACGACATCTATGAATCTGACCCGTCCCGCGAGAGCGACGGCGTTTGGGTTAATTTCGGCCCTCACATCGAAGTGAAAGTTCGCCGGATGAACTCCCAACCAGTGCGTGAGTCGCACAAACGTTTCAGCGCTCCCCACGTCCACTATTCGCGCTCGGGCCGTGACCTTCCCGAAGAGATCGCCAACGAGATCGCCGTCAAAGTGATGGCTGACGCTGTGATCGCTGACTGGCGCGGTTCGGGCCTTCAAACCCGCGACGGTGAGCAGATCCCCAACACGTTCGAAGCCAAGGTCGACACCCTCAGTGACCCTCGCCTGAAGAACTTCCGCGATGCAATCGCCGTCGCCGCTTCCGATCAAGACCTGTTCAAGGAAGCCGACGACCGGGAAGCGGAAAAAAACTAACGGACTTCCTGAAGTGGAGCCTAAAGCCACAATCAAAGCACGCTTCGTGGCTTGAGGCTATTCAGGAAGAAAAAGGCATCAAGGCCAAGTCGGTCTCCGAAAAACCAAAACTATTCGACGACGTCGTTTGGGTTTGGAACGGGTTTCAACACCTACATTCAAGGCGGGGAGAGGGGATGAATGGTCCTCTCGCAATAACGCCGTCTGATATTCTCGCATACTGTGAACTATACGGAATAAAGGTCTCACAGACTAGAGAAGACTTCTCTCGCTTTATTATGGCTCTGGATGACGCGTTCTTTGAACACGTCAGCGAAGTCCGAGAAAAAGAAAAACAAAAAACGGGCAAGACTTCCAACCCTAGTAGGCGGAGTAAGAAGTGAGCGGTGAAACCCATACCCTTCGATTAAATATCGACGCCTCTAAAGCCGAGGCGGGCGCGCGGTCGTTCATCGCCGCCATGGGTAAGATCAAGCGTGCCGCAAATGGTGACGTCCGCAAACTGGGCGGTGAATTCCGCACTCTGAGCGGCGCGGTCGACAAGCTCGATGCGTCCAAGCTCAACAAGTTCGAAAGCTCTCTTAAGTCGTTCAAGAACGTCGGTAAGGGTGCTCGGAACTTCCGCCAGTTTGCGGACGCACTCAAATCCCTTCGGGTTCCCTCTGATAAGAAGCTTCAGGACCTCACGCGCCTCTCTGACGCTGTGAAGTCTTTTCGTGGCATCAACGGGTCTGTAGGCGGTTTTGCTGACCTTGTAAAGACCCTGTCTACGTTCAAGGCTCCCTCTGAACGCCAAGTCAAAGGCGTCCGCGATCTATTTTTCGCAATCGGTCAATACCGCGCCCCTTCGAACTTGTCGTCCCTTGGCGACATGTCGAGAATTCTGTCCGGTATGCGTATCCCGTCTTCCGGGAAGCTTGAGCGCTTCAAAGGATTCTTACGCGTCATGCAATCAGCTCGCGCCCCGCGCGGGAACATGGCGGGCTATTCCCAACTCTCCGCTGTCTTTTCGAAATTCCGCGCGCCGTCCCGCTCGCAGACGGAAAACCTGCGCGGATTCCTGAAGATGCTCGACAACATCCGGGCTCCTCGCCATGTGCGCGCTGTTGCTGAGGCGATGAACCAGATCGCCGTAGCGTCTAACCGTGCGAACCGGACGCTGTCCCGTACCAATCAGCTATTCCGTCGCATCCCGTCAAATGCGGGTCGTGCAGCGCGTTCGTTCCGGAACACCGCAAATGGTGCGCGAGGGATGGAGAACGCGTTCTCTGCGTCCTATCAGGCCGGTTCCATGCTGCGCACCCTTCTGGGCTCGCTCACGGTGGCAGAGTTCTCTCGTCAGTTATGGACAGCCAACACGGCGGCGCTGCGGGCTGAGACCGCGTTCAGAGTTGTCACTGGCAGCGTAGAAGGTGCGAACGAAGAATTTGAGTTTACAACACAGCTTGCGAGAGAGACTGGACAAGCACTCGACGTTATGCTGCCCCGATACTCAAAGTTCTCTGTCGCTGCGCAGATGGCAGGGTTCAGTACAGAGAACACACGAAAAGTTTACGCCGCAACCTCAGCCGCTTTGACGGTAATTGGTGCCAGCGCTCATGACGCTGAACTTGCGTTCCTAGCGCTTGAACAGATGGTGTCTAAAGGCACAGTCCAAAGTGAAGAACTGCGTCGACAGCTCTCGGAACGCCTTCCGGGTTCTTTCTCTGCGATGGCCCGTGCTGCACAAAACATTGGTCTCATTGCAGAAGAGGTGGAACGACCTGAAGCCGCGCTTAACGATCTTCTGAGGCAAGGTAAGGTTCTTTCTGAAGAGATCCTTCCGGCGTTTGCTGAAGAGTTGATGAGGACTTACGGCTCTGAGCTTGAGGCGGCTCTGCGTCGACCGGACACCGCACTTAAAACGCTCCGCACCGAGTTCTTCCTTTTCCGGAAGACGGTCGGTGAGGCGGGTTTCATGGACGCGGTCGGTACGCAGATGAATCGCATCGCCGACGTGATGGGCTCCCCGGCATTCCAAAACTTCGCCAAGACGCTTGGCGAAGACCTTGCTGTTGCGATCAACAAGCTAGGTGATGGTGTCGTTTATGTCCTTGAGAACATTGAGATGTTCCGGAAGATCGCCGAAGGGGTCGTTTGGGTTGTCTTCGTCCGTACGCTTTGGGGTATGGGCGGGGCAATGATTTCCATGTCCGGCTCTATCAGAACTGCGATTGGCGGGATGAGAAATATGATCGGCCCTATCAGAAATATGATTGTCGGGCTGAGAACTATGACCGGGGCCACGACTATGCTCGGACTCGCGATGCGTGCGATCCCGTTAATCGGTATTGTAGCTGGCCTAGCGACGATGGCGCATTGGCTTTGGAAGAACCGAGAAGAGACGGTAACACTCGCTGGACGCACCGCTGAGATTGGTGATATCATCGGCGGTACTTGGGACTATGTCACAGAAAAAGCCTCAAACTTCTTCAACATTCTTCAAAACTTTGGTAATGACGTATTAGGCTTCATTGGCGATCAGTTTGGTGTTACTTTCGATAACATCAACATTGGTTGGGGTGATGTAGTAAATTTTATGCGTGGTCTGATTAATTTCTTCATTAACTGGGGGAATTCTTTAAGAACCATTATGGTAGCGGTCTTCAAAGGAATTGTCGACTCCGCTATTGCTGCCTACGGACCACTTGTCGATTTGATTGATAGCGTCAAAGAAGGTGATATGGGGCAGGCTTTTACTCATCTTGGTGAGCTTAACGGATTTAGTATGGCTCGACGCGGTATGATTAGTCTTGTTCAAACCGCAGAAGAGACTAAAAACCGACTTGCTGAAATCTGGAATACCGACAACTTCGCTGAAGGTGGAATGTACGGCGATATGGCGGCTGATATCATGGATTTAGCGGTAGAACGCGGCGAACGTCGCGACCGCGAAGCTACGCCCGAAGGACCGGGCGATACGGGCGATGGCGAGCCGTCCCTCATGGACCGCCTTTTTCCACCCGGTGGAAACGGTGATAGCGATACGGGCGATGGGGGCGACAACTCAGAGACGGATCGTCAGCTTGAACAGCTTCGCGACAGCCTCCAAGGCGTCTACGATCAATACGACCCTCTGGGCGCTGCGCAGAGGGAGTATGCGGAGAGCCAAATGTCGCTCGCGCTAGCGCTCGCAATGGATGTTATCCCCAGCACCGAAGCATATGAATCAGCTTTGGCGCGTCTCGAAACCACCACGCGAAACGCTCGCGATCCGATGGCTGCTATGCAGCGTGATATGGATCGTGAGATCGAGCTTCTACGGATGGGCGAACGCGAGCGTCAGATTGAGATCGACACCCGTAACCGTGTCAATGAACTCGTCGCCGCTGGTGTTCAGCTTCACGACATCAACAACGAACAACTCCGCGAACAAGTCGCTCTTATATACGACCTGAATAACGCGAACACCGAAAGGACTGGTTTTGCCAGATTCATCGAAGATGCTGCTACATTTGATGAAATTCTAGATGATATCAGCTATAAGATCAGCGACGAAATCAGCGATGCGTTCGCCGAGATGGCGACGAGTGGGAAGCTCAGCTTCCGCGACCTGACTCAATCCATCCTAGCTGATATCGCCCGTGCGATGTCTCATAAGATGGTTGCGTCGTTCCTTAATATGTTGGGACTTGGGGATGCTCCTGATCAACAAGAAGCACGATCTAGTGGTTCCTCGGGAGGTATCCTTAGTCGTTTGTTTGGTGGTGCGAACCAAGAACAAAGTCAGGGCGGCGGGAACTTCCTTCAGAGGTTGTTCGGTGGTAACCAAGGCGGCAACTCCGCAGGCAGCTCTATGGGTCAGGACTTCGCGGAGAGCGCGCGAAGCGTGTTCCAAGGGTCTCAAGGAGGTGGCGGCTTCCTCAATCGTCTCGGAGGCATCTTCTCGCAAAGTGGTGAAGGTGGTGGTTTCTTGAGCAACCTCATGGGCGTCTTCAGACAAGGCGGTGGGCTCTTCAAAAACATGTTCTCTGGCATCATGGGGATGTTTGGTGGCGGCGGAGGCGGCGGAGTCGGCGATCTCCTCGGGATGGCGTCCCCGCTCCTCAACATGATCCCCGGTGTTGGGCCGTTTCTTAGTATGGGTGCGCAAGTTATTAGCGGGTCTTTATCTGAGGGCGGTTATTCCGGCTCGGCGGTCAAATATCAACCCGTCGCGGCGGACATCTTCAAGAATGCCCGGCACTTCTCCGAGGGTACGCAGAACATCTCTGGCGGCATCCCGTCTATCCTCCACCCTGAAGAAGCAGTCGTCCCATTGTCGCGGGGCCGAAAAATCCCTGTCCAGTTGACAAATTCGAAAGAAAGTGTTAGCAAGAGTGACGGTCAGGGCGGTAATGTAAGCCTTAACGTTCAGATTCCCGAAATCGTTATTCATGGTGCCAAGGATGAAGAGTCCGGGGCTCGGGCTGGCGCTGCTGCCGGTCGTGAGCTTAAAATGGCGATGAAGTCTATTCTTGCTGAAGAATCGAGACCGGGCGGACTTCTCTATAACCAACGCAAAGCGAGCTAAACCGTGGCGACATATCCGGCTAATCTGCCTCAACCTTCCTACGGCTCCTCTCTTGATGAGGAGTATAGGGCTGAAGAAGTGACGTTCGGATATGGCTACGAACAAGGTTCTAAGGCGGGACCGAACAACACCCGTCGAGTTGGTTCTTTCACTTACACCGGTGTGACTAAAGACGAAGCCGAAGACTTGCGAGAGTATTTCGCGGGTCTCGGCGGCGTTGATGTATTTGAATGGACACCGCCTGAACTAGGCACCGAACTTCGCTTCAAAAGCGGTAAGAAATTTGGAATGAAGTATAGAGGATTCAACAATTTCGACTGCTCCATTGAAGTAAAACAGGTATTTATCCATGGTTAGCCTTCCAATCAATGAGCATGTCCAACGATCAAACTTAGGCGGAGAGGTTGTACTTGTCGAGGTTGATCTAACTAAGTTTGGTGAGAACATCATCCGTCTCGCGCCTGTTGGACTAGACGAGACCGGCACGCCGATTTCTTTTGGCGGAAACATCTATACACCCCATCCGATGGAGCTTGATGGTTTTGAGGTCCAATCTGGCGGGCCGTATCCTACCCCTTCTGTTTTGTTTGAAAACACGGGTAGCGTATTTACGCCATTCATCCTTCAATACCGCAACCTTCTAGGTGCTGAATTCCGTCGTATCCGAACCTTTGAAAGGTTCCTAGACGACGGCGAGGAGCCCGACCCGTACTCGATCCTAAGCGAGGACATCTACAGCTTCGACGAGCTGACCACCCATAATCGTACGACGGTAGGATGGAAGCTTTCATCCGCCATGGACCAACGCGGGGCTATGCTCCCCGGTCGCATGGTGGTTCGCGATTACTGCCCGTTCATGACGCGCTACACCGAAGAAAACGGCTCGTACGCGGGGTATGATCGAGCTGAATGCCCGTACACCGGCGCTCAAGCTTTCGACGAGGAAGGACAACCCACCTCACCGGAGGAAGAAGTATTTTCGAAGACGTTGGAAACCTGTTGCTACCCTCGTTTCGGGAAAGAAAACCCCCTTCCGTTTGGCGGCTTCCCCGGTGTGGCTAGGTTCCGGGGATGATCTTCGAACTCGACCGGGAAGATATTCTCCGCCCTGAGGTTATTGAAGACCTTCGTCAACACGCGAACGAATGCTACCCGAACGAATGCGTCGGCGCGATTATGAAGTCAGGCTATCAGCGCTTAGACAACACGGCAGGAAACCCAGAAACCCACGCCCGAGTAAGCCGAAAAGACACTCAAAGACTCCTTGCCTCTGGCGAGATGCTGGCCCTTGCTCACTCGCACCCTAACGGGCCGAACTGCCCTAGCGCGCAGGATATGGCGTCTCAGATTGAGATGGATGTCCCGTTCGTCCTGATTTCGACGAACGGGCAGGGGTGTTTGCCACCTCTGATTTGGGGAGATCAGATCGCCCCACCACCACTCGACGAGTCGGGTTTTATCCACGGGATCAAGGATTGTTACTCGCGCATCCGTCATTTCGGGATGCTGCATGGTTTCGGTGGCGATCCTGTGTTGATCGACGACTTCCCCCGAGATTGGCAATGGTGGGAAAAGAATCAAAATCTATATATCGAAAACTTTCGATCTGCTGGATTTTATGAAGTACCGTTTGCAGATAGAGCTAAAGGTGACGTGCTTATGCTTAAAGTACGTTCCGATAAATTCAATCATGCTGGTGTATTAGAGCAAAAAGACGTTCTGTATCACCTATCGACTGGCTCTGAACCATACAATCCAAAAAGAAAACCAGACAGACGACCAATACATAACTTCAAGCATATCGAAATGATGTGTGTGCGTTACGACTATAAAAAGACGAGCTGAAAATGAACCAACTTCGCGATGTATATCTTCATGGTCGTCTTGCCAAGCGTTTTGGCAAGAAGCATCGTCTGTCTGTGGATTCGCCTTCTGAAGCGATCCGCGCGTTGTCGTCGCAATACCCCGGTTTCCGCGAGACCATTTCTACCGGTAACTACGCAGTCGTCCGGGGTAAACTGGACGACGAAACGTATCTCACCGATTGTGAGCTGAATGTCCGGTTCGGTTCTTGTCCAGAGATGCACCTGATTCCAGAACCCAAACTCGCTGGTCTGGACCCTCTTACTCAATTCATCATCTCCGCGACCGTACTAGCTGCGACAACTATCATCTCATCCTTGCTGGCCCCGCAGATCGATGCGCCGGACCCTAACAAGCGAGAGAGGGAAGAAAACTCGGGCATATTCGACGGCCCGGTGAACGTGACCGAACAAGGTCACCCTATCCCCTATATCGCTGGTTTGAAGGTTCGCGTCGGGTCTGTTGTCGGCGCTTCGGGTATCGAGACGACTGACATACCTATCTCTCAACGCTACGACGGCGAGGGTGGTTATGGTGGTGGCAACACGGGCGGATTCCGTGGCGATAATAACAACCTCCAACTCGAAAAGGGTGGTAAGGGAGGCGGACAGGCGCGGGCGGCTCAAGAAGACCCGAACACGCTCCGGTCAAACACAACCGCCAGAATCATTGACCTCGTCGGCGAAGGCCCCATTGGTGGTCTGATCGACGGTCTGAAATCTGTCTACTTTGACGGCACGCCGGTTGAGAATCCTGACGGAACCTTCAACTTCACCGGCGTTGAGGTTCAGGAGCGTTTCGGTGAGGCCGATCAAGAGCATCTTCCTAGCTTCAGCGCTGTCGAATCCAACCCGCGAGAGATCGGGGTCGAGTGTGTGTATGGCGACACGTCAAATAACCGGTTCGGGAGGGTTGAGCCGGTCGAGACGATCAGCAATTCTCTGGTTGACCGCGCTCGCGTTGTTATCAGCTTAGATAATGGACTCAATCGTCAAGATACGGAGACCGGCGATCTGCTTAGGACCAGCGTCATCGTCGCGATTGATGTCCAAGTGGACGGCGGCGGGTTCATTGAGGTCGTTAAGCACACCTTCTCCGGAAAGACGGTCAGCACATACCCGAAGTCTTTTGATGTAGAGCTTCCGAGCGGAAACACGCGTCAGGTTCGCGTGCGTCGGGTTACCCCAGACCGGGAAGAAGCGTCTCACACCGATAATGTATTCTTCTCCTCCATCGTCGAAATTATCGACGCCAAACTGACGTATCCATACACCGCCTACATGGGCGTCACTGTCGACGCTCTACAATTTGGAAGCCGAATTGCTGGACGCGCCTACGAACTCGCCGGGACGATTGTCGACGTCCCGTCGAACTATGATCCTGTCGAGAAGACCTACACCGGGACGTGGGACGGGACGTGGAAGAAAGCGGCTACTGAAAACGCGGCGTGGCACGTACGAAACCTTGTGATCAACAACCGATATGGTCTCGGACGTTATACGAGCGCTCTCCCTGACAAATGGGAGCTGTATCAGATTGCGCAATACAACGATCAACTCATCCCAGACGGGCGCGGCGGACTAGAGCCTAGGTATACCCTCAACACCGTGCTCAACACGCGTGAGGAAGCATACGACCAGCTTAACAAGCTCGTCTCGACCTTCCGGGGCATGTCGTACTGGTCCGGTAATGCGATCACCTTCCGCCAAGATCGCCCGTCGACAAATGAACCGCACATTCTCAACCCGTCCAACTCGGTTGAAGGCAAAGTCGACTATTCCGAACCGTCGATCAAAGACCGTAACTCGGTCTACGTCGTCATGTGGAACGACCCGAAAGATGGTTTCAGACTGACTCCAGAAGTGGTCGAAGACCAGCGCCTCATTCGTGAGATCGGTTGGAAAGAAAAACAGATTGTCGCGATTGGTTGCACCTCGCGAGGCCAAGCCCGACGCATCGGCAAATTCTCGCTGGACGATGAGTGGAATGCTCAGAAGCGTGCCACTTGGGGCGAAGGTATCGGCGGCAAACTCAAGCTTCCCGGCGACGAAGTCCAAATCTTTGATCCGGAGTTCTACGCCGAGCCTCTGCGTCATCGGGGAGGGCGGGTCAAGACCGCCACCACTACGGCTGTCACGATTGGCCATCCCCTCGCCCTCGACCCGAACAAGGAATACTCTCTCAAGGTCGTCCTTCCGGATGGTACTGTCGAAGTGCGTGAAGTCACCTTCACACTTGACTCTGAGGGTTTCACCGAAGTCCTAAATCCGATCTTAGCGTTCTCGGATTCTCCGATCCCTGACGCGGTCTGGGCTGTCCAAGACGAGGATACAGCACCTCTGCGTTTCCGCGTCGAGAGCGTGACCGAAGAGTCCTCTATCGAGCACAAACTTCAGGCGCGAATCTACGACCCGACCAAATACGCGCGGATCGAGCAAGGGTTGACGCTCCCACCTGAGGCTGTCAGCAACCTTTTAACCGGTCCTATCGCGAAACCGCGTGGTTTGAACGTACAAGAGTTCTGGAAACAAGTAGGCGACACTCGGGTCCCTAGCCTCAGCCTTAGTTGGACTCCGTCCCCAGATAGGCGAGTCGAACTTTATGAAGTCCAATTCATTGAACCGGGCTCAGAAAACTTTGAAGAGCTTAGCCGAGGTGTTGAGGTCTTCCGAGACGTCGTAGGTGTGGTGCCGGGAATCTACCGTTTCCGAGTACGCGCTGTTGGTTTTCTTGGTACGCCTTCTGCTTGGGCTCCTCTGACTGTAGATGTCAGCGGGTCTAGATCTACTCTTCCGGACGTCGCCGACCTACAGGTTGTCACTGCTGAATCCCCAAGACAAACCTACCTTACTTGGTCGCGTCCGTACGACCCTAGGCCGTTCAAATACGGCATCACACTGACTACTGAAGACGGGACGGAAGACCTCGCGGAGATCACCGCTCAAGAGTATATTGTTCGTCAAGCCGGAACATACACCGTGTATGTGCGATACATGGGGCATGAGTCTACTGGTGTTCCGGTTGTCGTGACCGAAGAAGACCTTCCGTCGCTCAACTGGGATGTCATCGATGGACGCCCGACGACCCTAGCGGAGCTTGACGCAGCAGCTCAAGAAGCCCTTCAGACCGCGAATACGGTCGCCGACGCTGCTAAAACAGCGGCAGACGAGGCTATTGAGGGTACGAGAAACGTAAGAGGGCTTGAGGGGCTTTCTCTTATCAACTGGTTTGAACAAACCACCCGGTACACAGGCTGGACGCATCCGGGCGCTATGCCGTCGCCGATGAACCAAGATTTGTTCAAGCTGGTTTGGGACTTTTCCACCTCTGGTGAGAAACCAAACAACGCAGCTCGATACCCTGTGACTCGACCAGTAAACGCCGGGTCTTTCGTCCAAACCGGTATCGAGATCGAGTGTGGGGGCTCTGTTGAGGAAGCTGTCCTCAACGTTCTTTGGTTTGACGAATCCGGATCACTCATCTCGCGGGTTGAGATTGATAGGGGAACCGGTCGTCGTTTGGAAGGCATCGCGGAAGCTCCGGAAGGGTCTGCCAGCGCAAGTTTTGACCTAGTACCTGTTGTGTCTGAACTGACCGGTATCGGTTTTATCAGCATCAATGAGCCCTATGCTGCGTATGCGCTGACCGGCCAAACCGAAGTTGAAGAATATTCCTCCAAGAGTGACGAGGTTTATGCACGATTTGAGGAACTAGAGAGAGCAATCGCCGGTCAGGTTACGGCGTCTCGTCAGCTCATCAGCGAAAACAGAACCTCGCGTGCTCTGTACCGTGAAAACGTCGAAACTATCACCAATGATCGGTACGCCCGTGTCGTCGCAGACATGGAGATTTCCACGCGTGTAGAAGACATTGAAGAAAACTACATGACGGCTGCGCAAATCAGTCAAACCTATATGACTGAGAGCGAAACCGAACAATCAATCGCTCTCTACAATCTGAATCTAAACTCAACATTCCAGTCTTTGAAGGACGATCTGGCTTCAAACTATCTCACTAGCTCTGAGATAGACCAAACCTATATGACTCAGTCTGATGTTAATCAGGCAATCGCGGTGTATGACCTTAACCTGAATAGCACTTTCGAAGACCTGAAAGATGATCTAGGATCAAACTATCTCACTAGCTCTGAGATAGACCAGACCTATATGACGCAGGCTGAGGTTGATCAGACCATATCTTTGTACAATCTTGATCTAAACTCAACATTCCAGTCTTTAAAATATGACCTTAACACCAATTATATTACTTCGTCTCAGATAAGCCAAACCTATATGACGCAGGCTGAGGTTAATCAGGCAATCGCGGTGTATGACCTCAATCTAAATAGCACTTTCGAAGACCTGAAAGATGATCTAGGATCAAATTATATAACCGCGTCTGAGATCGATCTTACCTATATGACGCAGGCTGAGGTTGATCAGACCATATCTTTGTACAATCTGAATCTAAACTCAACATTCCAGTCTTTGAAGGACGATCTGGCTTCAAACTATCTCACTAGCTCTGAGATAGACCAAACCTATATGACGCAGTCTGAGGTTAATCAGGCAATCGCGGTGTATGACCTTAACCTGAATAGTAGTTTTAATGGTCTTGATACCCGAATCGGCGACATTGAGACGAGCTATATAACTGAGGCTACAGCAAACCAACGATTCACAACTTATTCCGATGTCAACCAAGCAATAGCGGTTTACAATCTTGATCTAAATTCAGATTTCAGTGGTCTCAAATCTTCAGTAAACTTGACCGCTCAAACGGTTTCGGATTTGCAAGGTAATGTTTCTGCTACTTACGGCTTTGAATTGGACGCCGACGGCAACATCGCGTCTATGAAGGCTCATGCTGACGGCTCCGGGTCATCTATTAGATTCTTGGCTGATAAATTCCTTATCGCTACGCCGGAAGCTGCGGTTGATCCTTTTGGGATTCAAGGGAATACGGTCACAATGCAGAATGTGGAGATTCAAGGTAATCTCCTTGTTTCTGGTACTGTAGATGCCCCACAACTAAAAGTTGGTGCTGTGTCTAATTCGGCTGCTTACACAGGTTGGAGTAGTGGAAACCTATTTAGGTATTCGTGGCGTGATATTGCCAACGTGAACTTTGCAAGTATTGAAGGAGGGACTATATCGGTAGCACTGACCTTGAGCTGTGGTAATCTATCAAATCAAGATGTTGCTGTCACGATACGGCTAATAACACCAGAAGGCCCGCGTGAGCTTCATGACGTGCTAGATTATCTGTTTGAGAACACGAATACGGCTGTGTTTAACTTCACGAACATACCAGCCGGTACCGGTCAGTACAAAATCCAAGCAATGTACACAAACGGAAGGTCAAGCGAGACGGTTAATCCCGCTCCTGACCCTCGCCAATGGAACCTAGCTATTACGGAGCTTAAGCGATGAGTACCGCAGCAATCGTGTACGATAGAAACACGGGTGATGTATTATATAAAGTACAGGGTGAATTGATTCAGCTTAACGTGAACGTCGACGTTGATCGTACATGGAGGGAGGTCCCTCATGACACAGAACCGAACGACGCGCCTTCTTTAGGCGATATCGACACACATCATCCGGGTCTGGTGGACCCTTACGTTAATAACTAACCCAAACGATGAACCAAAACGTCAGCCATATTGACGTTTTGGTATCATATGTTATATATATACTGAACAATTCCCTTGCATTGGAGATTATGTTGACTACGACACTGGTCTTTATACCAGCCGGTCAGCCGTTTGTTGATGAGGCGGTGAATCCGCCCGAAACGTACTCTGGCGGACAGATTTACTCGCTCGACACGTCGACGCAAGGTGGTATTGACGCAGTCAACCGCATCATCTCCGCCGGTGGGGGTTTTGATGTAAGTCGACTTGTCGTGGGACTTATCCAGATTGCGTGGAGTCAAGTAACCGGTAAGCCGGGGTCTTTTACTCCATCGGCTCACAGCCATTCGGCGAGCGATATCGTTTCTGGAACGTTGGACGTTCTACGGGTTCCGAACCTTGACGCTTCAAAAATAGCGACTGGCATTCTTGAAGTCGCTAGAATTCCGGACCTTGACGCCTCTAAAATAACTTCGGGTGTTTTAGGTGACGACCGTGTATCTCCGTCTAATGTCACCCAACATCAATCTTTGTTTGAGCTTACTCAGTCACAGGTTACCGGTCTGGTCGATGCGCTCGCATCCAAGGTAGACCTTGTAGAGAAAGGTGTAGCCAACGGTTTAGCGACTTTGGGTGTTGAAGGTGTGGTTCCTGTCGATCAGGTCCCAAACCTCCCAGCCTCGAAAATTAATTCTGGTGTTCTCAGTACCGAGCAAATACCGTCTTTAGACGCGGACAAGATCGCTTCAGGAATCCTCGGCGTAGGGCGTATCCCGAATCTAGACGCCGCGAAAATTGCGACGGGTATTCTTGAGCTTGCTCGTATTCCCGACCTAGACGCTGCGAAAATTACGTCTGGTGTATTCTCACCAGATAGAATCTCATCGGAATCCGTAACTCAACATGCCGGATCACTAGTCCTTGATCAGGATCAAATCACCGGGCTCCCCGCCGCGCTCGATTCCAAGGTTGATGATTCTCAGGTTGGGGTCGCAAATGGTGTTGCTTCTCTAAATGTGTCTGGCGTCGTTCCGGTAGTCCAAATTCCGGGCCTCGGTACCGACAAGATCATTTCTGGTGTCTTTGCGAACGAACGCATCTCGCAAAGCTCTGTGAAGCAATACGAAGCCGCGCTTTCGCTCACGCTTTCCCAAATCACAGATCGGGGGGCTCTAACCTCCCACGATACGGTGTCTACCGGCCTTGTGGACGACGGTGCGATAACCGAATCTAAGCTTTCTGCGGCGGTGCAGGAGAAGATCAACAGGGCTGCGAAGAATAACTTCAATAGCACTGTTGACCCAACTTCGAACGACGATTCCGGGGACGGGTATGTCGAAGGCTCTGTGTGGGTAAACACCACGACTGACGAGAGCTTCCGCCTTGTAGACGCCACGTCTGGCGCGGCTCAGTGGGCGAAAACCACCCTGACCGCTGACGAGTTGGGAAGCATGGCTTTCCAGAACGCCGCCGCCGTGAACATCTCTGGCGGCGTGGTTGATGCAGGAACGCTGCGAAAGTCAGGCAATGACGTCTGGCATTCCGGTAATTTCGATCCGAATACAAAAAGCGACGCTGGCCACAGACACGACAACGCTACCGTATCGTCAGACGGTTTCATGTCGTCGGGTGACAAGGAAAAGATCGACGGTATCGAACCGGGTGCTGAGGTCAATATCGTAAAAAGCGTCCAATCGAGAACCGGCGATGTCGTTATCACCAAAAATGACGTTGGTCTGGACGAAGTCGACAACACTTCTGACACCAACAAACCAATCTCGACCGCTACACAGGCGGCTCTTAATTCGAAGAGCAATACCGGTCATACACACTCAACCGATGAGATCACTTCGGGAGAGTTCGCAGACGACCGAATTTCGCAGACCAGTGTAACACAACACCAAGGCGCGTTCGCGCTTTCCCAGTCTCAGATTGGTGGTCTGGTTGGGGCTCTGTCTGATAAGGTCGAAACGAGCGTAATTGGTGCTGCAAACGGTGTCGCAACTCTCGATGCCTCGCAACTCCTTCCGCTTGTTCAAGTACCCGGACTACCAACGTCTCGCATCACCAGCGGTACGTTTTCTACCGCACGTATCCCCGGTCTAAGCGCTTCGAAGATCACGTCCGGCACCTTCCACGACGACCGGATAAGTCAATCTGCTGTGAAGCAATATGAGGGTGATTTAGCGGTCGATTGGACGCAGCTTACGTCGGTACCTAACCTCTATACGACCTCGGAAGTTGACGACCTACTTGCTCAGAAAGCCAACCTGAGTCAGCTCCCCTATGCCTGTGTGGGTCAATACAGCTCGACCGACACCACGACCAACATCAACGCCGACGCCGAGATTGTTTGGAACGCCGTAGATAAAGGCGACATCGTGATAACCGTCACCGGCGCTTCGATCACCGTAGCGGAAGACGGCCTGTTCGATGTCTATACGTCACTCGCTTACGAAAACATCGGTGCTGACGACACCGACGTTCGCGACTCGGTTGGCGTGTACCTAGAAGTCAACGGTGTAGCTCGCTCAGCAACCGGTATGGGTGGGTACGTCCGATCCAAAGACAGTCACAACGAAGCGTCTACGTCTATCTCTGAGGTTCTGGCGCTCAGCGTGGGCGACACTCTCAAGGTGAAGACCCGAAGAATGGCGGGGGGGGACGATTGCTACCTTCGTGCCAATGAGAGTGTCCTGAAGATCGTCAAGGTGGGCGGTAAGTCTTCACTTCTCGCGGCACAATCCATCGCGGACGTTTCAGGCCTTCAGAGCGCACTTGATGCCAAGGCCAATGACGGTCATAAACATGACGCCGCCGATGTAGAGACGGGTGAGTTCGCTAACGAGCGGATCAGTCAATCTTCAATCGTCCAACACCAAGCCGCGCTCGATATCGACTGGACGCAGCTTACGTCCGTCCCGACCGCATTTACCCCGGAAGCTCACGGTCACGATATCGATGATATAGCGGGTCTAGAATTCGCTCTGAACTCCAAGCTCGACGCAAGCGAGTATACCGCTTCCGACGTTCTGGCGAAGCTTCTGACCGTTGACGGCGACGCCAGTGGTCTTGCAGCTCAAACCGCATCGACGCTTTCCACCCCCCGCACGATTTCACTGTCCGGTGACGCCCTTGGTTTCGCCAGCTTCGACGGTTCTGAAGACGTGATTATCGACATCACGGTAAAGGATGACTTTCACTTTCACTCCATCGGCACAGTGGCTGGTCTTGAGAGCGCGCTGAACTCCAAGCTCGACGCAAGCGAGTATACCGCTTCCGACGTTCTGGCGAAGCTTCTGACCGTTGACGGCGACGCCAGTGGTCTTGCAGCTCAAACCGCATCGACGCTTTCCACCCCCCGCACGATTTCACTGTCCGGTGACGCCCTTGGTTTCGCCAGCTTCGACGGTTCTGAAGACGTGATTATCGACATCACGGTAAAGGATGACAAGCACGCTCACATCATCGACAACGTGGATGGTCTTCAGAGCGCGCTGAACTCCAAGCTCGACGCAAGCGAGTATACCGCTTCCGACGTTCTGGCGAAGCTTCTGACCGTTGACGGCGACGCCAGTGGTCTTGCAGCTCAAACCGCATCGAAGCTTTCCACCGCCCGCACGATTTCACTGTCCGGTGACGCCTATGGTTACGCCAGCTTCGACGGTTCTGAAAACGCGACTATCACCGTCACGGTAAAGGATGACAAGCACGCTCACATCATCGACAACGTGGATGGTCTTCAGAGCGCACTCGACGCCAAGGCAGACCTTGTTGGTGGGAAACTAAACCCGACTCAACTACCCGACGATGTTGGAGGCGGCGGCCTGACGGTCGCGGCGATCAAGACGAGCGCTTTCCGCCCGAACGTCAGCGAGATCACGCCGATTGATACGACGGCGACCGGCGTGAACCTAACGGGCCTGCCGGACACGACGACTTACGGCGCGCGCTCGGTGCTTGTTCCACACGCTGAAAGCTGGTCGGTCTCAAACCCCGTCACGCTTCCGGCCAGTGAGGCGACTCCCATCAACGGCGTGGCGATCGACCTGATCTTGACTAAGCCGTCGATTATCGACATGCGCTACGTCGGCTCTAATTTCGGCTGGGAAGTGACGGTGACGCCTCTGGACGCCGCCGACGATTATCGCAGCCCGACCGTGGCGACGCCGTCGATTACGTCCCCGGCTGACGCCGCGACGGGGCAACCTGAAACGCCGACCTTCACGTCGTCGCCGTTCGCCATGCTGTTTGGGTCGGACACGCACGCCGAGTCTGACTGGCAGGTCGCGACAGACGTGGGCTTCGGCAATGTCGTCGCGCAGAGCCTAGGCGCGGCGAACCTGACGTCGTGGACACTGGCGCCGGGCGTTTTGCAGGCCGCGACGAAATATTACGTGCGCTTGCGTCACTGGGGTGCGGACTCATTGGAGCCCACCGACTGGTCCGATGTGGTTTCATTTACGACGGCCATTTCGTTCTCCGATCCGGGCGTCTAAAACTGGAAAGCGCCGGGGACTTACGACCTAACGCCGGTCAACAACCCGACCTTCACGGCAAACGGCGGTTATCAGGGGAACGCGTCATCAAGCTGGCTCGATACCGGCTTCAACCCGGCGACGAACGGCGTCCAATACACGAAAAACGCTCACTCGATTGGCGTTCGGGTCGAGCAGCTTGTCAGCCAGAACAGCAGGGCTCACATGGGTGCGACCGACGAATCCGGTAACAACGAACTGCTACTTGAAGACATGACCACCGCAGAGCGGAAATTTTTCGTTTCTAATGGCTGTACAGTACTCGGGCCGGTGGGAAGGCTGACCGGTCTACTCGCTGGAACGCGCGTCAATGCTAACGTACTAGAGATTTACAGGCGGGGCTCTTTGCTCGCGAGTGCGTCGCTCGAGTTACCCAAGAGCGTAAGCGCCAACCTCGCGATTCTCGCAAACGGCACCTCGGGCGGCGCGATAAGCTTTTCGGATGCGCGTGTCTCGGCGGCGTTCTGCGGCTTTGGGTCTCCAACTGGCGTAGTCAGGTGATGTGGAGAGCCGCTATGGGTGCAGACGATAAGATTCCTATAATCAGGCGTCTAAAATCGTCGATTCTCGACTAGAAATGTGAGCCGTATTGACAATAACT
>Ga0307935_1000296_pt1 | contig 23409 bp, 16 predicted proteins | sample OrgLakmetageno92_FD_201827 | JGI IMG/M metagenome (GOLD analysis project Ga0307935, IMG submission 201827) | Saline water microbial communities from Organic Lake, Antarctica - #92 | ecosystem: Environmental > Aquatic > Non-marine Saline and Alkaline > Saline | place: Antarctica: Organic Lake...
AGAAAGGCCAGATCATCCAAACCATCAACGGCGAACCGCTCAAGGACATCGACCCGCGCATCCAGCTGGGCAACATCATCGAGGCTGCGGAGGCCAGCGACGGGGTGCTCAAATTTGAAGTCAAGGACGGTGCGGACGCGACCCCGCAGGAAATCACCGTCAAGATCCCGGCCATCGGCGCCTACAGCGCGACCTGGCCGATCGATTGCCCGAAATCCGAACGGATTGTCCGCGATTTTGCCGATTACTTGAAGCAACCGGATGCCAATAAAGGATTTGCTGATGCCGGAATGCTTTTCCTCTTATCCACCGGCGAGGATCGCGACCTACCACCGGTCCGTGACTGGGTCCACAGCCTCAAGGACCAAAAAGCCGCCAGCTATGCCTGGCACATCGGCTACGGGGGGCTGGCACTCTGCGAATACTACCTGCGCACTGGCGACCCCGTGGCACTCGAAATCATCCAGCAATGGGTCGAAGCGGCAGCGGAAGGGGAATACCTCGACGGCTGGGCCGGACGTGGCGGAGTCACCCGCCTCGGCTACGGCAACGGGCACCTCAATGCCGCCGGCACCCACGTCGTCACCTTCCTGCTGCTTGCGAAACAGTGCGGCGCAGAGATCGACGACAGCCTGCTGCACCGCACGCTCACTCATCTCTTCCGCTACGCCGGGCGCGGACTCAATCCATATGGCGACCACCGCCCGGAGACCTCGTTCGTCGATAATGGTAAAAACGGCAAGCTCGCCTTTGCCATGGCAGCAGCCGCCTCGCTCACTCCGGAGGGAGAGGAATCGGTCTACGCTCGCGCCCGCGATATCGCGGCGCTTTCAAGCTTCTATACCACCACCTACATGCTCCACGGCCACACCGGCGGCGGCATCGGCGAGCTCTGGCGCAGCGCCGCCATGGGACTGCTGTATGATCTCATGCCCGGGCACTACCGCGAGTTCATGAATCACCGCAAGTGGCACTACGACATGTCCCGCCGTTTCGACGGCTCCTTCGCCATCCTCGGGGGCGCACGCTACGACAATGTCGAGTGGGGAAATTTATATCCGTTCACTTACACCGTGCCGCGCAAGACGCTGCGCATCACCGGCGCGCCGCCCTCGAAATACTCGAAAAGCTATCAGCTCCCAGAGCGCCCGTGGGGCACCGAGGCCGACGATGCCTTTCTCTCGCTGGAGCCCGTCGCTGATACGGAGGGTCATCGTCAGGATATTTCCGACGAAAAACTCACCGAGGATTCAGGACTCCCGCTCATCCGCCGCCTCAACGAGGAAGAGCCCAGTGATGATGTGATCCGCCAATACGCGCGCCACCCGGAGTTTCTCATCCGCTACAGGGCAGCCAACATGGCCGGGGGCATTTCCGCCTCCTACATGTTCCAAGAACCAGGCGGGCGCGTGCGCTCCGAACTGCTGGAAGAGTTCGCCCGCCATGCCGACCCGCGTGTGCGCTATGCCGGCATCCTCGCCTCCGTCCACCCGTTCGATCCAAAGACCGAATGGTCGCAGCGGATGTTCGACTACGCCATCGGACGACTCGGGGACGATGCTGAATCCTGGTTCGTCAAGGATGCCTGCCTCGGCCTGGTTCGCCACGGCACTCCGGAGATGCTCATCCCGCACCTCGACCTCATCATTGGCTACCTTGATCATTCGGAACCATGGCTGCAAAACGGCGCGCTCCTGGTGCTGGCCGAGGTAATCGATGACGAGCGCTGCTACGCAAAGGTGATGCCCCCTGTCGGTAAAACCATCAACAGCACGCCGCGCCAGAGCACGACCATGGGGCCACTCAGCGTCATCCGTGAAAAGCTGCCCGAAACCACCGGCAGCATGCGTGCCCTCGCGCTTGAGACCTTCGGCGATGTTTATGTGAACTACAGCGGCAAAGACTACTGGCCGGGCGGGCAGGACCTCCGGCGCCACCAGAGAGAGACCCTCGAGGTCTTCGCACAAACCCTGACCAGCATTCCCGGCGGGTACGACGTCCTCTACGAGGTGGCAAAACAACGCCACCCGGACGATCCACTGCCCTACAGTGAACTCTTCCTGTCCACCGATCCGAAAGAATTCGGCCCCGAACTCCGGGAATCCATCAAACCGCTCATCCGCGACGAACTGATCTATCAGTTCATCGGCGAGGAACGCCGTTCGATCCTTTCGGACACCACTCCGGACGACAACCGGCGCGCCACGGTGACCAATTCGGTCGACGGACTGGTCGACCTCTATCAGCGAATCGACGTCCACGACTACGATTGGGAAAACTTCGGCCCCGACCTGCGCGATGCCGAATGGAGCTACCATACCTTTGCCCCGCCGGAGACACAGAAATACGACATCTCCCCCTGGCGCTACCGCTCCGTCACCTACCCGGCGGGCATGGCAGAATGGTTCAAGCCAGCGTTCGATCCGACAGAAGTAGGCTGGAAAAAGGGCCTGTTCCCCATCGGCCAATACAAGGGTGAGCTGCGCACCAATGGCGAGCGGAATCCCTGGAACCAGACACCGCGAACTTTTTGGGAGGAGGAAGTCCTGCTGGTCCACGGCAGCTTCGAGTTTCCCAAACCAAAACCCAACCACATGTATCGCCTCCGCGTTCAGACCGGCCAGGGCGTCGGAGCGGGCGATGGCTTCAAAGTCTATATCAACGGCAAGGAACTCGTTGAGGCAAAAGCAGGCCTCGGCCGACGCCAGGGCGATGACATACGCGGTGGTTGGATCACCCCGGAATTCCTTAAAGAGTTCGACGGTGGCCCCGTCACCCTCGCCGCGACCTCTTTTCTCCGCTACGGCGACCGCGCCATCATCCAGATGCCTCCCGTCCCGCAGGGAATCTTCAGCATGTGGGTCGAAGAGCGCGAAGTGCCACCCCTCGACGACAAAGTCCTGCGCAAGGCAGCCACCTTCATGCCCATGCTCTCCTCCGAGTGGCAGGCGGGCATCGATCCGGAAAGCAATGAACCGCCGTCCGATGAGGATAAATTCCGCTATGACGGCGAATTCGTGCCCAACCCCGCAGTGATCGGGGGCTGGGTCCTGATCGACCAGGTCGAAAACGCCGCTGCATTTTCACCCGAAGGGAAAATGAGCCCCGGTCGTGTCCCATTCAAAGAAATCACTTTTGCCGATGACGGCAGCACCGACAAGTCGGATTGGATCTGGAGCGGCGACCGGCTGATGGATATCAAAAGCTACGTCGCCCACGAGATAACGCCAAAAACCATCGACGGGACCGAATACCTCTTCATCGAGGCCGGTGAATTCAGTACGAGGCACCCCGCCGGATGGACTTCCCCTCTTTGGGTCTTGAAGCGGCAGTGAGTGCTTCCCGCTCGTATCCGTTGAAACAGTGCAAGGATTCCGCGTCTGCACCGTCCTCCGAGAGCAACGAAATCAAAATACAACCAACCATGAAACAATCATTCACACGCCGTAGTTTCCTCTCCTCTGCCGGAACCACCGCTCTGGGCGCGGCTTTTCTTTTGCCCTCCGCTTCCTGCAAGTCGTCGTCTACCTCAGGCGAGCGCAAATCGCCATCTGCCTCGGACAAGCGCTTTACCATGGGCCTGTCCCAGTATTCTTTAAAAGAATTGTTCCGGTCCGGCAGCTTGGATCCGCTCGACTACCCGCAGTTCAGCGTCGATAACTTTGGCATCGATACCATCGACTTCTGGGAGGGCGGCCTGCCGGAAGACAAGCTGGATGACATGGCCTACTTGGAAAAGATTCGCGGCCGTTCGGAGGATGCCGAAACGGATGCTTTCCTCCTGATGACCGGAGCAGTCAACGGAGGCGCAAAAGATCTTAAAGGTAATCAGAATATCGTTCAGGCGATCAAGCGCACACAGGCGCTTGGAGCCCGTTACCTGCGGGTTTTCCTCTGGGTGCCAGATAAAGAAGTCGATGTCGCCGCGCAAGGAGCGGCCGAGGCATTGAAGCCTTTATCCGATATCGCCGCAGAGCACGGGGTGACGCTTGCCATCGAACCGGGTGCCTCCAAGCATACCCAGCAAGGTGAATTTCTGGTGAATGTTTACGGCCGACTGCAACATCCGAACTGTACCCTCATGCCGGATTGGGGAAAATTGCGCGGCGATATCTATGCCGGGACCCAGGCCATGCTGCCCCACAGCGAAATCATCTCCTGCAAGATGCGCAACTTCGATGAGTCCGGTAATCAACCTGACTTCGATTACCCCCGGCTGATGAAACTGATCGTCGAGTCGGACTACCGCGGCATCCTCGCCATCGAGTGGGAGGGCAAGATACTCGAGCCCATTCCTGGGGTGATTGCTTCGCAGAAGTTGATCGAGAAGTCCCTTCGTGCCGCCGGGGCTTGATCGAGCGACCCCGCTGACAACGCAGGCTCGAAGGTTTTAGTTATCAAGAATGGGACCGGCGTTTTTGATAAGATGAGCTTTGGTGGTCTGACCGGGGTATTCGCCTCTTTTCAGGTCCTTGCCCATGTAAACTTCGGACCAGTCATCTTCATCATGACGGTCGGCAGTCATTTTATCGGCGGCCGGCACCGTGTCCCCAGTTTCCTTTTCCCAGCGATCCATCACCAGACGCAATTTACCCAAAACCTCTTGGTATCCGGGTTCTTTACTGAGGTCATTCAGTTGCATCGGGTCCTTGCTGATATCAAATAGTAGCTCTGCAGGACGCGGCATTAGAAAAACATCGAGCTGTGCTTTATTGAGAGTCCCTTTTTTCCACTCCCTGGCGAGCTCGATATAAGCGGGGCCTTTGGTGTGATGGGTCACATTGAAACCAAGCAGCTCGGGACGATTGTTTCTCATATACGAATAATTTTCCCAGCGCACCATGCGGGTGTGACCTCTCTGGTCATGCCAGTTTCTTTCGGAGAAGGTGAAATCCCTCACCTTGGAGAACGGATCATCCAACAGTTTTTTAAAACTGACGCCCTGCATCATTTCCGGTTTTTCGATTCCGATCAGATCCAGATAGGTCGGTCCGATATCAAGCACGCTTACAAGTGAATCGCATACCCGGCCGCCTTCAAGACCTGCCGGCCAATGCACGATGAAAGGGGTTTTGATGCCGCTGTCATACAGCCAGTTCTTATCCCGGGGAAAGGGTCTGCCGTTGTCCGACAGAACCATGATCACGGTATTTTCATAACGGCCCTGTTTTTTCAATTCCGCCACGACATTGCCGATCGCACGGTCATAGCTCTGGACTTCATTGTAATATTTTTTGAGGTCCTCCCTGGTTTCAGGACCGTCGAACATGTAAGGCGGAACCACGACATCGTCGACGGTGTGTGAGCCCATTTCCTGCTGCGGGCCCGCCCAGTCACGATGAGCATCCCTCGATGCAAACCACATGAAAAACGGTTGGTCCCCGGGGGCTTCCTGAATGCATTGGACCCAGCGTTCACTGCCGGTATATCCGGCTCCTTCATTCTCATACACTTTATCAAATGCAGTCGAAACATCGCCGTTGATGTGCAGCTTGCCTGATTGAACACTGTAATAACCGGCCTTTTTCAGCTGCCTTGGATAAAGTGCCTGAATCTCCGGATCCATTCCAATCTGATGAAGATCGGGTGCCCCGGTATTGTGTGGATACCTGGAAGTGATGATGCTGGTGCGGCTCGGACTGCAGGAACTGGTGGTAAGATAGGCGTTGGTGAATTTCATTCCCCCGGCTGCCAGACTGTCAATATTCGGGGTTTCGATATTCGGGTGCCCATAACAGCCAAAATCATTAACCGACACATCGTCCGCAATAAACATGATGAAGTTGGGGCGTTTATCTTCAGCGGAGACAAACGGGAGCATCAGCAAAAATACGATGAACACTTTTTTCATAAGATATGCGGAAAACGCTAGGCTGAACCAACGACCAAGGCAACTCCTTCATATTTTCGGATCAAGTATCTCATTTCATCATTTGGCTATTATGAAACTTGTTGCTTGCGGCCTGCTTCTTCGATGTCTTTCCGAGGCCGTGGCCTTGAGGGGGCTGCTAGGAATTTGCTTTTGGGCGGGGAAAAGGGGGTTGGATAAGCTTTACGATGAAGCGCGCGCCGAGCTGGATCTGCTCGAGGACGTTGCGAATAGTTTGAAAAGTAATCGTGAGGAAAACTGATTTCCTAGCACGCTTCCGCTACCATTTCACACTAGCGGGCTGACGAGTTCCGCTATCATTGGGCTCAGGTGTGAATGGCACGGGATTAAGTCCGATTCCGATGGCGGCAGGCTTACAGGAAAAAGGATTTTTCGGATCTACCCAAAAGATGGGGCTTTGAGCCATCAAGCCGTCTGCGGGTTACTTGGTATTCACGGCTCCGTTGCTCCAGTCTCTCGGTTTCAACGAAAAGTGCTTAATCCCGTGCCATTCAGGACTGAACCCATTCATACACATATACTATTTGTGCATTCCTTGATTTACGATAGTTTCCTAGCATCAATTGCACAACAGGAGGAAAAATGAATAAACTAAAGTCTTTAACGGTATGGGTTGCGGTAATGCTGGCATCCATGAATATGTCTTTTGGCGGTAATAAACCTTTGAAGGTATATATCCTTGTCGGTCAGTCGAATATGCAAGGGCACGCTCTTCCATCAACATTCCCAGGCATGCTCGTAGACCCTGCGACGAAGGATCTTTACAAGAAATTTGTGGACGAGTCTGGTAATGCCAAAGTGTATGAGGATGTGCGGGTTGCTTCTCTGGGCAGAGGGAATGGCCCACTAACGACAGGCTTTGGGCCCAGAGGTGATAAGTTTGGGCCTGAGCTGGGGTTTGGCGTTACAATATCCGACCGTCTCAAGGAACCCGCTCTGATTATCAAAGCTTCCTGGGGAGGGAAGAACCTAAGCAATGATTTTCGCCCCCCTAGTTCCGGCCCCTACGAGTTTGGTGAAAAACAGAAGCAGAATTGGTCGGAAGAAAGAAGGAAGAAGCACACTGAAGGTACAGGGAACTACTACCGACTCATGGCCGAGCATGTGAAGAAAGTTCTTGCTGATCCTGGACAGTATCATCCCGCCTATAATGAAGATGCCGGTTATGAAATTGCCGGATTCGTATGGTTCCAGGGATGGAATGATATGATCGACGGGGAGAGCTACCCTGAACGGGGAAAGCCAGGCAGTTACGAACTTTATAGTAAACTGCTGGCAGATTTTATCAGCGATGTACGCAAAGATTTTAAAGCCCCTGAGATGCCTTTCGTTATTGGTGTGATGGGTGTAGATGGCTTGGACGACGAAAAGAAAGCCTTTCGTGATGCCATGGCGGTGCCGGCCGCGATGCCGGAATTCAAAGGAAATGTTATTGCGGTAGAAACGGCCCCGTTCTGGGATGACAAGCTCGGTGAACTTTCAATGCGTATGTGGTGGTCAAGGAACCAGAGATACGACAAAGAAAAAAAATACGCAGAGCTGAACAAGAAGATCTTGCCGCTTCTCAAGGAAGAGGCTGCGGCAAAGCAACTGAAGGGGGCTGAAAGAAGAGACAAGGAAAGCGAGATTAAGGCTAAAATTGACAGTATTGTCTATTCGCCTGAGGAGCTTGAACTGATGAAAATTACAATCTCAAATGGCCCTTATCACTACCTTGGATCTGCCAAGATTGTTGGGCCGATTGGTGAAGCCTTTGCCAACGCATTGATAGATTTGAAACAGTAGCGGCATATTTCAACCCTCACCCCCGGCGGCTACGCCGCCGAAAAGCAAATTCCTATCAGTTAAATCAAACTAAACTGACTGGCAAAACCCCGCACCAAAACCAATTTCCCGGAAATCATGAAACGTAGAACATTCATCAAGATCACTTTACCGATTGCCCTCACCGGTTGTGCCCGCGCGGAGCAGTCGGACAAACCACAGCTGGAGTTTGGCGTGATTGCCGACCCGCAGTATGCCGATGCCGACATGAGGATGGGCCGATTCTACCGAAATTCCCTCGCCAAGATGGAGGCTGCTGTCGAGGAGTTGAATAAGAACAACTTGGAATTCGTGGCTACGCTGGGAGATGTGATCGATAAGGATATCGCCAGCTTCGATGACATCATGCCTATCTACGAAAAGCTGAAAGCACCACAGACATTCGTGCTCGGGAACCATGATTTCACGGTCGATGACAAAGACAAGGGCAGCGTGATGGGTCTCCTGGGAATGGAAAAAAGCTACTTCTCCGAGACCAAGGGCGACTGGCATTTCATCTATCTCGATGGAACCGATGTGTCTCCCTACCGACATCCGAAAAATAGCGCTGAGACCAAGGCCGCCAAGGAAAGGCTGAAACTCATGAGAGCTGAAAAACTACCACAAGCCAAACCATACAGTGGTGCGGTGGGAGCAGATCAACTCACGTGGTTCACAGCCGAGCTGGAAAAGGCGAAGGCGACTGGGAAGCGGGTGATCGTGTTCAATCACTTCCCCGTATTCCCGCTCAACGATGGATACAACCTTTGGAACGACAAGGATATCGTCACCTTGATTGCCCGGTATCCCAACGTGGTCGCTTACATGAACGGGCATCAGCATAAAGGCAATTACACGGTGAATGAAGGGTGCCACTACCTGAACCTCAAGGGAATGGTGGAAACTGCAGACAAGAGCGCGTTTGCCATCGTGCGCTGCTACTCTGATCGCATTGAAGTCGATGGATTCGAGACCGAGCCGGATCGATCGTGTGCTTTCGCCGACCGGGGCTGAGACCAGAGAAATCACCACCATAATGGTCACCCGAATATCTCCATCATTGGTACCAGGTGTCGCATTTTAACATTTTCTCTCCCCTCACCGCCGAAACCCTTGGATGGCACGACATGTGGACAGACAACCTGAACCAATCATCACTACCAGAGCAAACGGAACGCGGACTTTAGTCCGCTTGGATTCAGGTATTTTACGGCTGCCTTAGTGAAAAACGCCGTCCGCCCCTGCGGCGATCTTTCAAGCCTGCGGATTTGTGAAATATCCTTTTCTGCTACACGTATTCTGATCAACTACTGCTGCTATGCGCCTTAATAATCCGACCTCCTTGTTTGCCTCAGCCTTGTTCGCCGCATCCAGTCTCGCCACTGTTGCCGCCGAAGTTCCCTCCAACATCGCCCACCTCGCTGGTCAGGAAGGTAAGCCGCATCTCGTCTTCGTCACAGGTGATGAGGAATACCGCTCCGAGGAGACGATGCCCATGCTCGCCCGCATCCTCCACCGCGATCACGGATTTTCCGTCAGTATCTGCTTCTCTCTCACTGACGGCGTCATCGATCCGAACCGCACGGACAACGTAACAGGCCTCGAAATTCTCGAAAAGGCAGACATGATGATCGTCAACACCCGCTTCCGTAACCTACCTGCGGATCAGTTGAAGCACATCACCGACTTTGCAGAGAGCGGTAAGCCGATGGCAGGCTTCCGCACCTCCACCCATGCCTTCCGCTACGGCGACGGCAATTTCATGGACAAGGAATGGCCGCAAAAAGTCTTCGGACTCCGTTGGATCGGCCACCATGGCAGTGAAAACTCGACCGATGCCACAATCGTCGCTGAAAACGCCGCCCATCCCGTTCTTCGCGGTGTCGAGCCATTCCATGCACGCAGTTGGCTTTACATTTCCAATTCTCTGCTGGAAAGCGCCAGCCCACTCCTCACCGGTCGCGCCGTCACTGGCACAGCTCCAGGCGGAGCATACTTTCGTAAGCCCCACACCGTCGCATGGGTTCACGACTACGAAGGTAAGAACGGCAAGAGCCGCGTGTTTTTCACCACACTCGGCCACCCGGTTGACTTCGAGCAGGAGTCGATGCGTAAGCTCTCCTTGAACGGGATCCTTTGGGCACTTGGTATGGAGGAAAGCATCCCCGAAACCGGCAGCAACCCAGAATTTGCCGGCGCCTATGAACCTAACGAGGCAGGCTTCGGCGAGAAATTCAAACCCGGCCTTAAACCAGCCGCCATGCTTGCGCCGTAACTAACGCAGCGTTTACTGTTCAAAGCACTCAATGTACATCCAGCCATGAAACAATCATTCACACGCCGTCGTTTTCTCTCTTCTGCCGGAACCTCCGCCTTGGGCGCGGCTTTTCTTTTGCCCTCTGTTTCCTGCAAATCGTCATCTACCTCGGAAAATCGCAAATCGCCATCTGTCTCAGACAAGCGTTTCACCATGGGTCTGTCCCAATATTCCTTAAAAGACTTGTTCCGATCCGGCAGCTTGGATCCGCTCGACTACCCGCAGTTCAGTGTCGATAACTTTGGCATCGATACCATCGACTACTGGGAAGGCGGCCTGCCGGAAGACAAGCTGGATGACATGGCCTACCTGGAAAAAATTCGCGGCCGTTCGGAGGATGCCGGAACGGATATTTTCCTACTGATGACCGGGGCAGTCAACGGAGGCGCAAAAGATCTTAAAGGTAATCAGAATATCGTTCAGGCGATCAAGCGCACACAGGCGCTCGGAGCCCGTTACCTGCGGGTTTTCCTCTGGGTGCCAGATAAAGAAGTCGATGTCGCCGCGCAAGGAGCGGCCGAGGCATTGAAGCCTTTATCCGATATCGCCGCCGAGCACGGGGTGACGCTTGCCATCGAACCGGGTGCCTCCAAGCTTACCCAGCAAGGTGAATTTCTGGCCAATGTCTATGGCCGGCTCAAACATCCGAACTGCAGTCTCATGCCGGATTGGGGAAAATTGCGCGGCGATATCTATGCCGGAACCCAAGCCATGCTACCTCACAGCGAAATCATCTCCTGCAAGATGCACAACTTTGATGAAGCCGGTAATCAACCTGATTTCGATTATCCCCGCCTGATGAAGATAATCGTCGAGTCGGACTACAGTGGCATCCTCGCCATCGAGTGGGAGGGCAAGATACTCGATCCTATACCCGGGGTGCTGGCTTCGCAGAAGTTGATCGAGAATTCCCTGCGCGCTGCTGGAGTTTGATTGAGCTACCCTCCCTGAAGCTCCTAGCGATTTCGCTCCAGTTTCAGCACGCCGATAGAGAAAGTAATGCAGGTAGCGACACATCTCACTGCTGATAGACGCTTCCCGTGAAAGCTGGGAATGAAGAATCCCAGCAGCCCAAAGCCTGCGGCGCAATTGAAGCTTCGTTTCGTGAAAATATTCACATGATGCTTCTGACCTGCAACAAACAACCCGCTGAAATAAATCCAACTCGGTATCCGTTAACTCCCTCAATGAAATATCTTTCCCTGCTGTTCCGCGCCGTCTTCGCAATTAGCCTCGGCACTGCCGCCAGCCATGCGGATACTGTGGCAATCCCGCAGTTGAACTCCAAGGGGGACGTTTACAAGAGCGAGGGCGTGACCGATCCGTTGATTTATGACGATGCCGTGGGTAAGAAAACGGTCATCATGCTGTATCTGGATTTCGTAGATGCGGAGATGGCTTACGATACTCGAGAACGTGGGAAACAAATCCTCGGCGGACAGACTTTTCAAAAACTTTTCGCAGACCAGTCATACGGCAAACTCAGCATCGATATCAAACATGTCCACGGCTGGCGCCGCATGCCCGGTAAAGCCGGTGACTACAGCAGCAAGACCACCGATTCACACCGCGAGATGTTCGTGCAAGTCTTCGCGCTCTACCCGGAAATCGATTTCCGCGAATACGATTACATCAACGCCAACATGCCGCGCATTGGCAACACCGCCTTTGGGGAGCGCGCAGAAATCGCCATCCCCTACCGTGGTGAAAAAATCAAGGTTGCCATGAATCTTTCCAGCCCCAGCCCCTATGTCTTTGCTCACGAGGTCGGGCATCTCATGGGTCTGCCAGATCTTTACACCTACGGTGGAGTCGAGGGACCTAAGAACCCGGCTGGCATGTGGGACCTCATGTCCAGCGCCGGCAACTCCGGAGGCTTCCTCGGCTGGCACCGGCACAAGCTCGAATGGCTGGATGCGAACCGGAAAACCTATCTCACAAAAGGTGACACCAAACTCACGCTGACGCCGCTGGACGCCGACTCCGGTATTTCCATGGTCGTCATCCCAGTGGACGATCCCGCGCATCCCAGCAAAGTCTTCGTCATCGAGGTCGGGCAGGAGCGCCGCTTCGGAAAGGGTAAAGGAAAAGACAAAGGTAAAACCACCGACACCGGCGGGGTTCTCGTTTACACCGTCGATGCCTCCCTTGTCTCCGGTCACAACCCGGTCGTGGTGTTTCCAAAAGAGACCATCAGCAAGGCCCCCTTCCACCCCGGCGACAGCTTCGAGCACACCGAAGCACCTTTTACGATGGAGGTTTTAGGCGGCAGCAAAGAAGAAGGCTATCAGTTGGATATACGTTTCGTAGATAATTAGTGGCCGAGGACGACAGAAACGTTGATATTTCATCAGGGGTTCCTAGTTTCAGTCATCGTCGAATAACCCGACTGAATCCTTCCCAATGATCATTTATCTTCTCATTTTTCTCTCAGGGTTTTGTGCGCTGATTTATCAGGTCCTCTGGATGAAGCAGCTGGGGCTTTTGTTTGGCAACACATCACATGCCGCCGGAGCGACGCTGGCGGCATTTTTTGCGGGACTGGCAGTTGGTAGTTGGTTCTGGGGGAAACGTTCAGCACGTTGTGGAAATCCGCTGCGCATCTATGCGGGGCTGGAAGTTGGCGTCGCCATCACGGCACTGCTCTATTTTGTGGTGATCAAGGGCTACCACGTCATTTATCCCGAAGTGTATCAAAGCGTGCATTCGGGCGCGTGGCTTTTAGCGATCAAGTTCCTCCTCGCGATGCTGTTGATTTTCCCACCGGCATTCTGCATGGGCGGGACGATACCAGTAATCGGCCAACACAGCATTCGCATCCCTTCAAAGTTCGGATCGACCTCCGCATTGCTTTACGGAATCAACACGCTTGGAGCTGCGCTTGGAGCATTGCTGGCAGGGTTTTTCATGCCGCTCTGGTTTGGGTTTCGGGCGACTTGTTTCATTGCGATTGGACTCACGGTAATCATCGCGGCACTAGCTTTCCTAGTTTCCAGATCGGCTTCGGCAGCACAGGTGGCGGAGCCTGAAGATGATGAAGGCGAAGATGCGCATGCGCCACAGGCCGGCGGAAAGCGCGATAGAAACCGGATCTCGCTAACAGCGATTTGTTTCATGTCGGGGTTCGGCGTGCTGGCGCTTGAGGTGCTGTGGACGCGGATGTTTGCGCTGGTATTAGAAAATTCCGTTTACACCTTCGCGGCGATTCTAGTGGTGGTGCTGTGCTGCCTTGCTCTCGGCTCACTGGTCAGTTCCGGGCTGGCACGGAAAAAGTGGTCACCGAATCTGGTGCTCACGATTTTGCTCGGACTCAGTGGCCTTTCTATCGCGCTAACTCCCACCGTTTTCATGAAGGTAACGGATTCATTTCAGTTCCTAGCGGTCAAGGCGACGTGGGGAGAATTCGTCTTTCTCATTTTCAAGAAATGCGTGCTGACCATCGGACCGCCGGCCCTGCTTTTAGGAACGGTTTTCCCCTATCTGCTGAAAACGATGGAACCCTATACCAGCTCGCCCGGCAGGAGCTTAGGGCGGCTGGCGACAATCAATACCCTCGGCGCGATCCTCGGCTCGGTAGTCTGCGCGTTTCTGTTTCTTGAGTTTTTCGGAATGTGGAGTTCGATGCAAATTATCGGCGGGATCTATCTTCTCATGGCGATAGTGATGCCATCTGTGCGCGGGCGGGCGGGCATGGCGGTCAAGGGCGCAAGCATTGCAGGGCTAGTTCTGCTTTTCACCGCGCTCAATCCTTCCCAACTTCCGGTAACCGGCGTGGTCGAAGGCAATGAAGATGAAGTGACTTTGAAAACATGGGAGGGCAGCGATGCCACGGTATCCGTCACGCGCAGCAAAGACGGGATCTCTATCAAGATCAATTCCGACTACGGCTTGGGTTCATCAGATGGTTACATTAGGCAAGCATCCCAGGCTGAAATCCCGCTGATGCTCAAGCCCGATGCGAAGTCGATATTTTTCCTAGGAATGGGCACAGGCATCAGCGCGGGCGCGGCTCTGACCGATCGATTCCCGCAGGTGGAGCGGGTGATTACCTGCGAGCTTTCGCCGAATGTCGTCGCCGCCTCCAAAGAATATATGACCAATGTCGATGGGGTAGATCTCACCAACGGCCTGTTCACCGATCCTCGCTCCACGGTGCTGATAGAAGATGGCCGGCACTACCTGATGGCCACAAAGGAACAATTCGATTTGATCGATTCGGATTTATTTGTGCCATTCCGGTCGGGTGCGGGAAGTCTTTATACCAAAGAGCATTTCGAAAGTGTCAATGATCGCCTCACGGCAGACGGTATTTTCGTCCAGTGGCTGCCGGCATATCAGGTGACGGATTTTGAATTTCACGTGATTGGCCGGACGATGCTGGAAGTGTTCGATCAGGTTTCGCTCTGGCGCTGCGACTTTGCACCGTTCGATGAGGTGGTTGCCTTCGTAGGACATAAGGGGAGCGTGCCGTTAGCCGCATGCGAGATCGACGCCTCGGAGACGAAGAAACAGTTTGCCGCTGCGAATGGCCGAATGGATATTTACCAGACTCTCAACCCGCAAACCGCGCTTTTGTATTATGCCGGAAACATCACCGCTTCGGAGAAATTATTTGCAGATTATCCAATCAATACAGATGACAAGCCAGTGATCGAATACATGGCACCAAGGCATTACCGGAGCAAAGGCGAGGATGAAATGCCGTGGTTCGTCGGGCCATACCTTCTGAAATTTATCAAAGACTTACAGGAAACGTGCCCTCCGGAAAAAGACCTTCTACTCGTCAACCGCACTCCCGCCAACCAACGGCTGCCCCTAGCTGGAAGCGCTTACCAAGAAACCTTATTGTGGGCCCAATTCGGCAACAACGCCGAAGCACAGGAAAGCTGGCAACGATTCATCAATAGCTGGCTGGATCTGACTGAATAAAAATTTCGATCGCTCTTAGCCGTTTTACTGAAAGAGAAAATCATGCGTAAGGATATGTAATAATATGGTTAACCTCACAGGCACTCTCGGAGAATATCGTTTTTTCCCAGCTATCATGCTACTGCTTGTAAGCGGCATATCACTCATGAACGGCGATGTCCGTGCGGCCAATGAGTTCGTGAATTACGAAGATTTTGGGGCGAAAGGGGATGGTAAGGCCGACGATTTCGAGGCCTTAGTAAAGGCTCACGAATATGCCAACCAGCACGGGCGAACCGTCAAGGTCAACGACGGCAAAAGCTACTACATAGGCGGCGCAGATCGGACCATCTCAATCCGTACCAATACCGACTTTGGCAAAGCCCGATTCATTATCGACGACACGGAGCTCGAGAACTACAAGGCCTCTGTTTTTAAAGTAGAATCAGACTTGGAACCTTTCAAAATCAAGGGTGTCAAATCTCTATCTGTGGGTCAGCGAAAGATAGACGTAAAATTGCCCGAATCCTGTGTGATCACAGTCAAGGATGACAACGTGAAGCGTTTCATTCGCCGTGGCGGAAACCAGAATAATGGATCGCCACAAACCGATACATTCCTCGTCGATAAGCGTGGCAACATAGACCCGAACACACCGGTCATCTGGGAATTCAAGCAGTTGACAAGCTTAGTGGCGATGCCGATGGATAAATCAACGTTGACCTTGCGCGGAGGGATATTCACTACCATTGCCAACTCCACCGAGTCCACAGGCTACCATGCCCGCGGCATCGCGATTGAGCGTTCGAATGTCGTCATCGAAGGCCTGCAACACCACATCGCAGGAGAAGGGAAACACGGTCCGCCTTATCGTGGTTTCATCAGAGTCTCCGGCTGCGCGAACGTGGTGATTAAAGACACAATCCTCAGTGGTCATAAAACTTACTACAAAATCGGCTCGGCAGGCAGACGAGTTCCCATGGGTTCTTATGACATCTCAATCGAAAAATCTCTCAACATCTCCTTGGTCAATGTCACCCAGTTCAACGATATCATGGATCGTAATTACTGGGGTATCATTGGCACCAATTTCTGCAAAAATCTATCCTATGACGGTTGTAAGCTATCACGATTCGACGCCCATCAAGGCGTGACCAACGCCACGGTTCGCAACTCAACCATTGGACATATGGGCGTTTTGTTAACTGGCTTCGGTGAATTCCTGATTGAGAACAGCACCGTACAAAGTAGGCGCTTCATCGGTTTACGCCAAGATTATGGAAGCACTTGGAAAGGCGATATCATCATCAGAAATTGTCGTTTTATCCCTCAAAAAGGAGGAGCTCTCATCGAAGGCTCCAACGATGGTCAGCACGACTTCGGTTACACCTGCTACATGCCGGAGCGCCTGCTAATTGATGGCTTAAAGATCGAAGACGGTAAGCCTTCCGATCGGGGCAAAGGTCCAGTGATTTTTTCAGACTTCAGTCCACGCTTCAAAAATGCCGACTACAAACAGAAGTTTCCTTACGTGATCACCCGCGAGGTTCACATCAGAAATGTAAGCACCACTAGTGGGAAGCTGCTGCAACTCAGCGACAACAAGTTCATGTTCAATAAGGTGAAGGTTCACGGTCTTGCGCGCTAATTCCCTACGATTGGTAAATGGAAATTCGTATTTCTTGTGCTCTTTGTGACAAAGTTTTTTGATAAACAACCGGAAGCAACCACCGCGTGATCACCCCGAAGCATCTTCGCCATTAGGGGATCAAGGCCTACGACCTACTGAAACGTAACGGCTACGAAATCGAGGATCACCACCTTGAGAGCAGGGAAGCCAACGTGAACTACAAGATCATGTCCGCACCGGGTTCGGCCGCTTCGAGTTCACTAGTGATGCCATCCAGTGGCCCAAAGTCTCCCAAGCGTTGGCTGGAGGCGATGACTTCCGCGACTTTGGTCAGTAAGCGTTCGGAGTAGCGCGCATCCGAAGCGAGAGAGGGCAATCCCTCCATGGCAGCACCCTCCCTTCTAAAAACAGATGAGATCAGCCTCTCACTTTTTCCAAACGAATATCAAAAACGAGCGCCGCGTAGGGCGCGATCTTGTCCCCTGCACCGCGCTTGCCCCACGCAAGGTCGGGTGGGACAACAAAGCGGAAGCGGCCACCTTCCTTCATCAACGGCAAGCCTTCCTTGAGCCCTGCGATTGCTTCTTCCATGGTGAATCGGTCATGGTCCGGCGTCCGGAAGGTGTCTTTGATGACTGTCCCGTCCGCCAATAGGATGCGCTGATTCACCTCGACGGTGCTCCACTCCGTCGGGCTCGCACCCTCGCCCGGATCCACAATTGAATACTGCAGCCCACTCGCCGTCTCGACGACGTCGGCTTTTGCACGGTTCTTTTTCAGAAACTCCTCGGTCTCCGCAAGACTGTCTCGCGCCGTCCCACGCGTCCGCTTCTTGCTGGAATCTCGCTTTTTCTCCTTCTTATGTCTCATAAATGAACTTTTCTGACAGTTCGATCAGCTCCAGAAAAGCATGCCTACGAACTCAGCCGAGCCACGTAGATGCGGTGCCACATATCTTCTGAATGCTCATGGGAACTGACTGGGTGCTCTTTTAGAACGAATCCGGCTTTCTTCAGAGCCATCTCCAACTTTGGCGAGGGTATGGCCATCCAGTAAGCCAGACAGCCACCGGGGTTGAGCGATTCCCGCAGTAGTTTTAAAAAACTTGGAGTGTAGAGTTTTACATTATCCTCGGTGATGCGCGCGTCTGGAGTATCGTCGATATCAATCAGGATCGCATCGTAGGTATTACCGTCCCCGAGACAGTCGAAGAGATCGGCCAAAATCACGTTCGTTCTCGCATCCTCGAGCAAGGGGCCATTGTGCTCGACCAGATAAGTGCGATTCCACTCGATGACCTGATTCATCAACTCCGCAACATCGATGGTGGCCGGCGAACCCACGAGCTCCAAAACCCGTTTAAGCGTGAACCCCATGCCCAATCCACCGATGAGCACGCGCGGATGCTCCGGCCGAGTCTCCGCGCCTTCCAACAGATCAACACAGCCCAGATCCGCAAGCATCTGTTCGGACCATGTCAGGCTCGTGCTCATCAGCTCCAGCCCGTTGTATTCCAGAATAAACTCCCCGCCCTGCTTATATAAGGCGAGCAGAGTTCCATCGGGCATACTGGTTTTGTCCAGTTGTATATAGGGATTCATCGCCGGAATTATCGACGAATCAGCCCCAGCGACAAGAGCATGTTACGATCACTCTGCGGCGTTAGATTAAACTGAAAATTTCTTGGGGGAAAAACCGCGGCGACCGGCCCAGCACCTGACCTCGGTTACAAACCTTTACTTCGGAAAGCTAATCCTCGTTTCGGTTTACCGATGATCGTTAAATCTCTCCTTCGGCACGAAGTTCTTCGTAAATCTCTGGGTGATGGTCCTTCATGCAATCGGGACAAATACCGTGGCTGAAATTCGCCTCGGAATGGGCCATCATGTAGCATTCGACTCTCTGCCAGAAACCAGAGTCATCGCGGATGCCTTTGCAATGCGAGCAAATCGGAATAATACCTTGTAGCAATTTAATATCAGTAAGTGATTCAGCCAAGGCAGCAGAAACACGGCGGAGCTCCATGCGAGAAACGAGCAGTCTACTTAGCGCCTCCAAGGACTTGCTCTACTCGGCAGTGAGGGAACGCGGCTTACTATCAATTACGCAAAGTGTGCCAAGCCCATTGCCATCCTTATCGATCAAAGGCGCACCGGCATAAAAGCGAATATTCGGCCCGCCAGTCACCAGAGGGTTCTGCGCGAATCGCTCGTCGGCAGTAGCGTCTTCAACCAACATAACATCTGTTCCAAGAATGGCGTGAGCGCAGAAAGACTGCTCGCGTGGGGTTTCGGCCGCATCAAGTCCACGGCGAGACTTGAACCACTGGCGCTCCGCGTCCACCAGAGACATCAGCGATACGGGCGCTCCGCAAATCGAAGAGGCAAGAAAAGTGAATTCGTCGAAATCCTGTTCTGCTGCCGTATCCAGTATTTTATAGCTGCGGAGAGCTTCAAGGCGTTTGGTTTCGTTTTTCGGAAAAGGAGCGGACATTCGATTTATTGATTAGCTGAAAATGTTTAAGACTTTAAAAAATAATTATCCAGCTGAAATTACTGACCAAATTACACAATTTTATCCGTATTAGCGGACTGGCCGAGGCCCGAGGAAAGCCTCTCCAAGTTCTCACCAAAACTAGTGCGCAGCTCAAAACGATAAAGTGATATCAGGAAGACTTACTTCAATGGGTTTTCATACCAGACCACATTATGACTGCTCTGGCCACCGATCAGCATATCCAGATCTCCGTCCGCATCCATATCGATGAGCCGTGTGTCATAGGAGCTTTGCTTGGTATCTATCACATGTTTGGTGAAGTTTCCCTTACCGTCGTTTTCATACCAAGCAGTCTCTCCGATTAAGCTCGAGCTACAGGTCGCGAAATCAAGATCTCCGTCCTCATCAATGTCAGATGCGGCAAGGCTATGCGGCGTATCAAGCTCGCTATCGATCATGATTTTTTCAAACTCAGGACCTTTAAACCAGAGGACACCTTTTTCGTGCCCACGGGTCAAAAGAAGATCCAAATGCCCGTCTTGATTTAAATCCAAGGTGAGAACATTTGTAGCTCCGGGCTCATCATCGGAGACCAAATGCTTGCTCCATTTCTTCGTCGGATCCTCCGGCTGCTCCCACCAGGCAACCCAACCGCCAGCAGGTGCTGCGCAAGAAATATCACCTCTGCCATCTTTATTGATATCACCAAATCCCATGTAGTGATTCCGCCCCGGAGCATCGTTATCCGCAAAAACATTAGGCGTCCAAAATTCTCCATTGAAGAGGTCGTCGGGAGTCTTGAACCAAGTGATGGAATTCGGGATAACACTTTCCGTCTCATCTCTCCAAGAGTTCGCAATGAGGTCTTCTTTCCCATCACGGTCCACGTCTGCGGTTATCACACAGTGAGCTCCATTTACTTCCATGTTTATCATCCGACAAACCCACTCGTCCTCAAAAGGATTTTCCGGACACTCCAGCCAAAACAGCATTCTGTTAGATCCGATGTAATCCATATCGCCATCACCATCCACATCCATCAGTGTGGAATGAATACACCCGCGCTCCGCAATCCGCCCGGTCCAGTCCGCCGGCATCTCCGGTAAGACAATTTTCTTAGTCCAATCCGGGCCCTTATACAGAGCCACCTTACCGCCATAGGAACACATGATGTCAATATGACCATCGTTATCAAAATCATCCGCAACGGCAGAGCTTGTGTCAGCACCTGTGTGATCAACAATGTGCTTCTTCCAAGTAGCCTTGGCCTCTTCAGGCGGTGAGCAAGAGCTAAAAACTATGATGAATGGAATAATGAGTATGATCTTTTTCATAGGGCTTTAAAGCTACGGGGAATGCTATGCGTGAGTGCACAAAGTTACGTGCCAAGGCTCGATATTGAATCGACGCTCTCTAGAATTACCAACATTTAAGAAACTAGATTTTGAGGCCGCGTTGCCAAGTTCATTCTAATCTTCGTGGGTATTGACCCAACCTCACCGGCTACCTAGATAACTGGGGTAAGCCCAAATCTCATAGAAAAATTGCGGTTCGTTACGCTCACACCCTATTTCCAGTTGGCTTTAACCTATATAACAAAGACGGCACCTCTGGATACTCGACCGGATTGGTTTCAAATGGCCAATTCAGGCCAAAAGTGCGCGGTGTTTTTCAGTTTTGTAAAACCAATCGATATCCCATACACTCAATACAAATACCTAAAAAAATGAGCGAATCACAAGCAACCATCTACCGCATGGTCACTCCGAAGCACCTGTGCCCTTGGGGGATCAAAGCCTACGACCTACTGAAACGGAACGGCTACAAAATCGAAGACAAGCATCTCGAAAGCAAAGAATCCAACGTCGCTTATAAGGAAGAGAATAACTACAGCGAGACTCCACAGATATTCATCGATGGCGCACGCATCGGTGGATATGATGAACTTCGCGAGCACCTCGGCTTGGGGCCGGACCCGAAAGAAGGAGAAACCTACCAGCCCGTGATCGCCATTTTCACGGTCACTTTCCTGATGGCATTGACTACGTGTTGGGCGATGCTCGGCTCGCTTGAAATCATCCGTGTGCTCGAGCTTTTCATCGGGTTTAGTATGTGTGTTTTGGGCATCCTGAAGCTTCAGGACCTGATGTCCTTCGCCACCGGTTTTATCCAATACGATATGATCGCGCAGCGCTATGTCCCCTATTCATACGTATATCCGTTTGTCGAAGCCGGGGCCGGGGCTTTGATGATCGCAGGCTTGTTCACATGGGTCGCCGCACCTGCGGCACTCATAGTTAGCACCATCGGCGCGATTTCCGTATTCAAGGCCGTCTACGTTGAGAAGCGCGATCTCAGCTGCGCGTGCGTTGGCGGCGGAAGCGAGGTTCCGCTTGGCTTCCTCTCTCTCACGGAAAACTTGATGATGATGGCCATGTCCATCTGGATGATCGTGAAAGCACTCTGAGGTTCAGCGAGATCAAATCACTTCATCAAGCCATTTTAGCATACGTTTCCGATACACCCCGGCGTCTCGTGAAAGGGAATCACCGTGCCGACCCTCCTTCACTTCGAAAAGGGTCTTTGGCTCGTTAGCTAAGTCAAAAAGCTTCTTGCCCTGCGCGAGAGGGACAACTTCGTCCTGTGTGCCATGAATCACGAGCAGAGGAATCTTAGTGATCTTTTTGATGAAATCTTTCGGCGAAAGTTCGTCAGAAATCATCTTCGCGCCAAATTGACCGCCGATATGAGTGGCCATCTCGCGATACGAGGCAAACGCCCCATCGATGATAATCGCCTTCACGCCCTTGGGGTTGGCCTCGGCAATCGCTGTCACGGATTTCGCACCACCAAGACTATGGCCGTATGAAACCAACCGGTCAGCATCCACATCGGGACGCTTGGAAACGTAGTTAAACGCCGCCTGAACATCTTCCACCATCCCCTTGCGATCCACCTCTCCTTCGGATCTACCGAAGCCACGGTAATCATACATGAGCACTTGGTAGCCAGCCTCTGCCAACCACATCACGAATCCCAAGTGATGCCCGATTGAACCGGCATTCCCGTGAGAAAAAACAACCGTTCCTTTCGGCTTACCCTCTTTCACCTTCAGAAACCAACCATGTAGTTTGGTTCCATCAGCGGACTCAAAATTCACATCGTCGTAACGGAATTTCCATTTCGCCGGAGTCGCGGGCTCATCACGTGTCGGGAAATAAAACAGCCGGTTGGTATCGCCATTTCCCATTAGAGCTTTGGCAATTTCCGATAACTCACCGCTCTCGTTTTCAAGAAACCGGCGGATGTCATCCGCGGTGATCTGCGGCTGCCCGCCGGGCTCTTGTGCGCTGGCGCACGTGACTGTCGCCACACAAGCTAAGCTTCCAAACCATTTCATCCAATAACGATACGCGGTAATGCTATCTTGTCGAATTTCTTGGCTTTGACCTGAGTTACCAAGAATCAATAACTGCGCCCCCAAAGGGCCATGGTCTGACTCGGTTTCCCCGTCAGGAAGCAGGCATCCCCGACTTCCGAAAGCAGCGCCTTCGGCAGACCCGCATCGGCAATCGGCAAGCAACGAATCGTGATCTTGTGCTGCTTGGAAAGCTTATCCTCGTCCTCCGGAGTGCCGGCCCAAGGCGTCGCCAACCAACCAGGGTTTTCAGAATCCCAATAGGCATTGAACGCCTCCAGATCATTGCAGGTAGAAATATTCTCATCACGAAGTTTTGTCGCCGTCTCCAGCAGCTTGTCGTGAATCTCCTGAAGGATATCCGGAACCATCTGAATGAATTCCTCTTTATCGATAAATGCCTTTTCGTTGGGTGCCTGGTCGCGCCGCTGCAGACAGACTTTGCGTGATTCAATATCACGCGGCCCGATCTCGATACGGATTGGCGTGCCCTTTTTTACCCAGTCCCATTTTTTTTGTCCGCCCTGCAAGTCGCGCGTGTCGACGTGAACACGGATCGGATCACCGTAAAAAGTTTTTGTTCCTTGCAGTGTCTCTGCCAACGCATGGCAGGCATCAAGCACAGCTTCACTTGTGTCGGGCTTAGGTGTCACCGGAATGATCACTACCTGCTTGGTCGCGACGCGCGGTGGGAGCACCAAACCATCGTCATCAGAGTGTGCCATGATGAGAGTTCCGATCAAGCGGGTGGAAACGCCCCACGAAGTTGTGTAAGCCAATTCCTGCTCACCCTCGCGATTGGTGAAAGAAATATTCTGCGCTTTCGAAAAATTCTGACCGAGGTAATGGGAAGTCCCCGCTTGGATAGCTTTTTTATCCTGCACCATGGCTTCCACCGTCAGCGTCATGTCAGCACCGGGAAAGCGTTCGTTTTCGGTTTTTTCACC
>Ga0307935_1000298_pt1 | contig 23372 bp, 34 predicted proteins | sample OrgLakmetageno92_FD_201827 | JGI IMG/M metagenome (GOLD analysis project Ga0307935, IMG submission 201827) | Saline water microbial communities from Organic Lake, Antarctica - #92 | ecosystem: Environmental > Aquatic > Non-marine Saline and Alkaline > Saline | place: Antarctica: Organic Lake...
ACTTGTTATTATATCACTTCTTCTTTTCTTCTAATAAATACTCTTCTTCTTCCTTTGACCACTTCTTGGGGATACTTTTAATAATCCCCATCTCTAGGTTTTTGTTCATATTGTTATATTAAAATATTCTTGTACTGACTCTCTTGTAGTCTATCCATTTGTTATTGCCTACATATATTTTCTTAGGTTTTCCTCTGTCGTAGTATATATCTCATATTAGAGGGTTTTCTGATTTCATTTACTTGTTTTATATAAATACATTACACTTGCATGATGTCTATTTATTATATCTCCTATTCTTTGGAATCAATAATTGTATTCATCTCTAAGTATTTTTACTAATTCTCTTCTAGCTGGCATTATAGCAGAGTATACAGACTTTCACATTATTTCTTCTACTCATACTCAATGCTTTTTAGCTAAATCTTTCAGAATTTCTTTTTCTATTCAGTTTCTATTATAATGTTGTGATTTTAAGAGTCTTGCTTGTTTTTCATGATACAAAGATTTCTCTTCATGCTCTTGTATACTCTTCTTAATAGCATCTGTCATTTTAATTTATTATTAGATATTTCTTTTACTTTTTTCCCTTGCTGTATATATATTTCCATTATCTAAGTCTATAAAATATTTCCTCACTGTTTCCTTTTCTTGTAAGTCTCATTGTCTCTTCTAAATATCACTCTCTTTTTAATCTCCATAACTCTTTTCTAATAGTCTCTCACTTCTTAGCTATGCTTGAGTAACTCCAGAACCACATATATCTTCTTCCAAAGCTATTTACAATACTTTCATCACTTAAGGTTCTTCAGTTTGATAGTTTACTTGTAGCAAACTTTCTTGTGTTAGGTGTTTTCATAGTTTAATTATTATTAAATAAATCATGTAACTGTCTTGAGGTTATTAATTCTCAGCATCAGGCTTTCTTTCAAAGTTCTATTAACGCTTCTAACAAGAGTGTCGCTTCTTCTATACTCAGTTCGCTTGTATGAGGTTTTATAGCATTTTCGTATACAATACCTCCAAACTTACTTTTCTCTACTCAGAAGAGAGCTTTTAGAGCATTCTGTTTTACTGATTCTTTTGCGTATCATATTTTCTTAGCTATCTCTGCGAAACATCTATGAAAGCTGGCATTTTGTGCTAGTGTTCTTTGCTTAGGTGTAGCTTCCCACTCGTTAAAGTAGAATTTATCATCTTGTTTTGCAAATACTAGCAGCTTTAGTATCTCAGCTTTTGTAAATATCATTTAGTTATGGTAAAAGTGTAATACATTATTTAACCAGTCTCTTGCTCTATCATTTCAGCTATATTTTTTAGCATCTGCATAAGTTGGTAATCCTCCGTTTCATTCTATATATCACTTAGTAGTCCATATTCTTTTAAAATCTATATAACTATCCTCTTGAGTCTCATAAGTTTTGAATTCTCTAAATCCTCGTTTCCAAGTCATTATTCCAAAACAATTATTTCTAGTAGCTGAGTTTCATATAGTACAGTTTCAGGTTTCGTGTCTTGCGACTGAGTATGCTAGCTTATCTAAGTCTAACTCATGTGTTTTTAGGCTCTCTACACTCTTTTCTACTGTTTTAGGTATCAATACAACCTGTTCACTTTTAGGCTCTGTGATAGGAGCTATTACAAACCCAGTTCAACTCTCATCTCATTTTGTATTTCATCAGCTCTTAGTGCTTTCTTTTTTTTTGTCTCTATTTTTATATCTATTTCACTTTGTATATTTACTCTTTCTAATCTATTCATCTCTAATTCTATACTTAATGCTTCTATCTTAGTAGGTTTCATTTGTAGCTCAAGTGCTGCTTGTGTTCCTATAAGTTCTTTTTTTAGATTGTTTGCGTGTGCATTAAGATATACTGCGTGCATTGTATATGCTATTATTACTGCAACTGCTCAGATTATGTATTTAGTTTGTGTTTTCATAGTTTTGTTATTGTTATATAAAGGCTTCTTTGTAAATCTCATATTATTTTATGTTATTCCAAATATTGCTGCAAGCATTCACTATATGTGCGTTATCGTTATACATAGTATTCCAATACATATTCTCACAAAAGGCTATTGCTGTATCTATATCTCCAAAGTAGCTAATTAAGTTAGCAAAGCTTAGTAATTCATTCATAGTCTAAATATTAATTATAAAGTAGTTATCTCTAACTAAAATAAGAATAACAGTTGTTTTTGTTTTTTGCAACTATTTGAGCTTTACTTTTTTTATGCTCCAGTTCAAACAAATACCATACAAATAATAACAATAGCTACTACTGTAATAATTCTCTCGTAAATACTCCTATCATTCCAAGTCTTACTATTCTGTATAATTAGAAAGTGAGCCACTGCGTATATCATAAAAAACCCTAACCCCATTATAACTCCTATTGCGATTGCTTCCATAATTTATTGTATTAATTTTAAAATATTATTTATATCCATTTTGTTTCTTTAACCTTTGTATCTTCAAAGCTATAAAGTTAGCAATAAGTTTCGGATGTCTTGTTTTAGTGCTTTCGAGTGCGCGTAGTCTTTTAGCGTCTAGCTGTAGTAGTCTTATCTCTAGTGTTGTGTATTTAGCCATTAGTTATTAAAAATGTAATGTTAGTTCTCATATTTTTAGCAATTCAATATTACCTGCGTGTCTATTATTATGGCACATTCTACATAGGGGGTATACTATATTCGGCAAGCTATGATCCTCGTGGTGCATATCTACAGGTCATACGATACTGCAATGGCAACATATAATTGGTCTTTCATGCTTACTATAGTATCTAGCCACACTTGATTGAGCTCTTCGTTTTATAGGGTTGTCTTTTGCCCACTGACTCGACCTATTAAAACAATAATCTCTTCTTTTTTTATTATTATAATATCTATCTTTATCCCTAATTCTAGCCATAATCTTTTCTTTCTCACTCTTCCTACCTAATTTTATACAGTCCTTACATCTCCCTAATACTCAATTTAATCATTCAGGGTGTTTATAATATCAGGATAGCTCTTTTTCTATGTTACATTCCTTACATTTCTGTATCATAAGTTCATTTATTATAACAAAAAAATGTCTTCAAGGGATATATAGTCGCTAAAACTAACCTCAAAAACATTTTTCTATTTATATATAATTATCGTTTTAGCTAAATAATTATACTTGTATAAATATTAATTACAAATAATAATAAGCAGTTTATGTCCTGCTTAGGACTATTTAAAAGGTAGATCCTCTACGCTTACTTCCTGAGACTTAGGAGCTTCTTTACTCTCAGGTTTCCATTCGTTTAAAGTAAAAGTCTCAGTCTCTCAATATTGTCCTGTTTCTTTTCTTGCACTCATTACTACATTTACATATCCTTTCTCGTTTGCAAACTCTTTTAGTTTTTCTAGGTTCATAGAGATATTATAAAAGTCTCCGTATTGTCCTGTGATCTTCTTTCCGTTCATTCCATTTATGTATGTTTTAGCCATGTTGTTTTATTTAGTATATAATAATGTAATCTTGTCTTTCATATCTTGAGATACTTCATAGCCAGACTCAGCTTTCTTTATGGCTTCTACTGCGTTTTTAAAATTATCTTTTACCTTTGCTATCTTCTCTAGGTTTTCAGCTGTAAACTCTGGCTTTGGTTGCTCTGGTAAATCCTCTCCTCTATATACATATAGTCAGATTCAGTGCATTGCCATTGCTTTTGTTAAAGCTCTTTGTATTGCTTTGTTTATATCAAATTGAGTTGCTGCTTCACAAGTTTTTTCTCCATACTTTGTAGTATATGTATAACTCTCTGCTCTTTGTGCTTTATTTGCTCAGTCCATTACTGGGAGTCTTATTATATGTTCTAGCTCATTAACTGTTACTCATACTTTACAATCTATTCCAAACTTACTTTCCCAAAATGGAAATCAATCTACTGTTTCATATATTGTATATGTAGCCTTTGGATATTCTTTTTTTAACATCTCCCAAGCTGTAGCCCAAGAAATATATGTCAGATTGTTTTTCTTTTCTATTTCTCAAGCTATTTGATTTAGCTTTACAAAGTAGTTATCTGTATTAGTCATCTTTTAAATTTAAAATATAATCTTGGTTGTCTTCTTCCCATTGTCTCTCTGCTTTATCTAGCTTATCTGTTCTATCTGCTGTTCCTATAAAATTATGGTTATAAAACACTTTCTCTTTTCTTTCCTTTAATTTAGGATTCTTAGGATTTAGTTTTACTTCCTTTATATCATAGACTCTTAATAAATCTAACTTTCAAAGCTTCTCATACTTAGTTTCTAGTTCTAGCATTCTATTATTCGCTTTATCAGTGTATTTTTCAAAACACTCTCAATACTCTTTCCTATCTTGTTGTAAGCTCATGGTTTATTTAGTTTTAGGAGACATATTATATAAAAGGGGACTAATAACTCTCTTTTCTTCATCCATCATTTTTATCTGTATTCCTTGTAAGTGATATACTAGAATATCTAAATCCTCATACGAAAATCACTTAGTTTGCTCTAGGATTTCCTTTACGCTACTGTTTGGATTCTGTAAGTTCATATTATTTAATTTTAGAAAGTATTAAATGTCCCTCACTTAGTGCTTGGCTTGCTATCTCTTTAGAGTATCGAGCTTTAGAGTTTAAAAACTGTACTCCTGTTTTAGTGTTTCTTGCTATCATAATAGTTAGTAATAAAAGTAAATTCAGCTCCTAAAGTGTTGTCACTTGAGCGAGCCAGTATCTAGCTTTATTAAGAATAAAAAAAACACCTGTTGTCGAAGTGCTTTATCTATTCTCTTTCTTATTGGGAAGTTTTATTTCTTCCTCTTGCTTATATGTTAGCATTACATTTCTGTAGTAGCTCAATCTCAGCATCTACAAGTATTATATAGGAAAGTTATGTTGAAGTCAAATATTTTCTACACTTTCTTTTCTCTTTCTTCTCTTACCCATACTCTCTTTGCTATTTTACGGCGTTCTAGCATTAATTCTTTTGTAAACGCTTGCTTAGCATCTATCACTACAGTAAGCTCTCTTATACGTCGTAGGTCTTTGTTATGTTCTTCTATTGTCTCTTTTCTCATATTATTTATTCAATATTAATATTACTGTGTTTACCATAGTTCCACTTTCTTTAAAACTTCATGCTGGTACTTCTAAAAACTCTGGATTTAGTTCCTTTAATTTATCATATAGTTTTCAATTTCTACTTTGTATAGAGGCACTTGCTATACTTACTACTCTCCCTCATTCTTCTAGTAAACTATAAGCATGAAGTATATGTTTTATATCTTGATTTTTAGAAAATGGGGGGTTCATTATTATTTTATTAAAGCGTATATCTTTAAATTTTAAAAAGTCTTCTTGCGAGACATGGTCTATAATATTTTTTAACTCTAGATACCTTTCTCTATGTATCTCGTTTGCATATATTTTTACAGGCATACCCCTTACATAATCTATAATTTTTTTTACTATTGCACCATCCCCAGCACTTGGTTCTAATATTTCATCATTTTCTCATATATCTGCAAGTTCTACAATATAATCTGCAAGTTCTGATGGGGTAGGAAAAAACTGAAACTTTTTAATTGTTTCTTGTAATGTTTCAACTTCTCCAGTATCACATATATCCTGTATAGCATCTTGGAGTTCTCCTCATGTAATGTCTGCAATATGTGCTTTCTTCCCTCTATTCCATTTTAAGCCTATTGTTTCAAGTACTTTGTTTATATCAGTATATTGTTTTCTATCTAATTGTCCTTGTAAGAAAAAAATATTTTCATCTAGCTTTCAATCTTTAAGTATTTTTATTTGTTCTTGTGTTAGTTTCATCTGATTCAGTTAGTTATAGTATCTATATTGTATGCACTTTGTTTGTAATTTGCAAATAATCGGCTATTTGTTTGTTTACTTTTCTTGTTACCTCAAGTTGTATCTCCTCTGGAGTAGATGTATAGTTATTAAAATATAAATCACTTAGTCTAATATTAATCCAGTATTCTTTTTTGCTTTGTGTTCCCCTGACTTTTAGTCTTATTATTTCTTTCATAGTTTAATTAGTTGTTATATATCACTCCTCTTTATATGTCTTTACTTTTTATGCTTTTTTACATATTTTTCTCCTTTATCATAATTATTACCAGTATACATACTTTGTATTATTTCTTTGATTTTCATTATAATTTTAGGGTATTACTAGAGTTAAATTCTTCTACTACTTTAAATTGTAGTTTTGCAAAGTCTGGACTTACCAGAAACTTTTTATCATTAGGTCAAAACTTGTTTTTTATTATATGAGCATACATCTCTCAATCGTTATATAGTCATATAATTACATCACTAGAGAAAAATAGTTGCCCTGATCCTTTGGGCTGCATTGTACTCCCTTTCATTCTTGAGTCATTACCAACCTGTGATATATTAAATATAGTTGTGTTAGTCTCTATTGCTAGAGCCTGTAACTGTTTTCAGCATTTAGTCATATTCTCATACTCACTAGCTCCAAGCTCTTCTATATTTTGTACAAAGTCGAGAAACATTACATCAGGCTTTTCAACTCTCGTTATGTTTTTTATATCTTCTAGTTTTGTTTTTCTATCATAGATAGTAAGATTTTCAAAATCAGCCATCTCTATATAAAAATCTGTATTCATTATTTCGTGTTGCTCTTTGTTATAGTAGCATCGTATTATATTTGAGAGTAATACTCATCGAGTAACTTCAAGAGAAAAGAAAGTAACCTTTTTCCCCTTTTTTAATAAATCACATACATACGCATAAGAGAAAGCGGATTTTCAAACATTAGAATATGCACATATCATATATACCATACCTGGAATTATTCCTTGCGTGTATTTATCTATCTCTGGAAACGGTCAGGCATATCATAAAGCCCCTTGCTTATTGTATGATTCTCTCAGAACTTCAAAATCATCTAGTATATCTTCTATTCCATTTCCTCACTCCTCTTTAAATAATATATTTGTAATATTTTCTATTCCCTCTAGTGAGTCTTTTGCGTCTTGCGATTCGTCCAGAGCTTTCTTTTGCATACGGTTTGCATATCCTATGATGTCACGTCTTTGGCTTTTGTCTTTAATTATATCTCTATAATCTGTCCAGCTACAGCTAGTGGCTATTTCTGTAAGCTCTACAAGGTATATAAGACCTCATATCTGCTCAAGTACTCATTTAGCTTCTAAGTATTCTTTTAATACTACTAAGTCTACTCTTCATCGTTTTGTTTTTATAGCCTTACATAAATTATATATCTTTCATAGGCTCACATCGTAAAAGTCTTTTTGCTCTAAATCTACTAAGTTAATAATAGAATCATCTATAAGCATTGCTCATACAAGAGCTTCTTCTGATTGTTTTGAGTTAGGATTCATATTATTTTTTTGTTAGGTCTTTTAAATCAAAAGAGTTATTAAAAGTAGCTTTCCAGTTCTTGTTTTTTCTTTTTTGTGGACTTTCTTGTATCCAGTAATCATAAAACTTCATTAACACTTCCTTATATTGATTAACTTCAAATTTATATATATCATAAATCCTCGTTTTAAACCACTCTTTAAATTCTTCTACTGTTTCCGTACTCTCATATCATAAATCTAAAAATGTCTTTAGAGTTATTGAAGTATAAGATTCAGTTTTTTTTATAAAATCTGCGTAGCCGACATTGCATTCTACTCTACTCTCCTCTACTCTACTCTCCTCTACTCTATGTCCCGACTCACTCGGAACAGAACCTCCGAGTGAGTCGGGGTATGCACTAATAAGCGATTCTTTAGGTTTTGTACCATTTCTAGCCTCCATATTCATCCACTCTCAATATATAAGAGAAAGTGTATCTCAAAGTATATTATCTTGTAGCCCTACATAGTTACCTGCTCCTATTTCTAGCAACAAGTCAAATAGTTCTAATCTATCGTTTTTAGATAGTCTTTTTATTCATCTACTAAACTTAGTAGGGATTCTAATAACATTGAACATAGTTTTTTAATAATAAAAAACACTTATAGGAGCGGGCAAGAATTGTAAGCTGACCCGTTCGTATAAATGTTCTTAAGTACAATTCTTTTTAACAGCTTACTAATTAATTATATACTAAATTCCTAGATAACAAAACTTTATTTTATTTCTTTGAAACTTGAGTATAAAAAAATACCAATCCTGTAAGATTGGTATTTTTTAATAGCAAAAGTTTTTGCTGTGATCAGATCAATTAGATTGATGAAAATATCTTACTTATTTACTTATAGAAAGCAATAAAAAACTCTCCTATTTATAATCAAGTCGGGAATAATTTATCTAACTCTCCTATCGTTTTTTTTTAACTCCATCTACTAAGTAGTCTTCTCAGTAGTCTTGGATAATATCCATAATATCTTGCCTAAACTCTCATCTTAATACTCAGGAGTTTATAGATAGGTTTGTTATAAGTTGCTCATCAGGAGTCTGTGTGTCATATAGTGCGTGTAATGCTCTATGCCTAGTTATAAGCATAGTCTTTAGATTGTCTGGATGATTCGTTCATCCCTTATGTTTTGCGACACAATGATGGATGTTATAGCCTCTAGGAGATTTTCGCATAGTCAAAGTGTTATCAAGTATCACTGATTCTAACGGATTCCATATACAGTATAATGGTTATGTACCTAAAAAGCAAAAAAAGACAAATTAATTCCTTTATACTATCTTCTTATCGACTCATAACTTAATAGTTCATTTCTTATCTACATAGTCCTTAATCATAAGTATCATTTTGTCTCAGTTTGCTTCTAACATACATGAGTTACTTACTATAAACTTTCATTCTATGAGGCTTGCTAGTATATGTCATTCGTTATCTACTACTTCTATTGTATTTAACTCCATATAAAATCTCAGTTATAATATACACAAATAAATCTCTGCCTGAATTTATACTAATATAGTATTTAGAACGCAAAAAAAGACAAATTAATGTCTAGTTTTGTTTCATTTATCACATATATAATCAAGAAATACCTGTGTATGAAATTTAATTTCTTTTTATCCTCCTGTGAGTATATTTAGAGACTCGGGAATTATATAATTCAGTGCTAAGTTAAGTATACTTATTCATAAAAGCTTTTGCAAGAGATAATTTAATATGCAAGAATCATTTAAAATCGAATTCTCACTTTACTCTAAATAAATACTCTACGCATTCTGCAAAATCTTCTGATGGGATTCTATCCTGTTTATTCATTGCGTCTCCTAGCTCTTCATTTATGTACTCATTCTCTTGATAATTAGTTTTTGCTCTATCATTTATTACACCTACCAGCTTTAAATTAAACTCACTAATCATTACCCAAAAGTCTCTTTCATTTTGAGTCATTACAGAAAAGTAAATATAATGAGCGTACTCGTGTTCTAATATCTCTGACTGCCTTTGTATGCTTTTAGTAAAGAAACGGTCGTACAGGCGTATTTCTTGGCTTTTCTCGTCATAATATCATATAACTCTTTTAAAGTCTCTATTCATTAGCCTTACTCGTACTCATTTGTATGTTTTCTGCATACTAGACTTTCTTACTAAAAGCGCATCATCAGTAAGCATATTCTCAAAGTTTACCCATCATAGGTCAAGCCCGTCTTTTACCCTTGCTCATCAAGCATAAGTACGAGATACTCCCATATGTAAATGAGGAGCAGTAGTATAAGTTCAAGTATTTCACACATACCCTATAATCTCTCAGGCTGTAACATATCTATTTTCTCACTCAAACTTCTCTAAGTGTAAGTAGTTACATAACCATCCGTTTCAAATAATACTAGCTTCCTTTCATTTTGTCCTAGTATTTTTAAAAGTGAGTTCTCCGTCTATTCCTGCTCGTATAGGTAAAGGTTTTACCTCTCAATTGCCAAACTCTCTTGAGCTATAATCTATTCCCAGATGATATCTCCAAGCTGGAATATGTCCTCATACTCAGTACATAATTTTTCCTTTCCACATAAAGTTATCTCAAAATGGCTGAGTTACTCTCCTGTGCTTTGCTTCTATTGGCTCTAGTATTTTCATTATTATTTTTTATAAAATAACTGTTTTCTTGCTTTATCTATTTGTATTTTATATTTCTTGTAATTTCTATCTTGTTTCCAAGAACGCCAACCAACAAGTCTTACTCATATATACACTAACCATCTACCTATTGTTTTTATATCGCTTTTTAGCCTCTTGTCGGCTTTTTTTCTTGTAATTGGTATATCACACACCAGAGAGTAAAAGAAGTCGTGATACAGAGATGCTAGTGTGTTATTTGTACTATTCATATTCACTACATTCTGGAATATTTGAGGAATAGATAATCAATCAAAAGCATATCCAGCAGGTATCTTTTCAGTAACTCCGTTGTACTCAAAATATATAGGATCTAGTAATATTTTCATCGGAGTATGTTGTATGCTGTATGTTTTCATTATTTTTCTAATATATTATACTTACTAGATTTAAAACATTGTGATTTTGGGTATCCGTAATAATCTAAGAACTGACAGCTAGTAAACTCACAATCATTAGCAGGTTTATTATATACATATCATTCTCATCAGAAGTAAAAAGATACTGGATTGTCTCTCGTGTCTCATTCTCTAAATGGAAAAGGAGTTCCTGAGAATGAGTGGTACAATTTAATATCTCAGTTATCTAGTATACAATTTATCTTTTCAACAAATAGTATTTGGAAAGGTCAGTCATAACTTACACGTCAAGATTGAAATTCTGGTGTATTTCAAACATACTGTATTCCCTTAGTCTCTATAGTTTCATATGTCCATATCTTACTAGCTTCTTTGCTAAATCTAGTATATTCTATGTACCCTTGTACTATAGAAGGGCTAAAACATAGTATAGTCATAGAGATTATGGATATCTTCCAGTACCTAAGATTATATTTTCATCTTTGTATAAATAGTTGTTTTAAATTAGTCATTTTTAGGCTGGTCAGGAAGTTGTAAACTCTTCTTTATAAAAGCCAGTATTAGTCATGGTCATTCAATTCATACAATAGCTCCTATAGACGCAAGTATATACAGTGTAAGTTCATCATATCCTCTTAGTATTCATACCATCATAGAAAATACACCTATTCCGCACGCAATAAACATAAGCTGGCAGAAGTCTATCCATATAAGTTGAGGAGTATTTATATCTTGTCTGCGTTGGTAACTTATAAATACTGCGTGGAATATAGAGAAAAATACCAAGAAAAATAGGGCTGTTGGGATATCTATTTTAGTTGCAAGTAGTCATACTCAAGTAGCAGAAGTTACTACTAATGTTCCAGTGAATGTAGTAAGGCTTTGCATTAGTGCTAGTTATTTTAAAATATTTTTTATCTCGTTAAACTTACCTCTTGCGTATTCAAGTCTAGGGTCATCATTACCCTCTGCTAGTACCTCTATACAAGTTGCGAGTAATGCTATAGCTTGCATAGGTGTAATAGATTTTTCTAGCTTACTATCGGCTCTATTTTGTAGATACTTTTCATTTTCTACTACTACTCACTCATTTGTTATAGTAGCTCATAGAGATAGTTTTTCCATATCCTCTTGAGATATTTCTTTTTGTATTTGTACGAATCATTCGTCTTGCATTTCTACATTAGAAGTTTTATAGATACTTCAATCTTTTATCATTATATACATTTTTTTTATATTATGGTAGTAAAGGCTTCTCCTCAAAATGTAAACCCAGTTGTATACTGAAATACTTTATCCTGCGTACTTCAAACAATATACATCTTTGTTCAGTCGTTGTTAAATGCCATTCAATTAGGAACCGATTCTTCACTACCTACAGAGAAACTAACTGAGTCATAACTTGCTGTGGCTAAGTTAAATCCTGTAGATAATGTGTATTGAAATACTGAGTCATTTGAAGGTCAAACAATATACATCTTTGTTCAGTCGTTGTTAAATGCCATTCAACGAGAGTCACTTTCCTCACTACTTACAGAGAAACTAACTGAATCGTAACTTGCTGTAGACATATCGAATCAAGTAGATAAAGAATATTGATAAACTGTATTATTAGAAAATCAAATAATGTACATCTTTGTTCAGTCAGTATTAAATACTATTGAAGATGCAAGCCCAGCCTCACTACTTACAGAGAAACTAACTGAATCGTAACTTGCTGTAGACATATCGAATCCTGTAGAAAGAGTGTACTGATAAACTGTATTATTAGTACCTCAAACAATATACATTTTTGTTCAGTCGTTGTTAAATGCCATTCAAAAAGGATCTGGTTCTTCACTATTTACACTAAAACTTACTGAATCATAACTTGCTGTAGCCATATTAAATCCTGTAGAAAGTGTATACTGAAATACTGAGTCATTTGAATTTCAAATAACGTACATTTTTGTTCAGTCGTTGTTAAATGCTATTCAAAAAGGATTCGAGTCTTGACTTCATACACTAAAACTAACTGAATCATAACTTGCTGATTTTATATTAAAAAATGAATCTCAGGCTATCACATCAATATCCGTACTTCCCTCGTTGATGTAAATCCCTCTTTCATTTTTTAAGAATATTTTTTTACTTACTCAGTCAATTTGTACATCTACTTGTCCTCCTGTCATATCTGTAGTATCAACACTTACTTGATTAATTCCAGTTACTTCATTATTCCAAGTTGCAGCAGTTGTGAATTTATGTTTTAGCATTGAGCTTCCTCCTCCACTAGCATCAGCCCAATTTCCTGAGCCAGAAGTATCTGTAGCAGTCCATACTTGCCCAGAAGTAGAGCTTGCGTCTAGCTTCGGACTCGTAAGGGTTTTATTAGTAAGCGTTTCTGTTCAAGTAAGTGTTGCGTATGTACTTAGGTCTTGGTCTCCTGTATTTGTACCACTCGTATTTCCTATTACTGTTTTTTCTGCATCTGTAACATAATTATCATCTGTTCATAAAGCAGCAGCATAGTCTGTTGAGTCAAAAGCCTTTACCTCTGCAAGGTTAGTTACTTCTGAGTCCATCAAGGCTCAGGCACTTTGTACATTAGTAGCATCTGTTACATCTGCGTTCTCTTCTATAGTTCCTAGCTTTGTGGATGCTGTAGAATCAAAAGATATCTTAGCATTATTTGTAGTAATATCACTAGCTTGTCCAGATGTAATACCTGTTTTAGCCGTATTAGCTGTAACAGCTGTATTATTAGCGACCTCTGCATCAAAGTCTGATATAGTACTTGCTGTTTGTGTACCTGTATGGTTACCTCTTGCAAGTGTTTCAGCTATGGTTTTACCTCAGTCTTTTATAAGCTTTCCTGTAGTGCTGTCATATACTGCTATATTTTCATTTACTGCACTTGATGGTCATACTACATCTCACGCTCATTCTCAGTCTGTTCCTTTCTCAGCCATTAGCTCAAAATAGGTAGCATTTGTTGGTATATTTCCTGTAGATGCTAGTATACATATATAAGAACTACCCTGGTAGCTTACTGCGTCATTAGGTGCGTATGTAGTTCAGCCAGCATAAGCTCACTCCCATATAAAAGATGTTCAGTCAGTTCCGTTTGTTCAGTCTGTACCGTTGCTACCGTCAGTTCCATCAGCTCCATTGTATACATCAAAAGTAGAGCTAAGAGGAGCTATAGAGTAAGTAATAGTGTAAGTATCTGTAGTTCCAGCACTTCCATCTCAAGAAGTTCTGCTTATTCCTGTTATACTTCTCCCATCTGCTCCATCGTCTCAGTCCGTTCCATCTGTAGTAGTGAAATCAAAAGTAGAGGCATCTGTATAGGTTACCCTATATGTTTTTACTAATCAAGTAGTATCAATAAGAGCTATGTTATCTATTCCGTTACCATCTGTTCAGTCAGTTCCGTTAGTACCATTTGTTCAGTCAGTTCAATCTGTTCAATTAGTTCCGTCTGTTCAGTCATCTCCTGTTACTCCCTGTATTCCCTGTATTCACTGGATTCCCTGTACTCAGTTATCTCCTTTAGGAATAACAAAATCAAAGATTGCTGCACTTGTAGTTCCTGAGTTACTTACTGCTGCATCTGTACCTGCATTACCTGTAGTAGTGCTTCCAACATCTACTGTTGCTGCGTCTCATTGGACTCCTTTTAAATCAGCTCTAGTAGCTTTTTGAGTTACTGGAGAACCTTGTAGGTTTACAAAGGGTATCACATCAGTATCTACTGGAGTTCAGGCAGGTAAATCGGTTATTTTCTTTTTTAAATCACTCATTTTAAGTGTAGTTAGTTGTTATTGCAGTTCTTGTAGAGTATTGAGAATTTAGCGTGTAACTATTTTCTGTTACTAAGAAATCATCATCCTCTGTCATTAGAAAGTCTAGTGCTTGTGTCATTAAGAAAGTTACATCTGTCCTGCTTCCATAGCTAGTAGTTACTCAATTTCTATTCGTGTAATTTGTAGTTATAGCAGTTCGCATACAAGTATAATATTAAGGATTAAGAGAAGAAAGCAAGAGTTATTTAGATAGGTGGTATACAGTATAAAACATCATAAATATTCAAAACACTGGAAATATAAAACAAGCACTAACCAATGCTGCTGTATATATTACTTCGTAAGTCATCTTCATACTGTTTCAGGGTTAAATACCTTCTTTGTTATTCATCACGCTACACTCATTGCAGGAGCGAGTAGTGTTCATTCAAATTTTCAAGAAAGTTTCTTTGTAAAATCAGTTCATAAATCGAGGGCTTCTAGTAGGCTTGCCTGTCTTGGGTCACCAGATACTTGCATGGAGAACTTAGCTAATCCAGCCTCAGTTATTAAATCTATTCCAAACTCTTCTTCTATTTGTGCAAATAGCTTCTTAGTTCATCTATCCGTAGGACTAAATACAGCTTTCATTAAACTTCATCCTCTGTTTAAATCTTTACCTAGTAGTCTTCATAATTTATCCTGCATATCTATTATAGCTCTAAACTCGTCATTTGCATCTATAAAGTCTTGTCATGCAGCTGTTTTTAGTTTCTGATTAACACTTCACTCAATAAATGATGATATTTGCTTCTCTGTTTTACTTGCATTACCTGTTACTCTATTGAGTTTATTGAAATTCATACTATCCTGTATTTTATCTACAGTAGCATCTAGATTTGAAAGGCTTATATTATCACTTGTAAATATATCTAGTAGGTCATTGCTTAAGGTTTGTAAATCAGCAATTGAGCTATCTCATATATTAGCCTTTTTTCATGGTATTTCCTCTATTTCTAGAGTTTTCCCATTTATTTGTACATTGAATCTTTCAGATAAGAAACTATTGAAATCGTCATATATTTCTTTCGTCTGTATAGTTTTATCTCAGACACTATCTAGTATAGCAGATTTATTAGCCCCTATCTGTTGTCTTTTATTTTGTATAACATCTAATGCTTCTATAGCCTTATCTCAAGCTAAGTCTAGAGGTGTTGGATTCTTAATATCTGTTACTGCGTCTTTTCATGCCTGTATGTAGGTATCAAAGTTTTCTGTATTTGCTCTTTGTAGCGTGGTCTTAGTAATCTCATCAATACCAGAAATTCTTTCCGCTATACTTCAAGGAGTTCAAGGCATTATGTTTGATACTGCTTGTTTTGTATTAGATAATCCATTAGAAACAGATGGGATTATTGTTTCAGTTGTAATCTCTCAAGCCTTTGCGATACCCTGTTTTGTACTATCTATAAAAGTCTCTCCCCCTTCTTTCAATAACTTCCCTCATGTAAATCAAGTTCATACTTCTAGTACTGGTAAGACAGCCTTAATACTATTAACAAATCTTCATGCTTCTGGGCTGCTATCTGCAAACTGGTCTACTTTTTCACTACCCGTTTGTATAAAGCTTCCTATTTGTTGCCCAACTTCACTTTCTCCAAACTTCTTTAATGAATCCTCTGTAAAATCTTCTATCCCTTGTGGCGCAATAGTCTTTAATGCTGACACGAGAACATCTCATGTAAAATCTACTCCAGTACCAAATAATCCAAGTCAAGTACCAATGATTTTATCAAAAGCATTTCATCCTGTTTCATCTATTTGATTATTAAGTTCCTGTATTCTTTCTACTCAAGCCTCTCAACTCTTAAAAAAGCTTCCTAGTAATCCTTCTGTTTCATTTAACCTCCCTGTTTGTAGTTTTCTAATATCTGAACCAAGTATCTTAGCTCATTGTGCTATTTCTCATAATGGTTCAGATATTATATCTTTAGCCTTACTTAAAAAAGACTTTTGAGATTTAAACTGTTTTAATATAGAGCTTTCTTCCTTTACTTGTTCTTCTCACTCTATAGCACCCAGCTTTTTAAGCCTATCTATAGAGCTTTCTTTTGGTGGAGGTCAAAAATATCAAGGAGTCACCTTTGATTTATCATACAGTCAGAAGTTTAAGTTACTTGCTGCTTTTTGTTCTCAAAATCTTATAGTTCAGTTCATATTAATCGAATTTAATGTTATTTTCTTTTATATACTCCGCTACATCCGCTTCTGTCATATCTCAACTATCAATAAGACTAGATAATTCATCTGCAATCCCCTCTTTTGTCCACTTTTTACCTGAATCATCTGTAAAGAAGTTATTATCTAATCATCATAGAGTAGCCAAAGAGTCCGTAACAGCAAGTTCTATTTTTCACATTTCTTCTCTAAATGCCGCCTCGCTCATTCCTAAGCTAAGTGAGGTATTTGCTCCCCTTAGTACCTCAAGGTCTTTGTCAGTAAGTATACCAGTCATAAGGTCTAGGTTTTCTATGGTTAGTACACTCTCAAGTGATTTAAAGTTTGCCTCAAAATCAGCTGCGTCAGTTCATGGCAAATATAACGACGGAGAGTCTTCATTAGTGTTTTTAAGAAATCTAGCTGCTGAGAAGAAACCTAGAGCATCACTTATTCCATCTCATCTTCATAAAAATCATTTACCAGAATTTTTAACCTTGCTTATAGCACTTAATACACTTTCAAGCTCTTCTTTTTTCTTAGGGTCTATATTATTAGCTTTAAATGCAAATACATCCTCTGTGCTAAGTCAAAGTGAGTTTGCCGTTTCTTTAATGTTTTTATTACTATTAAAGTCCTCTAGGCTAGTATTATTAAGATACTCCTCTTGAGCTGTAGAGTACTTCTTATCTTCAATAGGTGTATTGTATAGGCTCGTTGTTTTATAACCAGCTATTACATCCTTAGGAACTCTATCCACTGATATTGTTCCATCTATGTTTAAATTACTAGATTTTATATCCCAACTTTTTCCGTCTGGACTCTCTCATACAATAACACCAGCATGTCAAAATTTAGCAAACTCTCCATCTGGATTTGGTTGCCAAACAGCTATACTTCCTACTCCTCCTTTTTTCTCATTAGCTACTGCTAATTTACTTGCATAATCACTCCCCATTCTTTGCCCTATTTCATCTGCAAATATATCGTTTATATATTCTGCACATTCTTTCCCTCAATTCTTATTTGTCGTTTGTCATAATCTAGTTGGTATGATAGTTCATGCAGGAGCATTTAATAAATCTACCTGTTTTTGATTTAAGTTAGTCCCAGATGTACTTGCTCATATTGTTTCTCATTTTATATCTCTATACTCTACTACTGGTTGCCCGTCTTCTCAAACATAAGTATATATACTAACCCCATCCTTAGAGCTTTCTACATTACCATTTATTTTCTTTTCAAAGTTTCAGTTATCTTCAAGAAAGTATAGCCCATCAAATCTAGTTTCCCATTTCCCTTTAACATTCCCCTGTGCTATTTGGTTTTGAAAGGAATATAGTTCCTTGCTGTTTTCTAAAGCAGTTCTAGTTGTTATTTCTTTGTTTGCTATCTCAAATTCAGCCATCTCTATTTGAAAGTCTCTTTGTCTTTGTTCTGCAAGTAATTTATTTTCTTGCTCAAATTCAGCTATAGCAAAAGTATCCATCCTAGCTCTATTGGTATTATACTCATTAAGTCTATCTGTATAATTAAGTCTTGCTTGTGCATTATCATATTGCAGAGCAGATAGTTTTATTTCTGCATCTTTTCTGAGGTCTTGAAGTGTAGCAAGCTTTGCGTTATATGTATTTCGTTTTCTGTTGTATGTTCTTGATATCTCCCTTTGTGCATCGCCTATCTCAGCTCGTAGCAAGTTTATAGGAGTATTTCCAGCAGATTTAATTATATCTTCCTTTATAAATTCCATATCATCAGCAAGGTTTGCTAGTTCTGCATTTAAAGGCTCTAGCTCTGCTTGTTTTGCTTTGATTTCAGGGGATTCCATAAGCTCTGTGTAAGCTTCTGTCATATTCATAGAATAAAATGTAGGTCTTTGTTCTACATTACCTTGTATAACTGGCATATCGTTAGCTAGAGACTCTTTTCTCTCTGCTGGGAGAGCTGTTATATCTTTTTGAGCCTTATATGCCTCAAATCTTTGTCTTGTCTCTGCTGGGAGGTTATTGTACTGTTTACTACCTACTATAACTTCACTTCTTTGTACTGCAGCATATAGATTCTCAGGGCTTTCTGTTGCATACTTTTGATTAAAGTCTAGGTTTTGTTTAGTTTGGAATGTATTTTTAATAGATATACCCATTTGTCGGCTTATATCTGTGTTTTTTCTAGCAAAGTCAGCAAGTTCTTCTGTTCTAGCCCCTGAACTTACAAGCTCATTAAACTCTTTTATGCGTTCTTGTCTTGTATCTAAAACAGGTTCTTCTGGTGTAATAGGAGTAACTATAGGCTCTTTTGGAGTAGTAACTTCTTGTACTACTGGCTCAACTACAGGAGTAATAGGAGTAACAGGAGCAACAGGAGTAACTGGCTCTACTACTGGTGCGATAGGAGCCTCAACTACTGGAGGAGTTACTGGAGCAACTGGTTCTGCAAATAACTCTGGCTCAACTGGAGCTTCAACGCTTGGTGGTACAACATCAGGAGTTTCAATAGTTGTTTCAAGTGGATTATTTTCTACTGCCATAATTATTTTAGTTAGTTTTATTTATTATACTTGTTGTAAGAGCTTTGCAAACTTATTTATATGCAGTAATTATTATGTCCACTGTATACACACTAGCTGTAAAATTTAGTTGTATTCAATCAGATATAAATGCAGAGTGGTCAGCCCTTGTGTAACTTGTGGAGCTAGAGTTAAATCTTATATATATTGCATTTGAAACAAGGAACATTTCTGTTGTTCCTGATGAACTATTTGTGGTTATTCATACACAACTATCGACTCATGCACTATCTACTGTTCAATGACTCATAATTACAGGTGCTCAAGAAGAGTCTCTATTGGCTTGTATATTGTAAGATGTAGGCTGAAATCAAAATCCAGTAAAAGAAGTGACACCAGTTCACTCTGTAGAAGACCTTTTATATCTTATAACTTTAGCTCCTCCTCAAGAAGAAGAAGAAGAAGAAGCTCTAACCTCGATTCCGTTTCTATACTGCTGTGTAGTGATTCAAGGGTGTGCCTCAATAAAAGGGTCTTTACGACTCTTAATATCTCGACTCTTTATAGTAACCTTTTCTCAGGTTTCTTTTTTAAATGTCTTTGATTTCATAAGCGTATTCGTATCAATAATAAATCTTAGGGCTTACACTATCATCACTTGTAAGCTCAAATCTTAGTTTACTTTCTCTAAAGTCTCAATTTAAAGGTATTCTAATAACATTATCTAAGGGCTGTGTTGTTTGTGTTACTAGAGTTGTATATGCTCCTCCATCTCTACTTTCTTTTATAACAACTGTATGCTCTGCGTCTATATCAGCCACTCGCATTTTAATATGCTTAGCTCACTTTCTATATATTCAAGTGTCAAAGTCCTCTGGGTTAGTCTCTATATACCCAGTGATGTTTTTAGTTGTTCCTATCTTATCTATACCGTGCGCTCAATTATCTGTCCATCAAACATAAAGGTTTCAGCTTGCATAGTGTATACAGTTTATACCAAATGGTCTTGCTCAAGTACTTACAAATACATTTTCATATACATAAGCATTTGGTAGCTCCTGTGATTTTTTACCAAAGAAAGCAACTCTATAGTCTCCATTATGTTCATCTACAAAATATAAGTTTCTTCTGTCATTTGTAATAGTTTGGATTCCTTGCCTAAAATCAAACTTCCATATACCTGCTTCTCTACTAAACCTCTTTTCTACTATTCTCTCAGGCACATATCAGTTAAGATAGTACAAACCTCTATCTTGTCATTTAAAGCCTGTTACAAGGTATATAATACCCCCTATTTCGTATGTATTTTGTATCTTCATTTCTAAGTCAGTAGTTTCTACAGGAGACTCAGAGTTACCATCCCATAAATGGAGCTTACCACTTTCTGTGATAATCTTAATAAGACCTCATCCATAAGATAAGCCCACTATTTCTTCTCATACCCAATCATAAGTAGTAACAGTATTTGTATCTACTTTAAATAGCTCTATCTTATCTCATAAACCTATAAATACTCTCTGTCATACTACAACTACAGTAAAGTTAGTAAAGTAGTTATTATCTGAAAGAGTTTGATTGGCAAGTGTAGGACTCAGTGTTTTAATGGCAAGTGTAGGACTCCAAGATGTACTTACTGCATCATCTAGTGTTACAAAGTTTAACTCAAACTCAGAAGTAGCACCAGTTCCATTTATAAAAAAGAACTTCCCTGCTACAGTAAAACAAGGATATGCAAAACTTCCCAGTGAAGAATTATCGTATACGGCTGTAGCATTTCATACTTGATATACTTTTCCTCACTCACACATTACAAGCGTCTTACTAGTCTTACTTGCGTCATTTGTAACAACTGTGTGCATTTGTAGAGGTTTCTCAGCAGGAGTAATATCTAAAACTAATTTATTAGATAGCTCTATTACTTTAGGGTCAGAAGTTACATTGATATTTTCTGAGTATAGAAACTTATCTCCACCCTGTAAAGGTCTATCTTCTTCACTTATTCATCCGTAAAACGCTCATTTCTGAAATTTCTCCATTAGTACATCAGGTTATAATTACTAGGCTCAACTGGCTCATAAGGTAGTCTCATTCTATCTCTTATACTTGACAACATTCTCTCTACTTCTCTCTCATATTCTGCTACTGAGTCGTTTTTTGCGTTTAGGTCTCCTTTATGCTTATTAATATACTTAGTAACTCCTATAGCTAGTACATCATGGAATCCTCTTAATTCTTGATTCGTAGGAAAGATAGTAGTTTCTGCTCAACCTCATACTAAATCTATAAGATTATAAGTTCCATACATAACTAATCCACCTGTGACTGCTTCCGTAGTCTTTGGATAGATAAATACACTCCCATCTCTTATATCTACAAAAGCATTTCAAGTTGTAGTATTATTCTGCCAGTATTCGTCAGAGTATTCTTGAAAGTTGTTTATAGAATCTGATTTAAGAAGTTTCTTATAAGTATCTGTAGAACTATATTTAAACTCTACTCTATCTAACTTAGATATTCATCTTGCAGTAGCACTACCCTTTGGTATCTCATACTCGTTTTGGTCTACAACTGTATCTCCATCAAGAGTAAAAGAATCCCAGAAAAAATCCTCATCTACATCTGAAACAATTCTATTTTCTATGTCATGGTATACTGCATTCAAATACATAAGCCCTTTAGCAGGTGTTATCTGTACATCATCAGTATATGTCATATCTCTTGCGAGGTCTAGTATTCAATCTACGTTCATAGTGTTATGTTAAGTGTTACTTTCACTCTCCTATCTAGGTATAAGTACCTAAACAAAAGAATAAAAGAGAGCCGAAGCTCTCAGATATTAATTTGCTCATAAACTCGAGCTAGTTTCGATTCTGTAAATTGCAGCCTGTTTAAGGATTGCAGCTTTACCTCTAATTTTTCCAGCAACTGTTGCTCTTTGTTCTAGTGGGTCAGCTGTTCCAGCAGATCCAGTAGCCTTAAAGATAGCTTGGATGTCTCCACTCATTACTACTCCGTAAGCTTTCTGTCCGAAAACATAAGTAGGGTAAGCATCAACATTTGCAGCACCTGCATCAGCAAAGAATTGTACATTAGAAGATACTAGGATTCTAGCACCGTATAACGCACCTGTTTCTCCTTTGAAAAGAGCCTCTGGAGTGTCATATTTATGTAGGTCAATATATGTTCCTGTTCCTGATTCAACTTGTAAATCGTGGAATACATGAGGATGCATAATTGCAGCGTAGTAACCTCCTTCGTATGTAGGAGCATCGTTACTTCTAAGAAGATTAACTGATTTAGCAAGAAGTGTAGCAGCCATTGTGTCTCCAGCAGCTATTTCAGCTCTTGTAGTAGCGTCTCCTCCGTAGATAACGTTTGTACCGGCGTCGATAACATCTTGTACATCAGCGTCAAATTTATTAGCAACTTGTCTAGCAGCTTCAACAGAAGCTTCTATAACAACATCTACTGGAGCGTCTGTAAGTAGTACATCAGAAAGGATAGCAAAACCACCAAATTGAGTAAGTGTTACTTCAACGTTAGTAATTCTGAAAGTTCCTTCAGATGGAGTAGTACCCTCAGTAAGTGCAGCAGCAGCAACTGATTGGTCTACAGTAGGGAAAGTATATTTATTGTAACCTAGTGGTAATTTTGCCATTGTTCCCATTTTTGCAAAATATAGGTTTGATTCGAAAACTCTGATTGCCTCTCTAGTTATCATTTCTCCAAGAGAGCCAGCCGTCATTACGTTTCAAGTAGTAGTGTTAGCCATTGTATGTTTTTAGTAATTATTAATGTCCTAACATCGCTCTCAGTTCGTCTTCTGCTCCAATTCTTAGTTCGTCTGTGGATTTATCAGCCATAGTCTGTTTCTTTTTAAAAGATGCTGGAGTGTTTCAACTAATTGATAGTTTATTAGGTTGTGAAGTGTCCATTTGTATTCCTAGTAAAGTAGCTATTTGTCATGGTCTTAGGTTAGGATTACTTTCTTTCATAGAATTGTAAGCCTCTAGTTTATCCTCTCCTATATAACTCATTACATCATTAGTCTCTTTCATAAGGTCAAGAGTTTCCCCTAGATTATCTTTTGAGACTGAGTTAGCTTTATACGCATCGAATTCAGCTTGTAGGCTTTCAACTTGTGCTATTGCTGCGTTTTTATCTGCAAGCAATTTAGGTACTCCTGTTTTCTTCTTACTAGCCGTATCTGCTCCGTTATCAGCAACTGGAGTATCTACATCTAATACGTCTGCATTTATGCCTGCATCTTGGCTTGTTACTTCTGACATAAGTCTTAAAGTTAGAATATAATTTATTATGCAGTGATTATCTGCTCTAGAGTGTTGCAATCATCAATCCGTCGATTAATAACTCCTTTCCCCCTAGAGGGGATTTTATATTCAGGGTTTATATTCGTCTTTCTTTACTTGTGTAAAC
>Ga0307935_1000299_pt1 | contig 23360 bp, 26 predicted proteins | sample OrgLakmetageno92_FD_201827 | JGI IMG/M metagenome (GOLD analysis project Ga0307935, IMG submission 201827) | Saline water microbial communities from Organic Lake, Antarctica - #92 | ecosystem: Environmental > Aquatic > Non-marine Saline and Alkaline > Saline | place: Antarctica: Organic Lake...
CAATTTACATTCACGGAAATTCATAGAGGTTAAGGCATGAAACTAGCACACATCAAAGACGGAAAAGTAATTCGCACTTACCACGGCACGGGGCGGGTGACGTTTGAAAACGGCGACACAGTTTCACCGCCGACCGCTGGCGTCCACGGGATCGAACGGCTTGTTCCTGTTGTTGATGTAACGGTGGACAACTCGAAAACCACACGCACCAAATCGGCAACGGTTGAAACGGTAGAGGCAGACCGCGTTCTGCGCACGGTAACTGTTTCAGACATGGATATTAAAGACATCCGTGCGAAAAAGTCCATCAGCAAGGGTGATTTTTGTAAACAGCTTATCAACTTTGAGGTGTTATCTAGCTATGACGGAATTTCAGCTTCCAAGGGAAATTGGCCTAATGCAATGGATGAGTTCCTTGAATACATGAGCGACGACCAAAAGGTAAGCGCCCAGATTGAGTGGTCAACGGCACAAAGCGTTGAGCGAATGCACTGGCTAGTATTGTTTATGATTTCAATGGATGTCATGACAGAAACTGCGGTTGATGCTTTGTTTACAGACGAAATGCAGTTTAATGCAAATTGAAACAAAATCATATCCAAAGAATGTAGTATGGAGACCCATGCCTGGATCTCAAGAAGCGTTCTTGTCTTCCACCCCTGTCTTCGAGGTGTTGTTTGAAGGGACAAGAGGTGGAGGGAAAACAGACTCTCTCCTTATGTCCTACTGTATGCACGTCGGCAAAGGTCACGGCGCTGGGTGGAAAGGTATTCTGTTTCGTCAAACCTACAAGCAGTTGACCGATGTTATCTCGAAGACAAAAAAGTGGATCCCGCAGATCTGGCCTACTGCGAAGTTCAACCACTCCGAGCATACGTGGACTTGGCCAACTGGTGAGCAGCTTCTTCTACGACAGTTTGCAAAAGAAAATGACTACGATAACTATCACGGTCACGAGTATCCATGGATTGGTTGGGAAGAACTCTGTAACTGGCCTAACGCTAAAGGCTACAAGAAAATGATGTCTACCTGCCGCTCATCTGTGAAGGGTATGCCTCGTATGTGTCGCGCGACAACGAACCCATCGGGTCCAGGTCATAATTGGGTAAAGAATCGTTTCAAACCACAGAGCCTCAACATGATAGTTCGTCGTGACCTCATGGATGAAGATGGGGAAAAAGAACCACCGCGTCTCAGCATTAAATCTCACATTGACGAAAACCTAATACTTCTTGAAGCAGATCCAGAATACAAACAGAAGATTGCCGCATCAGCCGATAACGAAGCCCAGAAGAAGGCTTGGTTAGACGGTTCATGGGATATCGTATCCGGAGGAATGTTTGACGATGTATGGGATCCTAAGTACAATGTTGTCTTACCGTTTGATATTCCCTTTAATTGGAAGATCACTAGAAGCTTTGACTGGGGTGCGAGCAAGCCTTTCTCTGTGGGCTGGTGGGCGATCAGCAACGGAGAAGACGTACAGCTACGGGATGGAAGTTGGAGAAGCACCATTCGGGGAGATGTATTTCGTATTCGAGAATGGTATGGATGCCATGACAACCGTCCGAACGAAGGGCTTAATATTCTGGCATCAGAGATCTCCGAAGGTATTGTCAAGAGAGAAATGGAATGGGGTTGGAGAGAAAGAGGAACAACTTGGTGCCGTGTCCGAGCAGGTGTTGCTGATTCGCAGATATTTGCTGCTGAAAACGGAAATTGTATCGCCACGGATATGAAAGCCAAAGTGAGACTAGATGATGGGAACAGATATCCTGGAATTATGTGGAATGCGGCTGATAAACGTCCTGGATCTCGTGTAACCGGCTGGACTCAAGTGAGACAACGTATCAGAAACGCTGGTCCCAACGTAAAGAAAGATGAAAAAGGTGAAGTTATCGCTATTTTCCCTCGGGAGAAGCCTGCTTTATTCGTTTTCACTACGTGTACAGCTTTTATTGAGACTTTACCAGTTCTTCCTCGTGATGAAAAGAACCCAGACGACATAAACACTGACGCAGAAGACCATGTCGCTGATGAAGTTCGCTATTTTGTTCGCTTTGTTGGGCAAACTGGAACTTCTGGAACAACGACAGGTGCTCATTGACAAAAAGTGATTGTCAAACCAATTAGATACAGGTATGCTCTTCTTTATGGATAATTCTCTCACTCAAAATCACCCTTCTTACACGGAACACCTTCCAGACTGGAAGCAGATGCGTGATACGTACAAAGGTGAGAAGCGAGTTAAGTCTCGAAGTACTGAATATCTTCCTGCTACGTCATCTCACATTTTAGATGGTTATGGAAAAGAAGCAAAATCCACAGGATCTACCGCTTACGCAGCTTATTTGAAAAGAGCTCGTTATCACAACTTTGTTCGTGAAGCTGTGCAGATGGCAGTTGGTATGATGCATAACCAACCTCCGAAAATAGAATTACCTGACGGAATGGAAGACATTCGCTCCAGTAAAGGCGAAAAACTTGAAGACTTACTCCGCCGAATCAATTCAGAACAGCTTCTTGTTGGCCGCACTGGTATTATGGCAGATTTACCTCTTGTTCCCGGCTCTGGGCCAGATTTACCTATTCTATCGTTGTATGGAGCAGAACGTATCATCAATTGGGACGTCGGCACCACTGATCTAAACAAAGACTCACTAAACATGGTGGTCTTAGACGAAACTGCTTATATTCGCAAAAATAACTTCATGTGGGATCTCACAACCCAACATAGAGTTCTTATTCTCGGTGAACCAGATGATAACCAACAAATCGGAACTTACAGCCAAGCATTGTTTCGTGACAGCGCATTTGACGAAGATGAGTTGAAGAGACCTTCCTACAAAGGTCGAGAACTCAATAAAATTCCGTTTGTGATCGTAAACTCTGTTGATGTTACCGCCGAGCCAGATGATCCAGTTCTTTTGGACTTGAGCAACCTTTGTCTCACCCTATTTAGATCAGATGCAGATTATCGTCAAAATTTGTTTATGCAGGGGCAAGATACTTTCGTTACTACCGGAGCACAACTGGAAGAAGGAGATGCTGTCCGGACCGGTACAGGTGCTCGCTTAGATCTTCCATTGGGTGCGACAGCGGAATTTGTTGGCGTAGAAGGCAAAGGTCTAACAGAGCAACGTGAGGCTATCGACAAGTTAGAGAGCCGTGCTGGTACTATGGGTGCGAATACTTTAGACAGCACTAGTCGCGAGCGTGAAAGCGGCGACAGTATGCGAATCCGCGTCGCGAGCCGCACAGCAGACCTCAACCAAGTCGCAGATGCTGGCGCTATGGCACTCGAAGATATTCTTAAAACATGTGCTGTTTGGATGGGTCTAGACCCAAAAGAAGTAAAAGTCACACCGAACAAAGAATTCGGCGAGACACCACTCACAGGTCAGACGATGGTAGAGATGGCAACTGCTCGCACCTTGGGTTTCCCAATCAGTGCCTCTTCATTACATACTCTTGCTCGCAAGCGTAAAATCACTGCGCTTACTTTTGAAGAAGAAATGGCAGCTTCTAAACTAGAGGAAGCTGAAGATCATCCTTTCAGAACACCAGAAACTGGTGATATGGCTGGACCTGATCAAAATTCTACTGGAGACAAAACAGACGATAAAAAGTCTGCCCGTAACAAAGCTAAGACAGGGGAATGATCCCCACTAACCACGGCCATGGAGCCGTTATATAAAGGAGACCGGACATGGATCCGATCGAACTAGTTTACCAAACAATGGCAGAAGTTCCTGTCACTTTCAAATCTCTTTACACTGAGCAAGACGGCAAAGCTGTGTTGACAGGCGTTATTGGCATGAAAACCCAAGTGGACGTAGACCGTGTCCAAGAAGGTCTTCGCAAAGAACGTGAAGACCACGCTAAAACGAAAGCTGATTTAAAGCCGTTCAAGGGTATGAACGCCGCAGAAGTTCAAGCTACGTTAGATCGCGTCGAAGAGTTGGAAGCCGCAAGTGGGGGCAAGTTGGATGATGAGGCAATCAACAAAATCGTTGAGTCTCGCATGAAACAGAAAACTGCACCTCTGGAACGGCAGATTGAAGAACTCACAACAGCGAATAGTGAGTTGACCTCAGACAACGATAAGCTGAACGGAACTATCACCACAGGCTCTCGTAACGAAGTTGTTCGTAAGATTGCCTCTGAGATGAAAGTTCATGGCACGGCACTCCGCGATATTGAACTCGTGGCTGCAGACTACCTCGAGAAAGATGAGACTACTGGTAAATGGATTGTTAAGACTGATGCTGATGGAGTCACTCCTGGGGTAGACGTAAAGCAGTTCATGCAAGAGATGCAGAAACAGCGTCCTCACTGGTGGCCTACATCTACAGGCGGTGGCGCTGTCGGCGGTATGGGTGGTGTCAACGGTGGTAAGAATCCATTCTCAGGTGATAATTGGAACGTTACTCAACAGGGCAAACTCATCAACTCAGATCGAGAGTTAGCTAATCAACTCGCAACTGCCGCTGGAACATCTATTGGTGGTGCTCGTCCTGCTTCGAGCAAATAACCTGTTGCTATCTTCTGCAGCGTGATGTAAATATATTGTCAAGGGCTTCCATGGGAGGCTCTTGACAAATTCTCTTCGGCTGGTCATGGGACTAGCAATTATCTAGCCATGAACATCTTAGGAAAGGATCCTCTTCAATGGCCTCTGGACACACTTCAATCTCGGACATCATTGTCCCCGAAATCTTCACTCCCTACGCTATGCAGGAAACTGAAGAAAAATCTCGCCTCATTCGTTCTGGTGCCGTAGTCTCCGATAGCGACATGGCCGATCTGCTAAATGGTGGTGGTCTCACTTTCAACATGCCTTCTTACGACGACCTTGACAACGACGAAGAGCGCGTATCTAACGAGAGTCAGCGAAACACTTTCACTGGAGGAGTTGTTGACCCCGATCCGAACAAAATCAGCACCCTGACAGAAGTTGCTGTTCGTCTTGAGCGTAACAACTCTTGGACTGCCACTCAACTCGCTAAGTTGATGTCGGGCGATGACCCTGCCGCTGCTATCCAATCTCGAGTCGCAGACTATTGGGTTCGTCGTCAACAGGTTGCTTTTGTCAACGTTGTTAACGGGGTTTTCGCAGATAACGCGGCTGCTCCAGCTGATGCTGAGCACGTTCAAGGTGATATGACCAACGACATCAAAGGTAGCTCTTACGAAGCTGGTGTAACTGACTTCTCCGCAGAAGCCTTTATCGACACTACGTTGACAATGGGCGACAGCATGGAAGATCTGTCGATGATCATGGTCCACTCAGTGGTCTACGCTCGCATGTTGAAAAACAACTTGATCGACTTTATCCCTGACAGTATTAACGGACGTGCTATTCAAGTTCCCACCTTCTTGGGTCGTGAAGTTATTGTTGACGATGGTCTTCCTGCTGCTGGTGGTGTTTACGAAAGCTGGGTCTTCGGCGCTGGTGCGATTGTTTTCGCGCAAGGTTCTCCGGATAAACCAACCGCGATTGACGATCAACCAGGAGCAGGTAACGGCGCTGGTCAAGAAATCCTCTACAACCGTGTTCGCTGGGGCTTTCACCCCAAAGGCCACGCTTATGAAGGTGCGACTCCAGCTGGTGGTCCAGCTAACTCGGTTCTTGCTACTGCTGCTTCTTGGAAACGTGTGTTCCCAGAGCGCAAGCAGATCAAGATGGCTCGTCTGATCTCTCGCGAGGCATAACTGAAAAACAGGGCGGAGCTTAGGTTCCGCCCAAATCTTATAAAAGGAGAAAACAATGTCTCTACTTGGGCTCTCCTTTCCTCCCTCCTGAAAGGTCGATACTATGGAAGATAAAATTATAGAAGCCCTTGGACTGATGGACGCCATGGATGACGAACAATGGACTGCGGACGGTGCGCCCAAGGTAGACTTTGTTGCCTCCTTGGGTGATTTTGAAAATCTGAAACGAGCTGACATCATCAACGCTGCACCAAAATTCTCACGAGTTAACTTCGACGTTTCCAAAGACGTTGATGAAGAACAACCTCAGTTAGATGAGGAAGTTGAAGAAAACTCCATGGGTTACGATCACCCAGATATCGTTAAAGCTCAAGAAGAGTTTGATGAAATCGTTTCTGCAGAAGCAAATTTCAAAGCAGAAAAGAAAAAACGCAGTGATGCACTAGCTGAGGTTACGGCTCGTTTGATGCATCAAAAAATCGATCCTCAAGCCAATCAACGCGAGATCATGCGGACCATCGCATCTTCTAATGCTGCTCGTGCCGGTAGAGTCGCTAACTTCCAAAAAAATCGATCCCTATTGCTTGATCAACATCCAGTGTCTCCGTTGGATCAATCAAAATCAGGTGAGAAGAAAGTTCGTCCGTTGATGAGAAAGTAATTACCATGAGCACTCTCGGTCAAAAACGCATGGCAGCGGCATTGTATCATGCTAAAAAGAACAGACTTTCTAAAAATACTTAACAGAGACCTGTTCTCCATAGATGCTCTATTCGCAGGCGGCACTGAAGGTATGACCCGTCTGACCTATCCACGATGTTCCAAGATAGCGCAGGCACCACGCCTGTAACGATATCGGGGCACCGATACAATCAATGAAGAAATGAAATTGATCGGTGTTTCCCTGATTAACGCTGACACGATCCAAAGCCCGTCACGGGTGTTCTTGTAGAGATACAGCAAGAAGTTTAAGGGAATAGGTGCAATAATGACAATCATCGTAGAAGATGCAACTGGACTATCGACTGCTGAGAGTTATCTATCATATTCTGATTATGTTACTTATTGGTCTGATCGTGGAGTCGCAGTTTCCGAGACAGAAGCTCAGATTGAAGTTCAGTTACGTCTTACTACGGAGTACATCGATCTTCGCTGGGGTGATAAAGCTCCTGGACTTACGATCTCTGAAACTCAAGCTCTGTCTTATCCAACGGACTATTTCATAGTTGATCCTGTAGCACTACCTGTTCAGCTCAAGAGAGCTATGGCAGAGTATCTTCGTTATTCTCTTACGAACACCTTGTTCATAAACAACACAGCGATCAATGGTCCAGGTATAATCTCTCTTACAGAGAAACTGGGACCGATTGAGACTAGAACTGTTTGGTCTGGATCAGGAAATGGCTCTGTTGGGCGTAAATATCCAATAGTCCCCAAAGCTGATAGTCTTATGCGTCAAATAACACTGGGAAGTTCTAATGGAGGTGTTATCCGCTAATGTTTGATTATTATAAACTCGCAGAAACTTCGGAACGTTTGATCACTGATCGTGGACGTAGCATAACATTTATTCAGAATCCCGAGACACCTGTAGATTCGACTAAACCTTGGAAAGCCCAAACAGGAGCAGACGTCGTATTTACGACTAAAGCTGTCTTTCTTCCTCCTAGATCAGTTACTCAATTCGGTCTTTCCGCCCTTGGGCAAGGTACTGAATTTGAAGATTTGATTGCATCATCTGAGTATTTTGCTATCTTCTTTCCTGGAACAATTGATTGCCGTAATTTCATTAAAGTACAAGATGGGTTAGAAACATTTGGTATAAAAGCTATTCAGATTCTACAACCCGGAGACGTTCAATTACTTGGACTTGTTGGGATGCGTAGATGAGTCTTACTTATGAAGAAGCTGTCGACGATATAAATGCAATGATGTTAGCCGCATGGACAACAACTGGATATGTTCTTCGTTGGGATGACGTGCAAAAACAGATAGACTTATCAAATGATCCATGGGCTACATTCATTACAAGACACGCAACCGGATCTCAGAAAACTCTCGGTGGAGTAGGAAACCGAATGTTTGAGCGAACAGGAACAGCTATCGCTTCTATATTCACTCCAACAGGAAATGGCTTGTCAGACTCTTACATCTTAGCTAAAGTAGTGGCCAACGCATATGAAGGTAAATCATCTGATAATGGAGTGTGGTTCAAAAATGTTCGCATTCAAGAAATACCCAGTGAAGGTCAATTTCGTCAGTTGAACGTACTCATGGATTTTGAGTACACTGAAACAAAGTAAGGAGGCCTTAAATGGCACAGAAAAATAAAATTGACTCCAATATCACTGGCCTCGCATTCGCTGAGGAAGCTGTACTCGGTAGTCTTCCAGGTGAGAACGGTCAATCAGGAACTCCTGTTTGGCGATCACTGTCTCCAAACAGTTACAGTGATTTTGGTGGTGAGATTGTTAAGGTTTCGCCAAATCCAATCAATCCATCTCGTCAACGTCGGAAAGGTGTTACGACTGATCTCAACGCATCTGGTGGTATCAACTCTAACCTGACGTTTTCAAGTCTGACCAATATGATGCAGGGTGTTATGTTTGCTGACGTGCGAGAAAAAGGTTACGAAGAGCCTAGTGCTGTGACTGGAACACTTTTTGAAGTGACCTCGACTACTGGTTTTCTTGTCGGTTCTTTGATCAAAGGTCAGAATTTCGCTAACCTCGGTAACAACGCTCTGCAAGTCGCAAGCGCGATTGTATCAGATACATCAGTCGCAGCCGCAGCTACGACCGCAGAAGCTTCTCCTCCTTCTACAGCTAACATTCGAGTAGTTGGTTTTGAAGCTGCGACAGCTGACTTAGACGTTGACAACTCAGGAACTCTCCCTGCAATCACTTCTACTACTCTAGATTTTACAACTCTTGGTATTGTTCCAGGACAGTGGGTTTTTGTTGGTGGTGATCTCGCTGTTGAGAAGTTTGTTAACGCTGCGAATAATGGTTTCAAACGTATTCGAGCAATCACAGCAAATCGATTGACATTTGATAAATCAGATGTTACTATGGTAAACGAAACTGGTACTTCTCTTGATATCCGTTTGTTCTTCGGTGACGTACTTCGTAACGAAACTGGAGCTCTTATCAAACGTCGTTCTTATAACGTAGAACGCCTCTTGGGTGCTCCTGACGACAGTTCCGGCAATATTCAAACTGAAGTTCTAGTCGGTGCCGTTCCGAACGAATTCACATTGAATGTACCTTCTGCTGATTTGTTAAATGCAGATATCACATGGATGGCAACTGATAACGTTCAACGTGATGCCGACACTGGACCTAAGCAGAGCAGCATCGTCGCACCGTTCACTTCTAAAGAATACAACACTTCTAGTGACATCAGTCGTATTCGGTTGTCTGCAGTCTCAGATACTGATGCGGCTCCTGCTGCCTTGTTTGCTTTCGTTACGGAAGCCACGATCTCTATCAATAACAACGTAACTCCGAACAAAGCGGTTGGTACTCTTGGTGCGTTTGATGTGACTGCTGGTACATTCGCTGTCTCTGGTAACCTCACAGCTTACTTCTCAAATGTTTCTGCTGTGCTCGCGGTTCGTAACAACTCAGATGTCTCATTAGATATTGGTTTTGTTCGTGACAATCAAGGTATTATCTTCGATCTTCCCCTTATCTCTCTCGGTGACGGTCGGCTCTCGGTTGAAATTGATCAACCAATTACCCTGCCTTTGTCAACCGAGGCTGCGTCTGGTGAAGACATTGATGCAACTCTAGATCACACGTTGTTGATCACTTACTTTAACTATCTTCCAACAGCAGCTTAATAAACTCAAGAGGATACCTTCGTTGTGAAGGTGTCCTCAATAACCAAAGAAGGAATATAATATGGGAATGTACGACACTTTTGAGACGGATCCGGAACTTGAATCCAAAGGCGTTTGGATTGATTATGGGGATTTCCGCGTTCTTCTTGCTTCTGCTGGGCAAGGTAACAAGAATTATGTCAAGTACGCTGAAAAGAAGCTCAAGCCTGTTCGTCGTGCTCTTGAGTCTGGAGCTCTGAGTAACGATCGTTCTCAAGCACTCATGGCTGACATATATGCCAAAACAGTTATCCTTGCTTGGGAAACTATGCAAGGTAAAGAGATGAAATCTGGTATCGAAAGCCCAGACGGGAAAATCCTTCCTTTCAACTCTGCTAATGTCGAACAAGCTCTGTCAGCTCTTCCGCGAATGTTCACAGATATTCAAGAACAAGCTGCTTCTCTTGCCAACTACCGCAAGGCAGAGTTGGAGAATGATACAAAAAACTCGTAGAGTTCCTGTGTTATCAGTTAACACAGGGACCTTCTGAACAAGCGATTATTGAGCAATGCACTAGGGCGGGTTGGGATCTACCAGAAAAGATAGCCAACGCCCCTAGTCTTCTTCCCGGCCTTGAGTTATACTATATAGGGTTTCATGATCTTATTGCCTCTAGGCAAATGGGTATGAGTGCTGGACCAATATGGTGGACAACTATTCAAGAGTACTGCGAAAAAAGTGGATGCGACGACGAACAAATAGAGGCGATGCACACACATTTGAAAGATATGGACTTAGCTTATCTTAAGCAAATTGGGAAGAAAACTTGAATGGCTACTCTAGCTCAATTCTCTAGAAACATCAGGCGGCGGGGTTCTCAGATTGAGAACTCCGCTTCTCGCATTGTTAAAGCTGTCTCTGTGCGTTCTTTGAAGAGTCTTGTTCGAAACACTCCTGCTGACAAAGGCGTCGCTCGTTCAAATTGGCGAGTGGGTATTGGTGCTCCTACTAGATCTGTTATCGATGCGTATTCTCCAGGAAAGAATCTTGGTATTGGTGAGAACGCAAATGCTTCTGCTGCCATCAACGCTGGACGAGCTCGCATAAACTCATTACGATCTTCTACAAGAGGTCTAGAAACTTCTATCTATATCAGCAATGCTGCTCCTTACATAGAGAAGCTAAACTCCGGTTCATCTAAACAAGCCTCTGCAGGTTTTATTGAAATTGCTCTGTTGGAAGCTAAGGTCGAAATCGCTGGATTTAGGGTGTTTGAACGCTAATGGTTACTGAGAATGTAGACATCAGATTTCGAGAAACTGGCGCAAGAGTAATCAAGCGCAGGATCGATGAAATAGGCGTAGCAGCCAACTCTGCTACTCGCGGCATCTTCTTGATGCAACGGGCTTTGTTCGTCTTGGGTGGAGCGGGAATCCTTCGTGGATTAACACGTCAACTTGATACACTAACTGAATACGAGAACAGACTTCGTTTGACATCATCTAGTGCAAAAAATCTAGACTCGATACAGCGTCGTTTGTTTCAAACAGCTAGAGATAGTCGTACTGGATTTGAAGCTGTTGCTGAAATTTATAGCAGGACAGCACTCTCCGTGCGAGAGCTTGGTATCTCTCAAGCTGAAACGATAAGGTTTTCAGAAAGCCTTAGTAAAGCAACTATCATATCAGGTGCATCAGCCCGAGAAGCTCATGCAGCTCTTGTTCAGCTTGGACAAGGTATGGCCTCAAACACATTGCGGGGAGACGAACTTCGTTCTGTTCTTGAACAACTTCCATTTGTCGCTGACGTTATATCTAAGAGTCTTGGTGTAACTCGTGGTGAATTACGAATTCTTGGTGAAGAAGGTAAAATTTCAGCGCTGACTATTCTCAAAGCGTTCCGAGAAGCTGAAACAGAAATAGATCAACTTTTCGCAAACACGATGCCAACTATAAGCCAAGCACTATCAATCGCCAATACAAACTGGCTAGAGTTTCTAGATAGTATCGATGACTCAACTAATGCTTCTGGAAAACTCGCTCGGGCGATCATAGTTTTATCAAATAATATAGGTCTTATACTTGGTACAGTAGCAACATTGACTGTGGCTCTCGCTGCTGTATTCACAGGTAAAGCTATCACAGGTATCAGTAACTATATTCTCAGCTTAAGAGGGGCCGCACTTGCGTCTGGTCGTCTGCTTGAAGTAGAGAATCTCAGATCTTTATCATCAGTTCGTAACAATGCCTTAGTCGTAGCTCAGAATGCCCAGAGACAAGTAGAACTTTCTCAGCGTCTAGCTCTCTTGGGTGTACTAAGATCTAATCTTAAACTAACAGTTCTTGATACTCAATTTACGGTGGTTAACGGGAGAGCTCGTAACATCGCAACAGGTAAATTCGTTGCTCTAGAAGTAGCTAAAACCAATCTCGCTAGAGTAACACAGAAACTTTCTATTGTAGAAAACATTGAACTCACGACTGCTGGGAGGCTTGCCACAGCAAGGGCAGCACAAACAGGGGCCACCAACACCCTAGCGGGGGCCAACGCCCGTTTAGCGGGTGCACAAGCGGCGCAGGGGGCTATGGCGGCAAGGTTAACAGCTCTATTTCCAACTATGGCAGGGGTAATAGGTCGCCTAGCTGCTTCTGTTGGGTCTCTGGTCGCTTTCATTGGACCTATCGGGTTGATCGCTGTTGCTATCGGTGCGGTAGTAGGCTTGTTCGTTTTACTAGCGAACAAAATAAAGGTCACCGCGGATAATGTGGTCGGTCTCAGAGATTACGTAGTCTCCGCACTTCAACTTATGAAAGAGGTCATCTCTCCGGTAACGACTCTTATTGTAGAAGGTTTTGGTAGAGCAGTGGGATACGTTCTAGGTTTCTTTGCTGATCTTTCTACGGTTTTTGTAGAAGCGATGAAATCTTTAATTAAGGCAGCATACGACGCTTTTACATTCATCCCTAGATTAGTAGTTGCTGTCATTACTGGAATCATCGACGTTTTCCTACAGTTAGGTCCAGGAGCAGGATCAGCTTTAGACGCAGTCGTAGATATATTCGTGACGGGATTCGAAGCCGTAGGGAATATTGGTGTCGCAGGTATTCAAAAAATCATTGATGCTTTTAATTTATTAGCGAATACTGGCGCTGGTGATTTACTAGGGTTGAGTGAGATTGATTCTCTTGAAAACATAAATCTCGATAGATTGAGAACTAATTTTGGTGATGGAGGCGTTGGAGCGGGTGAAGCTTTCGCCGCAGGTTTCACTAAATCTTGGGAATCTACTTCTTTTGATTCCGCTGCTGAAACAGTTTCTTCTGCTTTACAACCTCTAAATCAAGCAATCATAGATAGAGCACGAGAAAACATGGCCGCAGCAGAAGCGGAAGCTTTAATGCGACAGACAGAAATTGATACGTTAACTCCAGACAATAGTAATCCAAATAACACTGGTTCTGGTTCTGGTTCTGGTTCTGATAAGAATTTTGCTTCTATTTTAGCTAACATGAATAAAGAAATTGATCTTCTTAAATTAACTGCACAAGAGAGAACAGTTCTACAGGGTATCTTGAAAATAGAAGAAGAGCTGAAAAGAAATTTAACTGACCAAGAAAATCTTTTGGCTGTATCAACTCTTAGAAGTCTTGAAGTAGCTAAAGAGTCTGCCTCAATATACGAAGAAATCAAAGGTCCATTAGATAGTTACACAACCAGTCTCGAAGCTTTGTATCTTGTACTAGACACAGGAAGAATATCTCAAGATGCGTTCAATGTTTCTTTAGCTTCGTTGAATCAAACTATCTTAGAAACTGTGACGCAATCAGGAGATGGTTCGTTCGCGGACGGTTTCCTCTTGGGTATATCTCGAATGACAGAAGGAGTTAGAACATTTGCTGCTTCTAGCGGTGAAGTGTTCTCTGACTTCTTTGGTTCTCTCACAACAGGATTCGCTGATAGTGTTGGTAAAGCTATCGTTTTCTCAGAAAACTTAGGTCAGGCTTTGAAAAGTGTAGCCCAGAACGCTCTGGCTTCGTTGATCTCAGGGTTAGTGGAGATGGGAATCCAGTGGTTACTGAACGCAGCTCTTGGACAGTCAATCGCTGTTGCAGCAACGGCTGCTTCCGTAGCGACTGCCGCCACAACTGCCGCCGCTTGGGCACCCGCCGCTGCTCTGGCTTCTCTAGCAACTCTAGGAACGAACGCTGCTCCTGCCGCTGCTGCAATCGCTTCAACCGTAGCTCTTAGCACTGGTCTTGCTGCTGCTGGGGGATTTGCAGAAGGTGGTTTAATCACAGGACCAGGAGGTCCGAAAGAAGATAAAATACCAGCTTGGCTATCTAACAGAGAATTCGTGGTAAATGCTGATGCAACCTCTAAAAATCTTCCATTGCTAAAAGCCATAAACTCAGGTATGGATGTATCCAGACTTCTACCTTCTTTCGCTTCTGGGTCTAGTAGCGACAAGCCGAGCATGACTTCTGGGGGAATGAAAGTTTCTGTTCATAACTATACAGGGCAGAATGTTAAAGTTGAACAGATAAGTAAAGATGAGATAAGGATTATAGCTGGAGAAGAAGCTGAGAAAAAAATAAACGAGGTAACTCCAGAAATTGTAGCTGGTCAGCTAGTTGATTCGAACAGCACAATTTCATCAGCTTTTTCTGAGAACACAACTGCTGAAAGAAGAAGATAATGGAACATTATAATCTCATCCCAGACGTAAGTGGTTATGGAGCTACTTTCGGAACAGGATTAACATCAATAGATACAGATGGAGGTTTTCCTAGACTAAGAGCTGATCAGTTAATTGAACCAACCGAGTTTTCTGTAACTTGGGTCATGACTGTATCACAATACTTAGAGTTTTCTTACTTTTTTCAAAGAAAGATTTCTAAAGGTAGTTCTTCATTTACTGTAAATTTGATATCAATTCAAGGTAATGTCGAGCTACATAACGCTCAATTCGTTCCGGGGTCAGTAAGGCTAACAGATGCCACTGGTCTTAGAAGAATTGTCCAAGCCTCTATCCTCGCTGTTCCTTCAGTTGAATATTCTTCTGTGTTTATTATCTCAGACAGTATAGGAGAGTTAGCTGATGTAGACCAATGGTTGCTTTCTTTAGAAGAGTTGGTTAATGTTAACACTCAAGGGGGACTAGGTGTCTGATTACTCTGAATTCTTTTTATCTTCAGCGAGTTCTGTGGTGCAGCTAGAGACTTTTGAGCTAAGTCATTCTTCTTTCACAGAAACTTATCGTTTCGTAAGAAATGCGATCGGTGGAGTAACTGTGATTGATGAAAACAGTGTCTCTAAAGTGTTCGAATATTACCCAGCAAAAATAACTCCTCTTGGGAGTTCTGGAACTTTAGATCAATCAATAAACATTTCTCTTGGAGACTTAGGTGAGATAATTCCACTGGAGTTAGACGCAGTAAATGCTTCTGATACTTGGGAAGAAAAGCCAAAAGTAATCTACAGAACATACAGGTCAGATAATCTAAGCGTTCCTCTTTTTGGTCCAATAGAGTTAGAAGTTTCTAAGCTTAGTTTCAACAAGAAAGGTTCTAGCTTCGATGCCTCTGCACGTAGTTTTAACAATTTGTCAACCGGTATAATATTCGATTATATCAATTTTCCTGGACTGAGGGGTTATCTGTGAGTTTAGATTTTTTGTATTGGCAGGAATATCAAAAAGGAAGTCACACTTGTTGGGATTTCGTAGTGTTAGCTTGGAAAGAGCTAACTGGTATTGATTTGTCTCTACAAGCTGACTTTCCGGAAGGTCTCTCTAATCAGATGAGATTTTGGAAAAATCAGAGAAAAAGATTAATTCTTCTGAAAAAACCAAAAGATCCATGTATAGTTTTTCTTTTTAACGCTAAGAGAAATCCTCATGTTGGTGTATTCCACAAAGGAAGAATCCTTCACTTAGATGAAAACGGACCTACTGCCCAAATGAAATCAACAGTCTCAATGTTTTATAATAAAATGGAATTTTATGATGCCCCAACTACTGATCAGTGACAATCCACTGCAAGTCTCAGATTGGGAAATGGTCAACTGTAAGAGCATCGGCGAAGAGTTGTCCAAAAGGTATGATAAAATGCCTGATGGAGCTCGTCTTTTCTTAGGTCAGGTAAGTAATCATACAGATATAACTCCAAGGAATAAAGAAGGAGTAGAAATTCTTGATTCACTCCCTGAAGACTCTAGAGTCATATTCGTGAACTTTCCCGGTAATCCTGTTTTAATCCTTATAGCTGTGGTTGTCGCTGTCGCTGTTGCAGTAATTCTTCTGGTACCATCAATACCTACGGTTAACCGTAGAAACTCTCGTCCAGGTTCTTCAACCAATAGTCTAGTTTCAAGGACTAATGGTCCAAGACCTCTTGCTAGAATTAACGACTGTTACGGACAAGTAAGGATTATCCCAGATTTGGTTGGTCCGACCCTTACTAGGTACGAAAGTAATAAAGAAGTTGAAATTTCCCATCTCGTGTTGGGTCGTGGGGAATATGACATAGCTGATATAAGAGATGGATCAACAGAGTTGGCAAATATATCAGGAAGTAGTCTTCAAGTCTATGGTCCAGGAACGAGCGCAAGCACTAATATATCAAACTCAGATTCTCCTGTTCTTTCTATCGGGGATAGTATAACCTATGGTGTTTTTACCGCTCATAGAATGAACGAGGTTAATGGTCAGGAGTTAGAAGCTCCTAACTTAAACACTTTCGTTGGTAACAACAGATTGATTTTTGAATGGCCAGATGGAATCAGAGAGTCTGGAACTTCTGGTGCAACTATTGAATTTGATACTTATTTTTCCGCAGGAGATACTATCAGTTTAGACGCTAGCTCAGTAGAAACAATTACTTCTGGGGGAAGTGTAGTTTTGAATTTGTCTGGTACTTACGAAATACTAAGTTCTGATGCAGGAGCGATAACTCTCGTGAATCCTTCTTCGGTTAATTCTGCGTGGAGTGACATAGGAGACGCTACGACTGATGAAAGCGAAGTTTCTAGCGGAACTTTGATAGGTCTTGTTTCGGATGTATGGGAAGGTCCCTTCTTCATTGGGCAATATGTTAATCCCACGAGCATTGTCTGTAATTTCACTGCTCCTCAAGGTCTTTATAAAGATAATGGTAGCTTACAGACTTCTACATCAGTTATTTTACAGGTAGAAATAACAGAGTGTGACTCAACAGGCACTAACACTGGAACTCCTGTAGTTCATGGGGTTACAATCGTTGGAAGTAACAAACTTAAATCTCAAAGAGCAATTACTTTAGACATAGAAAGTCTTCCAGGAGATAAGTTTTACAACATAAGAGCTAGAAGAACTTCAGATTCGGATTTAGAATTTGATGGAACTGTAGTAGATGAAATTAGATGGAGTTCTTGTTTCGGAGTTAAGGATCATCCTGCTCATGTTTACGGAGATGTGACTAGTATAATCGCTAGAACTCTAGCTACCGCTGGAGCTCAGTCACTTAAAGAGAGAAAATTGAATATGCTATGCACCAGAAAAGTTCCTTCTCGGAACTCTACTGGTGTCGCTGGTTCTTTAGATATTAGTTCTTCTCCAAGAGAAATTGTTCCTAGTATATTTGAAGATCCAGTTATTGGAAATCAAGACTTATCTAGTTTTGATTTTGAGAGTCTTGATCAAGCGTGTACAGATGTAGAAGCTCATTTTGAAACTGGTATCCCACTAATCTATGGAGCTATATTTGATGACGTTAATGTTTCCCTCGAAGAGATGATATCTTCAGTGTGTGAAACTTGTTTCATAAAAGCCTACCGAAGAGGTAGTCAATTGATGTTCAGGGCAGAAATTCCAGATGACATTCCAGTTCTTTTGTTTAACCATAGAAACAAAAGACCAAACACGGAAAAAAGAACTGTTAGATTTGGAATAAACAATGACTACGATGGGGTAAAAATTGAATGGAGGGATGTTAATGGAGAACCTTTCTTTAAAGAACTTCCTTCTTCTGGATTAGCCAGACCGAAGACAGTTAATCTGCTTGGGATAAGAAGTTCTCAACATGCTGAACTCCACGCTCATAGAGCTTGGAATAAGATGCAATATCAGAATTTATCAGTTTCTTTTGATGCTCTACAAGAGGCTGCTCTGATATCGGTTAAAGATGTTGTTATTGTAGCTGACAACACAAGACCTGATGTCATAACTGGAGAAATTAAATCACAAGACAATCTAACTCTTTCTGTTATCCCAAACAGAGAAATTCCACTCGGAGTCACGTACACTTGTCAAATTCAGTTTTATAATGGAATCGTACAATCTGTCGGGGTATCTTCTGTAGAAGCTAGTTCTATTATTCTTTCAGAACCTCTTGCTTACCCAATAAACACAACAGACGGTTCTTATGCGAAATCGACTTTCTCTTTAGTTTCAGTACCTTTGTCGAGAACTTCAACTAGAATGATTGTAGGTAAGAAAACAGCTAAAGATGGTTTTGTCTATGGTCTAGATCTAATAAATGACGACGATAGATATTATGAGAACGACAAAATGTTTGCTGTTTAATGTTGTATAGAAGCTATTCTTAGTGTAACGTAACAAAAAACAATCGGAGTTATCATGTCCTCAATCACTCAAACAGACATTGACAATGGGAAAAGAGATCTTGATGACCTTGGTCAAGTTGTCAATGGTGCTGTAGATTTGAACGGTACAGGAACTTTATCTACTAGATTAGGTGTGGTTCTTAAAACTTTGCTTAAACAAGAAGTCTCGACAAGTGAGGATAGAATAGCTGCTGCTGCATCTGCTGATGAAGCGGAAGCATCCGCTGCTTCTATCAATGTTGATAAAACTGGAAACGCTTTGAGCTACATTCGCGTTAATGCTGCCGAAAACGCTTTTGAAATTCTCACTCCTGCACAGGTTTTGGCTGCGATTGGTGGGCTTGCTACGGATGGAGACGGTTCAGCACTGACCGGCGTTAGGGTGATAGGTGAAGTCGCAGCGTTTGCGTTTACTACGGTTCCGACTGGCTGGCTTGAATGTGACGGGTCAACAGTATTACGCACCACCTATTCAGCGTTATTCACAGCGATTGGGACCACGTTCGGCGCAGGTAACGGGTCAACGACTTTCAAAATCCCCGACCTTCGCGGCGAATTTGTGCGCGGCTGGGACGACTCACGCGGTATCGATTCCAGCCGAGCCTTTGGTTCTGCTCAGGCTGATGCACTTGACGCTCACAACCACCTAACGGTTGTAGATACAGCTTCGTCTGGGGGGTTTTCTTGGGCGGGTGGCGACCACATCCGACAAAGCGGGTCATATGGAGACAGCACCTATAGATTGCAAGGATCAAACGGAACCCCGTCAGAGGGTCTTACAAGTGACACAGGCGGCAACGAGACACGTCCACGCAACATTGCAATGATGTATTGCATCAAATTCTAAGGGGAACCCTGTGCAGGAATTATACCACTATAACGGAGAGACTGGTGAGTTTGTTGGCACATCTTCAGCTCGTCCTGACCCGATGGAAGAGGGCCGCTATCTCGTTCCGGCCAACGCAACAATCATTCCCGCCGCCCCCCAGAAGGGCAAGGTTTCTGTTTTTTTGAACGGCGCTTGGTCCAATGTGGACGACAATCGTGGCGACGTTTATTGGCTACCGGATGGCACCAAAGTTAAGGTTGATACGCTCGACCACGTAAAGCCGTCCGATGCACTTGTGGTCGAGCCACAAGCGTCCATAGAAGACGAACGCAACAACTCCACCCTAACCCGTGCTGCGTTCGCAATCGGAGCGGCAAACGCAGGTTGGATAACAGAAACCGAAGCGGAGGAATGGGGTGCAGGTGTGGCAATCCCATCTATCGCGGCAAACGCTATTGCCGCGCTTCCCGAAGCTGATCGTTTTGCAATGCGAGTGTCCGTTAGAACTCGGCAAAAGATTTGGCGGACTGATACGCTGGTTTTGATTTTAATGGCGGCACAAGACCCGAAAGTCACAGCGGAACAGATGGATACGTTTTTCGGGATTGGCGCGTGATCGTGGGCTTTCTAGACAACTAAGATGCAGGCTACTACTGATGACCGAACAAAATAATAAATCTGACATACGTTTCAGTAATCGTCGACGAATGGCGTGGATATCTTTCTGGTTCATGCTTGTCGTCGGAGGATGGATGCTGATCTATGGTACAACCCAAGACGCAGCAGCAGAACGTGTCGAGAAACTCTCTTTCCTCTTGGGTTCATTGTTTGGTATGTGTACGACTATTATAGTCAGCTATTTCACATCTTCTACTTTGACCCAAATAAACGACACTAAGTTTGGAGCCGTAGAAGACACTGTAGAGGGCAACGATGGTAATGGTAAGGCATAACACCCAAACAGGCAAACAGGACCTAAATGGCGGCGCTGTGGTGGTGCTGGTTGCACTGTGGTACACTACCCCAACACTGGCGCGTCTGTAGAGGTCTAAGTTATGTCATCATTTCTAATTTCGCTGTTCGGAAAACGGGCTGGGGTTGCATTAGTGAAGTTTTTGCCGTATCTTTTGGTTGTGTCAATTGTCCTTTTGACTCTGTGGTGGGTTGATGGTAACGGCTACGACCGTGGTGTCGAAGCAACAGAACACAAATATCAAACAGCGATTCAAGAGGAACGTTCTCGTCAATCTGAAGCCAATGAAGAGGCTCTGGCAGAAGCGAGGCAGCGACAACTGAAACTTGAGAGATTACTTCATGAAAGAAATACAGAAATTGAAGAGTTGTTACTCGAAGGTTCTGAAGACCCTGATGCTGATCGCCGTGCTATTAGCGACGACAGCGTGTTTAGACTCAATCGGCTCCGTTGAACCACCAATTCTAGTAGACCCACCTCTTGGGTTCACTGTTGCTTGCGAGCGACCTGTTCTGTTACCTTCTCGATCATTGACTCAAGCAGAGGTAGAATCTTTTTGGATAAGTGATAGATCTAATCTTATCAGTTGCGGATTGCAGCTTCAAGCCCTCATCGACTTCTATGTGAAGCGAGATACAAGGATAACTAATACATGAATTTTTCTTTCCCTGAGTTGATTTCCCTGTTGGGTCTACTCTTAATGGCATTGGGTCTTGTGATAACTACGGTCTACAACATCTGGCGAAAAGTCATCGCTAACTCAGAAGCCTTATCTGATTTCAAATTGAAAGTAGCCCAAGAATACGTCGGGGCTTCTAGGCTGGTTGCAATGGAACAAAAAATGCTGCTCAGTGAGGAGCGGCTTCACTCAGCATTAGGAAATCTGGCCTCGCGCATTGACAGACTTCTTGAAAGAATGGAGAAATAATATGACTTATTTTCTTGGAGAACGTTCAAAAGAAAATCTCAAAGGTGTTCACCCAAAGTTAGTGGAGATGGTTGAGGAGTGTATCAAGATCACACCAGTTGATTTTACAATCTTGAATAATGGAGGTCTTCGTACTGCTTCTATGCAGATGAAGCTTTTCAAACGAGGTGCCTCAAAACTCGATGGTCGCAACCGAAAGTCAAAACACCAGAAACAAGAAAGCGGCTTCGGTGAAGCTATCGATCTGGTTCCGTATGTCGGAGATCCACGTTGGGAATGGCCTTTGATTTACCCGATCGCAGGCTGCATGGCTTGGTTGAGTCGTGAGATGGACGTTGAACTTCGGTGGGGTGGTGTATGGGACAAAGAGCTCGATGAGTATGCTCCTAAATCTCTGAACAGTCCAGAACAATACGCCAATGCGATTAAAAAAGCTGTTCGTGCATACACTATTCGGAATCCAGGACCTGACTTTATTGATGGTCCACACTACGAGATGCTGCGCTAACATACTATTAGGGAAGCCAAGTAGAGTCATCGTTGTTTTCTATGTTGTTGTTATTACTGCAAAGATTATCGCTGACTTTACTTGCACCCCTGCCACCCCTAGTTTCTAAATTGCTGGGGTTGCTGTGTTTAGCTGGGGTTATATTTTAGTAAAGTAAGTAAAGTAAGTAGAGTCAATGATAAATAAATATAATAAAAACAAAGGGTTAAGATGCCCTCACTTGGGGTCAAGCGACGCTTCACGAATGAAGTCAGTAGAGTCAAAGATGTTGTCATGATAACCCACTTGGGTTAACCTGCAATCAGAAAAGGAGCAAACATGGATATCAAAGATTACCCTCACACAGTCAAACCGTTTGATCATCAACTTAGTCACCTCGCAGATCACGTAGAGCAAAAGTCATGGGGCTTACTTTGGGAGCAGGGAACTGCAAAAACAAAGCCTATTATTGACACAGCTTGCTTTCTATACGAAAACAAAAAGATAGATGCTTTGGTAGTTGTCGCTCCTCCTGGAGTTGAACGAAACTGGAACACAGATGAAATTCCAAAGCATATGCCTCCAGAATATGTGTTCGACACTATGGTATCGGTATTTCTAACAGCTAAGAAAAACACCAAAGCCCACAAACGATCTATGGAAGCCCTGATTCAATGGGACGGTCTTGCTGTTCTTCTCATTAGTTACAATGCGTTTATGACGAAAGAAGGAAAGGAATTTGTTTGGAAATTCTTAAAGAAACGGAAGTGCTTGTATGTCCTTGACGAAGCCCACAACGTCAAAACACCTAACGCAAAACGCACCAAGTCAATTGTCGCTTCTGGCAAATATGCTGACTATCGCCGTATCCTTACCGGAACTCCCGTGGCTGTCGGACCATTCGACCTCTATAGTCAAATTCGTTTCCTTGACGAATACTTCTGGAAAAACAAAGGAATCCACGGATCAGTAGAGTTTCGTCAGTTCTTTGGGCGCTGGTTCACTCGTGCTGAACATCAACAACTGCATGGTTTCGATCCTGGGTACGACCAACTTCTTGAGTATCAGAACATTGATCTACTACGCAAATGGTTGACTGAAATCACTGATCGTGTACTCAAAGACGATGTACTTGATCTACCTCCGAAACTATACTCTAAGCGTTACTTTGATATGAGTCCTGCCCAGAAAGCGGCATACAAAGAACTTAATGAAGAACTTATGATTGAAGTTGGGGGAGAGGTTATCACTGCCGAACTTCCGATCGTTAAATTGCTTCGTCTTCAACAAATCGCCTGTAACTATGTTCCTGTCGGTGAAGATGAACCAGTTCATATGTTTTCTGAAAAGAATCCGCGACTGACAGTCATGGAAGATATCCGCGACCAGACATTCCAGCCAACTATTGTGTGGGCGCGTTTCACTCATGACGTAGACCAACTGATGGACCTTTTGGGTAAAGAAGCTGTACGTTACGATGGATCAGTTGATGATGATACTGCCGAGCGTAATAAATTAGCTTTCCAAGCCGGGGACGCTAAATGGTTTGTTGGAACAGCCCAAAAGGGAGGTCCGGGACTGACTCTAACTCAAGCGAAAAACATGGTCTACTACTCCAATAGTTTTCGTCTGATTGACAGACTGCAATCTGAAGACCGATGTCACCGTGCAGGAATGGACGAGCATCCGGTTAATTATATTGACATTGTAGCAAATGATACAGTCGACAATAACATCGTCGACAATCTCCGAAACAAAAGAGACGTTGCAGTGGAAATCCAAGGAGACAAATGGAAAGAATGGATCTAATCTCATGACTGTATTTGCAATTCAACAGCAAATGAAATTTGATGGGGTAAAGCGTGAGTTGGTTCCACGCTTCCCATCAATTTCCAAAGCCGAAAGGTGGGGCAGTATCGTCTATGTCCTCTCCCCTTCTGCTCACCCCTTCAATCCTGAACTTATACTTGGTGATATTCATGATAAGTTGTCTGGGTTCAATG
>Ga0307935_1000300_pt1 | contig 23301 bp, 27 predicted proteins | sample OrgLakmetageno92_FD_201827 | JGI IMG/M metagenome (GOLD analysis project Ga0307935, IMG submission 201827) | Saline water microbial communities from Organic Lake, Antarctica - #92 | ecosystem: Environmental > Aquatic > Non-marine Saline and Alkaline > Saline | place: Antarctica: Organic Lake...
ATGGATTTCTATTTTACAAAGATAAAACCAAAGAAGTTTATCTTGTTATTGTTCCAATCAAGCACTCAACGCAAATTGGAGACGATAATGATTCAGTAAAAGGAGAGTTCCAAAAGCACGCTATGTCCTTCATAAACGAAGGTAGCGTAAACCTTGATACCTTAAAAAGTAAACTTTTAAATATCTTTAATTCTGGAACTATTAAGATTGAAGATTAAAAAGCTTGCATAAATAGGTACTTTTATATTATAATTAATTTAACATATAGTTCGGCCCACTCTCCGTTATGAGATGTACTATTATGAACAAACAACCAGAAGAAGTTAAAGAAGAAGTAGTTACTCCCGAAGAACCAGTTATCGAAAACGATGACGCTTTGGATCAGGAACTAGAAGACTCAATTAACAAACTCAAAGCCGGTAAAGAACTTGTAGAAAATCAAGTCAAACCTGAAGAGGTGGAGAATCCCGACGAAGCTCCTGTAAAAAATCCTGATGAAGCAACTATGGATTTCAAATTGCCCTTAAAGTCTAAATTCGAATCGGATGAAGTCTATGAAAAAAGGGTAGAATTGATGGAACACATCCAAAAGAAAAAAGTAGCTGTAACAGAAGAACAAAAACAAAACTTATCTGATAAAATACAAGGTACACGAAATGATATTCGAGAACTAAGTATTTCACAGAAAAAAGAAAGTATTAATAATCCTAAAGAGATTGTAGAAATTCCAGAAGATATAGATCCTCAAACTAAAGCAGATTTAGAAAGATTGAAAGAACTTGGGGGAACGACAAAGGAAGACATTCAACAAATACTACAAGAGGAGCGTGATAAACAAAGTGTTAATAACACCCTTGAAGGATTTGTAGAACGACACCCTATGTTTAAAGATCAAGACACACGAGATGTATTTTTCGATTTTGTTGATAACAACTATAATTGGCAAAACAAGTCTGGGAAAGAGCTAATGACAGTTCTTGAACTAGCAAAAGAAAATATGTTTAAACCTGCTGAAGGTATTCAAGACCGAGTCTTGAAATCAGCAAATGTTGCAGAAAAAGTTAATACAATGCAGTTTCCCGGAGGAACGAATACTCAATCGAATATTCCCGATGGAGATGAAGCTGCTGTTGCAGAACTTATGGCAGCTGGTATGTCTGAAAAAAAAGCCCTAGAGCTTTTGGAAGATTAATTACAATCGAATAACAATGATATGTTTAAACAATCACAAATCAAAAACCCAACGCGGTCACTGAAAGAAGTTGTTAAAGCTGCTAACCGAGTTACAACAAAAGGACATGTGTTGATGTATACTTCAGGTCTTGCAGTTCCCGGAACTTCATCTACTACTGTAGCGAACTTAATTGGTATTTGTAACGAAGCTATTACAGCAGAACAAGCACTTACGCAAGTTCCAGTAATTGAAGTATTTCAAAATGACGTATGGTTGGCAGACTCAACCAACAACTCTAACGCAGCACACACAGGACAAAAAATGGTCCTTGGAGCTAACGCAGGAATCGTTAAAAACTCTGGTACAACCGATGCAGATGGTGTCGTTCAGCAAGTAGGAGTTTACGGAGCAGCGGCAGACAAGAAAATTCTTGTACGTTTCTTAACAGCTTAATAATCTAATCAAAAAATAACTATGTCTACAATAAATGACTATGCTGTAATCGTGAACAACGTGGTGAAAAAGATTTCACCCAAAACAGCGCCATCAGTAAGATCAGAGTATCTTGACTACATGCACAAAGTTAGTGACTCACAACGTATTTACTCAAATACAGGAGTTACTGGACTTGGTATGGGAGAGATAATCAATGACGGAGGAGTCGGAACAGGAGATGCTCCAGTTCAAGGTTTCTCAAAAAACTACACGCAAATGCACTTTACGAAAAAAGTACGAATGACATTCCAGTCAAACTTCTTTCTTTTCGATGGATCATCTGCAAAAATTAAGGGAGATGTTAAAGCAAAAGTTCTTGATGGTAAAAACGCTATCGAACATGCTAAAAACTATCTTGCTCAAGCTTTACTAGCACAGGGATTCGGAACTTCATTTACGTTTGTTCCAATCAACACAGTAGGACGTAATACCCCAATCTCAACAATCGGAGCAGATGCTGTTCCTTACTGGGATGCAACTCACCCACTTGAAAATGGAGGAGCTGCATGGACTAACGTAATCGTTGATGGATCAACTTCATCACCTGAACTTACTTATTCAGCACTTCTAGCCGCACGAAGATTACACTCATTAAAGAAAGATGGACGAGGATTACCTCTTATGTCTACGCTTGATACTGTTGTAGTTCGAGCCGGATCATCAGCAGCACAGTTTGCAAAAACTATTAAAGCTACTATTGAAAAAGGAATTGCACCTGCGCAAGCAAACATCTTTAACAACGCTCCAGCTACAGACACATTCAAGGTGGTTGAACTATCACCATACCAAAACTTAGGTATGAATGGTCTTATGTGGGGAATGTTTGATTCAAAGATGGTAGGAGAAGATTACGGATTCTTATATGTTGAAGCACTTGCTACTCGAGCAGAGAAAGCAGTGGTTGACCTAATCGGAAACCAAGATCTTATTCTTAACTTCAACTCAATCGCAGTTCTAGGAGCTGGTGATTTACGAGGTTGGATGTGGAGTGCCGGAGACGGGAGTTCCGCAGGATAACCAGAAATGGTATTATCTATCTGTAGGCCACTTGATTAATTTCGAGTTGCTTATCAGGTAGATTATTAATAACAAATAACAATAATATTATGATGCAAAATGTAAACAGCAGAAAAGAAACAATTCCAGTAACAGCTCCAGCAGGTGACAATGTTATTGTTGCCGGTACAGAAGAAGCGTGGATCTATGTTCACGAAATTCAAGGAGACTTAGATGTTAACGGAACTTTATCTGTTTTATCAGGTTCAACTATCTTAGCTACATGGGACTTAGAGTCTGGTCAAGGTCTTACAACTTCTGACTTACCCGGAGATGACAACTCTCCACGATACAGAATGAAACCCGAAGAAGACTTTATTTTACGAATATCAGCAGGAGCAACGTTCCAAGGAGCAGTAGTTTACAGCATAAGAAACTAAATATATGCAAATCTCAACAGAACAACAAAATAAACTAGCTACTTGGGCTGAACAAAGAGATTTACTTTTACGCGAAATTTCTATTCTTGAAAATAAAAAAGAATCACTTGAAATAGCAAATATTTTAAGTGCTGACTCTTACACTGACAAGGAAACAAGAAAAACAATCTTAATTGGAGAAATTAAACAACTTGAAAAACAAGAAGAAAAACGAAAAAATTTAATTTCAGTAGAGTTAGATTCTTTAAACACACAAAAAAATGAACTTGAAAATAGTGTAGAAAAACAAACTCTATTGCTAGAATCACTTATTGCTAAAAAAGATTTAGTTTTTAAATTAACTCAAGAACTTACTTCAGTTAACGAAAGTCTTGCTGGTAAAAATAAAGAAATTGAAGTTGTTGCAAGTCGTTTACAAAGATCTGCTGAAAAAAATATTTTTGATTCTAACAATTTGTTTGATTCATTAAAAAAAGATATGAAAGGTCTTTTAGATTCAAGTGTATCAGCTTCAGAATCAGCTAATGTTATTTTAGAAAAACTTCCTCGGTGGATATTTGAACTACAACGTCCAGTATCTTTAAAAAAAGAAAATATTATTAGAAAAGTAAAATCAAAAAAGTAATATGGGAAATCTAGCAACAGCAAAAGGATCACCAAGTACAATCGATGATGCAGGATCAGAAATCAACCTTGGAAATATTGGAGGAAATTTTTATAACATGGCAAGTGCTAATGCCACAGCAACCTACACTCTTACGGGGTCGGTAGATTTTGGTAATGCTATTATTCTTATAAATAGAGCAACAGCTCCAGTGGTTACAGGGGCCACATCTATTTTAGGTTCAGATTTTATTGCAAACACTAATATGTATTTACAAGTAGCAAATAACGGTACGCGTGTCGAGTACTGGCTAGAACAAATAGCACCATAGTATGCCCGGACTAATTGGAAAACTTTATAATAGAAGACGAACACTAATTTTAAGTCAATCTAGCTTTGACCAAGACTACCAAGCAGTTTTAGACTACGCTACCTCAGAAGGAGATACTCTACCAAGTAGTTCTCAACAAGTTATAGGAAACACTTTAGTTCTTACTCTTAAAAACCTTGGGGTTTGGGATAAGTTAGGAAGTTTAGCAATGTTCGCAACAGATGGTGATTCAAGTTTTTCGTTAATTGACTGGAAAAGATTATCTAAAATGACTATTGAAGGAACTGTTGTAAGAACTGAAAATGAAGGTTGGAAAGGTAATGGAACTAACGGAACAATTAATTCAGGTTATAAGCTACAAGATTTAACACAATTTGACCTTATTAATCGTTTAGGGAGTTTTGGAGGTTGGGCATTTGATAATAAGGCAAGTTCAGCAAATTCTTTATGTGGAGATGGAACAGGTACAAATTCAATAAGAGGTGGTGGTGCTGACGATATACAGGGTAACAGATGCGGTGTAAATTCACCAGACTCAGGTTTATATCACATAAATAATGATGGAACAGATTCAAAACAATTTATAAATAGTATTTTACGGGAAACGGAAGTGATAAATGATACTGGTGAATCTACCAATAATTTCCACGCACTCAGCGAGGGAGGTTCTAATTTTTCAACCGATAAAATTGCTATAATGTTTGGGGGTGGTGATTTATCAGCTGAACAATCAGATTTTTATGATGCTTTAGAAACTTATATGGATGCAATCTAATAAAATATTATCAAGAAGTTTGAGATTAAATTTTAAAAGAGTTATAATAAATACACAACAACCATTATGGGATATCTAGCAAACAAATTAGTAGATGACAACAACCTTGGGTACTATGCTACCGAGTCTGCTTTGACTAGCGCATATCCTATAGGATTTGACGGAGCTTTTGCAATAGTTGGATCTACTGATACTTTTTGGGTGTGGGATTCAGGTGCAGAAGAATGGGTTGACACTAATTCTGGGGGTGGAGGGGGATCAGTAAACTTTGTTTCTAATGTAGCAACAGATAGAATCTTAGGGAGAGTTGCAGCAGGATCAGGTGATTCACAAGAATTGACTAAAGCTCAAACACTTACTTTTCTTAACGTGGAAGACGGAGCTGACGTAACAGATACAGGAAACGTAACAAGTGCAGGAGCTTTAATGGATAGTGAGGTAACAAACCTTTCTCAAGTAAAAGCCTTTGATGCATCTAATTATGCAACAGCGAGTCAAGGTAGTCTAGCTGATTCAGCTTCACAGGCTACAGGTGTTGAAGACGGAGCTGACGTAACAGATACAGCAAACGTAGAAAGTGCAGGAGCCTTGATGGATAGTGAGGTAACAAACCTTGCCCAAGTAAAAGCTTTTGATGAAACTGATTACGCAACACCGGCAGGAACAGAAACTCTTACAAACAAACGAATAACCAAAAGAAAACAAACTGTAGCTTCGTCAGCAACAGTAACTCCCTCATGGGATGATGATGACATCGTAACTATTACCGCTCAAGCAGTAGGACTTACCTTAGCAAACCCAACAGGAACACCTACAGACGGACAAGCTATGATTGTTCGTATACTTGATAACGGAACAGGTCGAACTATTGCTTACGGTAATCAATACAGAGCAATAGGCGTAACCTTGCTTACTACAACAACCGCATCTAAGACAAGTTATCTTGGTGGTTTTTGGAACGCAGCAGATAGTAAATTCGATATAACCGCCATTGGCGAAGAAGCATAATATGGCAACTATTAACGCAAGTCAAGACTACGATTTTATAAGCACACTAACTTTTAATACAGCTAGTGGGAATTGTAATATACGATTATTTAGAGGAAGTTCTTCTCAATTTTCAGGAACTGTATATTACAGAACAGGAACAAGCGGGTCTTGGACAACGCTTTCTGTTTCAGGGTTATCAACAACAATCCCAGTGGGAGCAACAACAATGCAGGTGGCAAATGATTGGAATAAGTCAGGGAATGATTACATGACTCAATCTTTTGAAAGTCAGTCTTCTAACCTGACTGGAATATCTATATCTCAAAAAGCAGTATTAAATGGTGTTATTGGAGATAACTTCATGAGAGAATACGCAAGGGATTGTTCCTCTTTAATATCACTCGATATACCTGATACATCTAGTCTTACAAGTGTAGGAAATGACTTTATGAGAGAATACGCAAGGGATTGTTCCTCTTTAATATCACTCGATGTACCTGATACATCTAGTCTTACAAGTGTAGGGTCTGACTTCATGGTATCTTACGCTAGTGGATGTTCCTCTTTAATATCACTCGATATTCTTGATACATCTAGTGTTACAAGTGTAGGGTCTAACTTTATGGTATTTTACGCTAGTGGATGTTCTGATCTAACGTCACTGGGTATTCCTGATACATCTAGTGTTACAAGTGTAGGGTTTAACTTCATGGGATTTTATGCACAAGACTGTGCAGCAATAACCTCTTTAGATGTTCCTGATACCTCAAATATTACAAGTTCATTAGGTAGCTTTATGGTATTTTATGCATACAACTGTGCAGCAATAACCTCTTTAGATGTTCCTGATACATCTAGTCTTACAAGTGTAGGAAATGACTTTATGGCAGCTTACGCAAAAGGTTGCACGTCTTTAATATCACTCGATGTATCTGATATATCTAGTCTTACAAGTGTAGGGTCTGACTTCATGAAAGAATACGCAAGGGATTGTTCCTCTTTAATATCACTCGATGTACCTGATACATCAAATATTACAAGTTCATTAAGTAGCTTCATGGGATTTTACGCAATGGATTGTTCCTCTTTAATATCACTAGGTATTCCTGATACATCTAGTCTTACAAGTGTAGGGTCTAACTTCATGGCATTTTACGCAAGGGATTGTTCCTCTTTAATATCACTAGGTATTCCTGATACATCTAGTCTTACAAGTGTAGGGTTTAACTTCATGGGAGAATACGCAAGGAATTGTTCCTCTTTAATATCACTCGATGTACCTAATACATCTAGTCTTACAAGTGTAGGGTCTACCTTCATGGTATTTTATGCTAATGGATGTTCTAATCTAACGTCACTAGGTATTCCTGATACATCTAGTGTTACAACTGTAGGGTCTAACTTTATGACATTTTACGCAGGGTTTTGTTCCTCTTTAGAACGACTAGAATTACCCGCAATCGGATGGTTTGCAAGTAATAATGTAAACTGGAGTGTTCCATCAGGAAGATTAAATAATCTAAAAGGGTATGTACAAAATGAAACAGACTTATCAGACTGGCAAGGAGTAACATCATCAGGAGAAACTTTGCACACAAACTATGTTCGCAGTACGAGTGATGTAATAAATGAAAACGCTTCTACTAACAATTCCAACTTTTTTGCTTTTATGTAATAATAGTATTATGGAACAACATTTATCAAAAATAAAATCGTGGTGGGTAATAATAATCTTTATAGGTACATTAATAGTATCTTGGACTAATTCTAACAACCGAATTGCAGCGGTTGAAAAAAATCAAGAACATATTATGGAAATGCAAAGAGTTAGAAACCTAGAATATACTTATTTGCAAATTGACATAGCATCAATTAAAACATCGCTAGAATTTATTAGAGAAAAACTACAATAAATTATGAACATATTTAAAAAACAAAAAGGTACAGGAGCATTAGCAGACACAAGACCTCTTTCTGAAGTTGCAAAAGACTATCACTTGAGTGAGATTGTAAGTTCTGTTTCTGAAGTATTATGGGAAGAAAAAAAAGAATGGAAAACTTACCCTATTTATAACCAGAACGGAAGTGGTTCCTGCGTAGCTCAAACAGTATCTAAAATGCTCGGTATCATGTACGGACAGAAGTTTGGAACATACATACCATTTTCAGCAACACACGTCTATCAAAGACGATCTAATGCCCCGTCAGGAGGAATGATTGGTAATGATGCAGGGAATATTGCTCGAGAAGGAGTGACTTTGGAGTCATTGGTAAATAGCCAAGACATGACTGATAAAGAAATGGATGCAGTACCTATTGAAGAATACAAAAAGAAAGTAGGTGAAGTATTTAAAGCAGATACTTTTGTTCAATTAAAAACAAAAAGCATTGATGATATTGCTTCCACTATTCAAAAAACAGGAAAGCCTGTAATGGTTTGGTATTATTTCAACCACGATGAATGGAAAGAAACACCAAAGATTAAAAGATATGTACAACCTTATTCACCAAGTACTTCAAGACATTCAGTAACAGCAGTAGACTTTATTCTTATCAAAGGAAAAAAGCATCTTGTTATTGATGACTCATGGGGAACACGTTATGGTAAAAGAGGTCAACGATTTATTTCAGAGGAGTTTCACAACACAAGAAACTTCTACGCGATGTATTTTACTAAGTTTGATTTTGAAGCAACTGACCCTGATTATGTTCCAATAACAAAATTTATAGGACCTTTTGTTTTTGGTATAAAAAGTGGTTCAACAGTAGTATTACAGAACTTTCTTAAATCAAGAGGATTCTTTCCAAACAATGTAGAATCTACTGGGTACTTTGGATCAATAACCAAAAGATCAGTAATTAAGTTTCAATTATCAAGAGGACTTGTAGGGGACGGAATTGTCGGCCCCAACACATTAAAAGAACTAAACAAATAAGATTATGCAAACAAAAAAATGGTATACAAGTAAAACAATGTGGTTTTCTATTGCTCTTGCAGGAGTAGGAATCCTTGAGGCTGTAACAAGCTCATTACAAGAATCACAAGTAAACGGAACTCTCTTAACTGTAGTAGGTCTAGTTACAGGATTATTGCGATACATTACGTCAAAGGCTATTCAATAAACATTTATTGTATGATATAATAATTTAAGGGAGCATAAAACCTCCCTAATCTTAAATACTTCTAATTTTTTATTTATGTTTTTATTCAGAAAAGATCTTTTGGTAGGGTCTTTTTTTGTTGCATAAATTTGTGGTATACTAAGTAGGAACCTAAAAAAATAAATGATGAAAAGAGAAACAATACCTGTTTGCACAATACATGACAAATTTCAAACCAGTAATGGTAAATGGCTTAATAAGTCAGAAGACTTTATATCTCATGTAGTACACACCCACTCACAAGATTCTTATTTAATAGAAACCCCTTGTGATGAATGTGATGACCCTAAACAGTTGGATGTCTTTAGACCAATAACTGTAAACTTTAAAGAACAGAATGATTAATGTAACTCTTAGAAATCATGAGTCGGAAATTTGGAGTATGCCCTAAATGTAAAACGGAGCAAAAATTAACAAATCACCATATATTTCCAATATGCTTTTGGGGGAAAAATGGAGACAAGGTTCTGATCTGTCGTGGATGCCATGACGATTTAGAATACTTTATAACAAGGATTGAAGGTAGAACTAGAAAAGGAAAAAGGAATCAATTACCGAGAATTTCTTATCTTAATATTTATCTTTTATTTATAGAGGGCTATTCGTAGCCCTTTTTTTTATGGTATAATTGTAGTATGCCTCACAGCAAGACAATGGAAAAATGGTTACTATGTAAAAAACATGGAACTCTTTTTGATGGCAATAAAATGTTTAAATGTTTTAGATGCAGAATTAATGATAATGAGGTCAATTTTAAGAAACCAAAAAGAATATAAAAATATAATCTATAAGTTGCTTTACATCTTATAGTCTTGTATTATATAGATATGAATCAATTTCCACAGATAACTATTAAACATGCAATAGGAAACATATTAGAAATACCAAATCAGATAGCTTCGCGCGCATCAACTTATTTTGCCGCAGATCTTTCAGTCGGTTCAACAACAGTCTTAGCTCAAAATGCTTTTGATTTTACATCCGGAAGCATACTCCAACTATCATCAATGGGATCAGAAAATTGCGAAATTGTTGTTTCATCAGCAAATACTAATTCTCAATTTACAGTAAGTGCAACAAAAACAGCGCACACAAGGGGAGATATTATTAAAGAGATTAGTTTTGACCAAGTAGAAGTTCACAAATCTTCTACTCTTGCTGGTACCTATTCATTGCTTTCAACAAATAATTTTCAGATGACACAGATGAATACTATTGTTAATGATACAACTGGAACAACTTCTGACTTCTATAAACTACGATGGAAAAATTCTGATACCGAGGAAGTATCTTCTTTCTCTAGTCCTATTAGTGTATTGACTTATCCTGAAAATTCAGTAGCCGAAACAATATTTCCAGTACTTTTATCAATGGGAATTTCTTCAAACGACCAAAAGATAAATACTAAATTTTTATTAAGTGCGGTAAATGATGCTCGTAAATTTGCAAAAGCTAAAATGTACGGGTTCCGTCACGCTTGGAATCAAAAGTTCGAACACCCTCTAAAAGTATTAGCTGGAAATAACTTTGTAAATTTGCCAGAAGACATCGACTTTGATACAACAGATCGATCACTTCTTTCAGCACGATTTATCTTTGGAGCAGTTATGTCACCATACAATCTTACTTATATTGACAAGCGCAGCTGGAATCAACGATCATATCAATTATCAGGAAGCACTAATTCTTCTGTCGTTGCAACAAATGCGACTACAATAGACGTAGTAAATTCAGGAGACTTTGAGCCTATTGATGGATCTGGAGTTGCTTATGTCGCTACAGATTCTTTTGACCAAGAAATAATGGCAATAGGATATACTGGAGTTGACTTGGTAAATAATCAGCTTACAGGAGTTACTGGAGTTACTCGAGAAATACCTTTAGGTACAAAGATTTGGTCAAACCCTACGATAGGTCAACCTGTATTCTACACAGTGTATGATGGTAAAATTGTATTCGAAAGAGTTCTATCAGATGCCCTGCAAGGTAATAATCTATATATTGACTACTATCAAAAACTTGAAAAAGTCACAGACTACTATCAAGTTTTAAGAGAAAACTATCGAGAAATTTATACCTTTTATTTAAGGTATGCAATAAAGTATAAGCGAGACAATACGACACCAACAAGCGACCCTGATTTAGTTAAGTTTAATGAGTTATTAGAAGCCTTATTCGACAATCTATATACTGGTCAACCAACAACTATAATAACCTAATAGAAATTTAATTATGTCAAATTCAATTAAAATAAAAGACCAAAAGATTCCTTATCCAACGGAAGGAATTGTTCGCACATCTTCAGTTGATGATACTGTTGCACCTGATGGATCTGTTCAGTCTGCGGTAAATGTTAACTTTGACCAAATAGGTGCAATTAAAACAAGACTAGGACTGACTGAATATGCTGACGACATTACCGGAGAAGCTGTTTCTTTTGGAACTTTTAATGGAACAGTAGAACAAGCTGGTTTTGCAAGAGTCGATAAAGCTGGAGCAACTACAATCGTAACACCTGAAGAAACAAGATCAAATCAATGTAAATCAGTAAGACTAAATGAAAATTATGTTATGCTTTTTTACAGAGGAGACAATAACGATGGTTACGTTAGAGTCATTGAAGTTGAACCTGATACTGGAGTTGTAACAACACTAGATGAACCTTTTGAATTTGATACTTCTGACTTAGAAGAAATTGATGCTGTACATCACAATAGCTTTGGTTCTTTTGAACATGTACTTGTTACTTGGGGAGGAGGAACTGGTAATGGTCAAGTTGTCGCACAAATTTTTAGATTTTCAGTTACAGGAGGTAGCGTACAAAAAGTGGGGTCGCCTCATATAATTTATAATGCAGACAAAGGAGGTTATCTTTCTTTAAAAAAATATGATGCCAGTAATTATGTTTTTGTTTACTCAAGACTAGATTCTACTGATAACAATAATCTTACAATTCTTCAAGTCGATGGTTCTTATGCTGTTTCACAACCGGGAAATACATTAACAGAAACAAATAATAATGAAATGTATTTCTTTAATAACTTAGAAGTTTTAGGAGATGGTACAAATAAATTTATAAACTTTACAACAAATAATAATTCGACAACTACCTCTGCATATGAAATAAATACATCTAACTGGAATATATCACAAGTTGGAAACCGGTTAATTCAAACAGGTTCTTTCAGTGATTTTTCTAGTTCCTCATTGTTTGATGGAGAAAATGTTATATTTTTTAATAGGTATCTCGATTCAGGAGTACAGATTTATAATGTAAACCCTTCCAACTCAAATGTAACGACACTCTCAACGAGAACAATATTTGATGAAATTCCAACTACTGATTTTTCTTGTGTGTCTATGGGTGATGGCAAAAGCTTTGTAAATTTTTGGTCAAGAAGGACTCAAGGACGTATTCCTAGTTCAGGGTATGTACAATTATTTAATGTTAATTTATCTACATATAAAGTAGAACTTGTTTTAACACCTCAAAACTTTGCGGTATCAGATGCAAATCACTGCGCTGCATTATTAAATGACAATACTATTATTGATTTTTTTAGAACTGAAGTTGGAGCAAATGAAGAATTTGGTGCTGTTTCATTATTTAAAACACAAGGGTCTTTGCTAAAAACAAATACATTATATGTACAACAAGAGAATGGAGATGTTCTCACCACAGAAGGGACTTCATGGACGACAAGAAGGACAGGATTATTTACAGCAGGAAAAGCTCGATTCATGCAATTCTTAAATTATGTTTGGATGGTAAATGGTAATTCTTCAATAGGAGATGACGTTAAAACATCTAACGGAGGAGCTTTTGGTACAGATCTTGTTCCTGATAACTTCCCAAAAGGAGACTTTATTCAAGGAGGGTTTGAAGGTCGAGTGTGGGTAGCAGATAGTCTTAACGATGTTATTTATTTTACTGACATTGTTCAGTTTACTCCACCTTACACTTATCGTTTAACCTACGACCCTGATGTAAACTTCATTAAAAACTTTTCACCTCAAGATGGCCAAACCATTACAGGGTTTATCACAACACCAAGAGCGTTACTATTATTTAAACAAAATAGTATATATCGTATCTATGGATCTTTTAATGTTGATGCTTATCCTGCCTATAATGTTGGAACCTATTCTGAAGAATCAATCGTACAAACTAAGAAAGGATTATTCTTTCACCATTCGTCAGGATTCTACAAGTTTAATTACGGAGGGGAACCTGTTGAGATTTCTCGTACTATAAATGATTTTGTTAAAGCTATTCCTCGAGCATACTATGAAAAAGTAGCAGGAGTGTTTGACGGATCTGATGCAATACTTTGGTCAGTGGGACCACTTACTGTTGAAGGAGTTAGCTACAGCAACGCGGTAATGAGATACACTATCTCTACACAAGTATGGACTGTATACAACTATGAAGGAAATAATATTAAAGCCCTCGTAAAATACGATGATGGAACAAATCTAAATATTATAATGGGAACAAACGAAGGTAAAATTAACAAAATGGATAGTGGATTTAATGACCTTGGAGAATTATTTAGTTTTGAAATGATTGATCGATGGCGATCATACAGTCCTATGTATGCTGACGAAGAAAAAATGGTTGGATTTAATGTCTATAATGAAAACGCAGCTGGAACACTTTTACAATATCAAAATAAAAAACAAAATTCTAATAAATGGTCAACAATTGGAAGTGTAACAGAAAAAAGCAATTGTCTATTCTCTGGTTTTGATACTGAAATTGATAATGTTTCAAGGTTAAGACTTGCTGGTACAACAAAAGGTGACCCAATAGTTATTCATGGTATTGAAGTTCTTCGTGTAGATATTGAAGGATATAATCTAAACTAATTATGGAAAATAATGAAGGAAAATTAAATAGAAATTTATACAAAGAAGATAGAACCTCTCCTGACGAGAGATCTGTTTCTCTTTCTATAAACGAAAACGATAAAAAAAACCAAGACTTTCCTGAAAGTGGAGAAGTTATTTCTGGTAGTGTTATCACTGATTCAATTATTCAAACGTCAGGAGGGCCAAATCGTATAGAACTAGAGGGAAACGATTTATCTTTTCATGATGATACAACAAGTGCAAACGGAAAGGTAACAGGAGACACCTCTCGTATTAATTTTACTCACTCATCTGCTGATAAAAAAGAAGGTTTTGTTTTTGAAAAAAGAGCTTCTCTCTATGCTACTTACGACAATGTACTTTCTATTTTTGCCTTGCCACCAAAAACTGATAAGAATTATAACTACATGTTTTTAGGGAGAAATGGGAGAAGTGATGCTTCAGGTAGTCGTGACGCTAATCTTACATTTCTTGGTATTAATGTTAATAGAAATTCTTCGTTAGGGTCACCCAGTAGTTCAGACACCTCACAACAACAAGCTCAAAAAAGCTTAAACGGTAAATTTCAAGTTGAATACTCTCAAGATGGAGAATTAAATAATTCAATAATGTTTGCAGGTCTTCCAACACAATCATTATTTCCTTCATTAGGGACTGGATTTTCTTCATACATGTCATGTGGTGATGGAGGGATTTCAGGAATAGGTAGTAGGTATATAGACCCTGTAACTAAAATTGTAGGAACTGCTTTAATTTTTTATGTAATAGCTTCTAGTGACCCAGAAGAATTTGCTCAAATATATACAGGTGGAACAATACTCCCTAATGAAAATGGAAAACTTGACTTAGGTTCATCCTCTATGAAGTTTAGGAATATATATGCAACAAACTTTGAAGTAGCAAACTTTGCAATAGATAATTTGGACGTAACTAATAGCCTTACTGTAAAAGATTTAACTGTTAGTGATGACATAATGCCTGACAGTGACGAATCAATAGACATAGGTTCTTCTTCAACTAAGTTTAGAAATATCTATGCAGAGGATATTGAAGTAGATAACTTAGAAGTAGACAACAACCTTAGTGTAAAAGATTTAACTGTTAGTGATGACATAATGCCTGATGATGACGGATCAATAGATATTGGTTCTTCTTCAAGAAAGTTTCGAAACTTCTACGGAAGTGTGGTTGCTTGTCCCTTACCTACAATACCTAACGCGCTAGAAGTTCTTGAAAGAGTTCCCGAACCAACAACAGTTGGAGACAGAGGACACTACGGAAAAGACAGATTGTATTTCGATGATATTACCTTCCCTAAAGAAGTTTTACATGACACAGGAGATGGAGTAATGGATATTGAACATACTAATATGTTAGGGTTTTTACTCAAAGCAGTAATAGAATTAAAAGATAATCTAAAAGTCTTAGAAGATAAATTGAAATAATCGATTAATTATTATATAATAAACACAACGATGGAATTATCAAACACAACATTAAGAAGGGGATCAAGAGGAGACGATGTTATCGCACTTCAGGAGTTTTTAATCTCGCAAGGATTTGACATTCAAGCTGATGGTGACTATGGACCATTAACACAAAGCGCGGTATCTGAATTCCAATCAGAAAACGGATTATCTGCCGATGGTATTTTTGGACCCAACACTCTTGCAGAGACAGAAGCAATATTAGCTGATGAACCTGCCGAAGACACTTCACAAGAAATGTTTGATCCTCAAACAGGAGAAGTTAACAATGACTTTATACCTCGAACACAAGAGGAAGCAAACCTAGTTTATAATAGTTCTGCATTGTCTCAACCTGTTTTTCAAGGGAATACTCCAGAAGACATTGAGTACGCTGCGACTACCGGAGACTTTAGTAGACTTCGTAATGAATTTGGTAAGCCTTTCTCTGATGAGATTCAACAACAATCTGTAAGAGATGCAGAAGATGCTCTTAATCCACGTTTTGAAATAGATAAGGAATTTGAAACACAACGAACTGAAGATGCTCTTAGGCAGAATCAACAGTCTTTTGACAATGCTCAACAAGACCAAGCAGATAATTTTGAAACTGATAAAGCTACACTAGATCAAAATGCTGCTAATCGAGGAGTATTATTTTCAGGGGCAAGAGATCAAAAGGAACGTAAATTGCAAAATGTATATAATACAAATCAAAATCGTATGCAACAAACAAACATGGACAATATAAGTTCTTTATCTGGAAACTTCCAACGTCAGTTTGGAGACAAGGCTGCGAATCAAAATAGACTTTCGCAGTTCTTTAGTTCAGGTTCAAATACATTTAATCCTAAAGTTGCTACAGGGGGAGCGCAAAAAAGTTCACTGTCACAAACATACAAACCAAAGAAAACAGGATTTATAGGGACAGCTAATACAGCGCAAAGTTCTAATGTTCAACGAAGATCAGCAGACTTGTTAGCAAACAGGGCTAATAAATTATTCAGTACAGGAGTTAATAACCAACGATAATATGAGTTTACGAGATCGATTTAAAAAAGCATCAATGAGGACAGTAAGAGATACTGGTATTAATGCAATATCAACATCATTAGGTATGGGGCCAACAGGAGGAAAACTTTTAAATGAAGTATTTTCAAGAGGTCAGAAAGCACAAAATCCACAGGCACAAACGCCACAGGCACAAAGTCCTTCTAGACCTTCTCCTTTTAGTAGGGAATCAACAGATAGAATGGTTCCTAGTCAAGTACAATCTCCAGTAGCACCTAGCTCTAAGGGAGGTTCTCCTTCTTTGTTTCCAACCCAAACACAAGATGTTCAGCAACCACAAACTCCAGAACCTTTTAAAATGCCAGATAAATTTGTTAATCCAGAAACAGGATCTCCTTACGGAATAAAAGAATACGGAGAAATGATGGCAAATAAATTTTCAGGAAGTGGCCAAGGAGATATTGGGAGACTTTCTGGTGAAGCTATTGGACTTAATAACTATCGTAATGATATTGCTTCAGGTGAAGTTGATCCATTCGGAGTTGGTAAAGATTCAGGTATTGCATATACCGCTTCAGAACTAAAAGCTATTGAAAACGCACAAGCAGGAATTTATGACCCTGCTCTTCAAAATGTATTTTCTCGATTAGAAACAGCTCAACGATCTGAATCAGATCGATTGGAAACTCAAAGAGAAGAAAAAATGCTTGAGCTTAAAAATAAATATAAATTAGGTGAAATAGATGCTCAAACAAATGCTGATATAAGAAAAGATAATGAGACAGGTGGAGGACTATCAAACTACGATGGTCCCTTTAAATCATTAATTAGTAGAACAGCAAGACTTGTTACTTCTGTATCTGGAGCAAAACAAACAAGAACAGACTTGGCAGAGTATTTACAAAATCAAGATTATATTTCAGCTTACTCTCAAATGAGAAACACTGTTGCTCAAGATTATCTAACAGGTGAGTCAAGAACTAAATTTATGAACAGAGCTAGGGACTTAGAGTCAATGAGCAAGTTAAGAGCTCAAGTTCAAAATTATAGTGATAATGGCGGAGATATGGGGTTGCTAGTAGGAGAATCAGAAAAAATTAAACGTAGATTAGGAATTGGTAGTGGCCAAGAGACTGAATTAGCTACAGACCTATGGGGAGCGTTTCAAGAGTATCGATCTGATATGTCTGGTGCGGCCTTTGGAGCAGGAGAGTCAAGGGACTACGCTTCAGTTAACCCAACACTAGGAAAAAGTTTAAACTTAAATCTTTCTGTTATTGATGGAGCATTAAATAAACTTAATCGTTCTGTTGATTCAACAATGAAATCAGCTTTGCCGGGGTCAGAGGAAATCAAAGCATTAGCAGAATTTGATAATCTTTCTGAAGAAGATAAACAATTATTTATTGAAATGGAAGGAGACCCACGAGAAGATTTTAAACCCGTTGGTAATACGAAAGATTCCAATGAGCAAAACTTAAATACAGCAATGAACTTTGTTGCACAAGAAGAAGGCTTTAGGGAAAAAGCTTACCAAGACCAAACAGGTAAATGGACCATTGGTTTTGGAACAACTAATATAAAAGGTAGAGCAGTAAAGGAAGGTGATACTTTGTCAAGACAAGAATCACAAGAAATAATGCAAGACCAAATCATAAATGATTACACTTCTTTTTCTAATAAAATAGGAGATAACTTAACACCTAATCAATTTGCAGCGCTAACAAGTTTTGAGTATAACCTTGGATCAGGTGTGTGGAGTCAACCAAGTGGACAAGAAATAATTAAAAAAATAAACAAAGGAGATTTTCAAGGAGCAGGAGAATTAATGCAGGCATTTAACAAATCAAAAAACTCAACGACAAGAGAACTTGAGTTTAACAGGGGCTTAGCAAATAGGAGAAGTAAAGAAGCTCAATTATTAGTAACCTAAAAAATATTATGCAACAGCAAAATGAAAGCTTATCACAAAAGCTAGATCGATTCAAAAAAAATAAATCAAATACATCTGGTAGTAATGCAAATAAAAGCATGAGTGAAAGAATGGCTTCTTTTAAATCTACAAAAAATCCGCCAAAGGCTACTGGCCCTCTTAAAAAAGACAGAGGAATGGTAACTAATTTTGCTACTGATATGTTAAAAACTCCAGCTAGAGTTGCTACTAACGTCGTTGGGGCAGGTAAGGAAGCATTAAATTTATTTGATAATTTATCTGGTAAAGAAAGTAGATTTAGTAAAGAAGATATTCAAAACAATCAACCTTTTTCTGGTAACTTACTAGGAGAAGTAAAAGGAGTTGGAGTAGAAGATGGTGGAGGATTATCAGGGGCTAACCTAAAAGATTCATTAGGTGTAGGTCTTGAAGCTGCTTCGTATACACCAATAGGTAGAGGTGCTTCTCTACTAGGAAAAACAGCACAAACAGCAGCTAGAGGAAGAAGTGCTGCAGGAGGCGGAGTTAGAGGATTCTTAAAAAGACAAGTTCCTCTTGCTCGAGAAGGAGGACTTAGTAGTTTATTTGGGCAAGGAGGTAGATCTGTACAAGAAGGGGATAGTTTGTCAGAAGGTCTAAAGAAAACAGTAGGATCAACAGTAGCAGGTACATTAGGAGGTCCAGTGTTAGGAGCAGCAGCAAGGACAGCAGGTAATTTTTTACCAAAAAGACTATTCATGGGAGCTGACGATGCTGCAAACGTAAGAAACACTAACATTAATACTAAAAATACCGCTAAGTTTACAAAAGAAATGGAAGAAGTTGCAGAATCAATTTACCCTAATATTAGTAAAGCTGAAAAAGCAACTATTACAAAAAAAGATACTACAAGTTCTATCTTTGGAAGTAAAACAAGCGCTGACTTTATAAACGATCCAAAAACAAAAGAAGTAATTGAGGCTGTTTATGATTTACCTGAAGATATTAAAATAAACTCAAAAGATACTTGGGGATTAAAAGATCAGAAAATAACACAAGGTATAAATCGTCAAGATCAAAATATATTAGAGTTAATTGATAGACCAGAAATAATAAAATCAACTACTTTTGATAAAAAAGATATGAGGGAATTTTTAGATAAAAAAGTTCTTAATTTAATCCGCGGTGAATTTGGTGAAAATTCTGAAATGTATAGAAAAACATTAAATGGAATAGAAAATGCAATGTTTGCTGTTAAAGAATCAAATTTAAAAGGTAGTCATTTAGCTAGAAGGGAATTTGATAGAATATTTAAAGAGCTTAATCCTCAAGCATTTAAAGAAACTCCAAACAGTTTTGGTGAATTAAGTCAGCACGCAACAGACGTTACAAAAGTATGGAGAGCTATTCGTAATGGTATGAATGAGTTTAACTTTAATCTTGTTCCTGCTGATAATCCTTACCGAAGTTTATTAAGAAACGAACATTTACTTCTAAGAGCTAAAACTGAACTTAATAAACGAAGTACAAAAGAGCTTGGAAAAGATGCGTTTGATAGAAAGATGGATAAAAATAGACTTCTAAAAAGAGCTGTTGATGGTGTTACTACAGGAGGGACAATCTATGTAGCTTCAAGATTGTTTGGAAGAAATGGTGGATCAGCAGGTAATAACTCAAACTAAAAAACACATTATATAATGTGTTTTTTTTAATCTAAGGAAAAGAACACCCAAATAACAAAAAATATAATTAAAGGAATTATTAGGAATGGAAAATGCCAACCTATTATAAAACCTATGACATGAGCTAAGGTAATATTCATATTAGTGTTCGAATACAACAAGTGCCAAAATATTTAATTCAGTTGCGATTTCTTCCGCTGTTTTTATTTTGAACTCTTTTGTTATTATGTCTTCTGCTCTTTGTACCATAGCTGAATCAACCTCTATGTTTTTTTCTGCTGCAACTTGTGAAACAATTATCCCAAGCTCAAAAGCTAGGAGATTTTTTTGATTGTCGTTAATTAGGTTTTTTATATATTTAATCATATTTCTTTTATAAAGTTCTGATAAGCTTCACTGATTTCTTCTGCTGTTTTTACGATAAGGTCTTCCATTCGTTCGATCTCATTCTCGTCAAACTCTCGACGGAAAGACTTTACTCGACCTGTAACTTCTACTTGTGGTTTGTTTTGAACCAAGCCTGATTGTTTTTCTTTTTTAGTGTCTCTCGTTTCTATCCAATCAAGGTAACATTCTTGTGGCATCTCACCAGTACTCCATTTGAGCGCTGTAGCGTAGAAAACCAGTTGGTCATGTTTCTGTACCTTTGATCTAGTCCAAGGTATCTTACCGGTCTTGTACTCCCTGAAAACGTTTGCTGATACGTCTATAGTTTCTACTTTATTATAGCTGTCTATAAAAGATAGTATAGGTACATTCTTCACAAGGCATTGTATCTTGTGTTCAGGGGTGTCGTAGGTCTCAAGATCAGGAATAAGGTTATGGTGTTGCTCGTTCTCGATAAGAGTTGCAATGTTAGATCCAAACCTTAAATACTTTGTGTTGAGCTTTCTCCCTCCTTCGAAATACTCACGTCTGTATCTGTCTTTACTACTTTTCCATAAGAGCAGTTGGGACCATGAAAGATGGGGCTTTGGAAGGAGGAAAGAGCCATCGCCTCTTGGCCAGTCTGGAAAATCTGGTTTACTATAATCGACTTCATCGAATTCTGATTTAACAGGTTCTTCATTTTTAATTTCTAAGTCATTTTTTATTAACATATATTTGTTTCTGCATGAGCAGTGTGTAGGGTATCTATTCTACTGTATATATTTTCGAAATTTCTGTCAGCAAGACCTAAGTTGACCCTAGGAGGTACTACTATATCTTGATTTCTTACAGCTTATTATGCTGTTGGTATATACCCTACACACTAACCACGAGGGATAGGCTATTTTTTTAAGTTTCCTTGTTTAAATATTTTGTTTACATATCTAAATTCGTTTACTCTGTCTTTTGCAATATTGTTTCGTGCAATATTAAATAATTTGCGTTTTGAATTATTGTTTCTTGGTTTAGTCATATTATGCTGTATTTAATTCTTTACGTTTAAGTAAACATTCTTCTAGTAATAGTGGTTTCTCTGGTTCTGTAAGATTTTTAGATCTATTTATTTGAGCTTGAAGCTGGTCAACCGCGTCGATACTCATAGCGCTTGCAATAGCTTTACTTGCTTTTGTAAATGATCGTGATTCCTCTAAACTTGCTGATAAAGAATCGCCTTCAGATGGTTTTGAGGGTACCTGTAGTACCTCTTTTTTGGCCTCGGGAGTCGATACTTTTTCAGTCTCTTTAACTGTTTCCGCAACTTCAGTTTTTACAGGAACTTTTACTTCTTTTGCTTGCTCTTTCTTCTTAACGTCTACAACTTTTTCAGTAACAGTAACTTTTTCTTTCATAAAGCGAGGGTAAGAAGTTTTATTTTCTGCATAAGCATACGTTTTGTATAATTCCTCAATATAAGGAAGTACAAACTCATTTGCTTCTTCTAGGGTTTTAGCCTTTACAGAAATTGTTGGCTGAATGTTTCCATAAAACATAGTTGGAATAACCGCTGTCATAGAAAATTCTAGTAATGTAACTTTTGCTTTCTTAGCTGGTGCTTTCTTAGCTGGTGCTTTCTTAGCTGGTGCTTTCTTAGCTGGTGCTTTCTTAGCTGGTGCTTTCTTAGCTGGTGCTTTCTTAGCTGGTGCTTTCTTAGCTGGTGCTTTTTTGGTAGGTTCTTTTTTCATAAATAATTATAATTTAATGCTAGTAAATCGAAGACTTTCTTTTTCTGTAAAGGTTGCTTCGTTTGATGATTCTGCTTTTGCTTTTGCGACCTTAAAGTTTTCCTCAAGCTCGTTAACGTGTTCAGGGTATGACCACTTCTTTAATGGGTTTACCGAGAAACTACCCATTGATGTTTCTTTTTTCTTTTCTCCACTCTCTATCATTCCTTTAATGATAAGAGTTCGTAGTTGCGTTTTCTTGAGCTTAACCTCTTTTTCCTTAATATCTAATAATGCGTATTCTTCATAAATGTTTTGCATAGTAATGTTATTTATTGTGTTGGTAAGTGTCGATCATGTGGCGGATAAATTCTCCATGCCCCATATTTTCTTTTTTGGATTCTTTTTTAATAAATTCTTTTTGATCTTCCCTAATCCCGGGGTAGATTCTAACTAGGTTTGTTGGTTTTTTCATAATTTGTGTGTGTGTGTAAGTTATTAAACTTAACATAAGTATATATTGTGTCGGTGTAGGTGTCAAATTTAGCTGTGTATAAGTTTCTCTGCGAGTTCCTTACATTCGTCTAAGGTAATGCTTTTTTTTCCTGATTCCATCATGGCTTCAATAACCATGTATCTCATAAAGTAAAATGTTTTATCTTTCTTTATAACAAGGTACGTTGGCAAAGGAGGTGTGCATATAGTATCACAGGCTTTTTGTCTAATATCAGAATCAGATAATTTCCAAACAAGTCCATTATTCTCAAGCGCTGGTAATCCTATCAGTTGACTTTCTTCTATCTTTTTAAAATTAAAAGTGTTTCCCCTCATTACTTTTAGCTCACAATAGCAATAGAAACCCTCTTCTCTTTTTGATCTTAAATATTTATTTAACAGTGTCTGTTCTTTTGATTCTCGCTTTGTTCTTATATTTTTCATTATGCTTTTTTGTTAATAATTTCTTACAATATTTTCTATCACAGTATTTCCAAGACATTACAATGATTAGCTTCCCACAATTTTTGCATTTTTTATTTATCATAGCGGTGATAATTTCTCTTGAAAATCTTCTCCAATCATCATCGACTCATGACAATCGGCATCGGGCCCTTTTACTAATAGATGAATGTAAAGATTCTTATGAAGATTATTGGCTCGAACTAATCGCCCAAGACTTTGTTTGTAATGGTCGTATTGATATGACTTTGATGCGTATATAACGCACCTGAAGCTAGGAAGCTCGTAGCCTGCTGAAATACCTATTTGTGCAATGACTATGTGCCTATCGGAATCATTCGCTT
>Ga0307935_1000304_pt1 | contig 23043 bp, 19 predicted proteins | sample OrgLakmetageno92_FD_201827 | JGI IMG/M metagenome (GOLD analysis project Ga0307935, IMG submission 201827) | Saline water microbial communities from Organic Lake, Antarctica - #92 | ecosystem: Environmental > Aquatic > Non-marine Saline and Alkaline > Saline | place: Antarctica: Organic Lake...
CTTCCGTTTCAGGGCCCGTTTCGGGCGTTGATTCGACTTCCGTTTCAGGTAAACTAACAGTTTCCGTTTCGGGTAAACTAACAGTTTCCGTTTCAGGGTCCGTTTCAGGGTCCGTTTCTGACAAACTACCAGGACCCGTTTCAGGGCCCGTTTCGGGTAAACTAACAGTTTCCGTTTCAGGGCCCGTTTCGGGTGCTGCTTCGACTTCCTTTTCTGACAAACTATCAGGGCCCGTTTCGGGTGCTGCTTCGACTTCCTTTTCTGACAAACTATCAGGGCCCGTTTCGGGTGTTGTTTCGACTTCCGTTTCAGGGTCCGTTTCTGACAAGCTATCAGGGTCCGTTTCCGGTGTTGTTTCGGGTAAACTAACAGTTTCCGTTTCAGGGTCCGTTTCGGGTGCTGTTTCGACTTCCGTTTCGGGGCCCGTTTCAGGGTCCGTTTCTGACAAACTATCAGGGTCCGTTTCGGGGCCCGTTTCAGGGTCCGTTTCTGACAAACTATCAGGGTCCGTTTCCGGTGTTGTTTCGACTTCCGTTTCGGGGCCCGTTTCAGGGTCCGTTTCGGGCCCCGTTTCAGGGTCCGTTTCAGGACCCGTTTCAGGACCCGTTTCGGGGTCTGTTGTTCCTGTTGTCCCTGTTCCCGTTTCGGGTGTAAAAAATCTATACAATGGTTCTTCTACGGTTTCTGGAAAAATGTTTTCGCCAGTGTCTAAATTTGATTCACCATATCCTTTTCTTTCAGGGCCCGTTTCTGACAAACTATCAAGGCCTCTTTCGGGGTCTGTTGTCCCTGTTGTCCCTGTTGTCCCTGTTGTCCCTGTTGTTTCAGGGTCCGTTTCGGGGTCTGTTGTCCCTGTTGTCCCTGTTGTTCCTGTTGTTCCTGTTGTCCCTGTTGTCCCTGTTGTTCCTGTTGTCCCTGTTGTCCCTGTTGTCCCTGTTGTTTCGGGGTCTGTTTCGGGGTCTGTTGTCCCTGTTGTCCCTGTTGTCCCTGTTGTCCCTGTTGTTTCAGGACCCGTTTCGGGGTCTGTTGTTCCTGTTGTCCCTGTTGTCCCTGTTCCCGTTTCGGGTGTAAAAAATCTATACAATGGTTCTTCTACGGTTTCTGGAAAAATGTTTTCGCCAGTGTCTAAATTTGATTCACCATGTCCTTTTCTTTCAGGACCTCGTTTCTTTTTTAGCTTTTTGTTGGCGTTTTTTACGGCCTTGTAAGGATTTCCATAACAGGAAACAAAGTCGTCATGATCGGGGTTATAAATGACATTACACTTGTGTTCTGTTTGGGTTTTTAGGATTTTTTTTAGATTCTTTTTGCTTATCAAAGGCGCCTTTTTAACTTTTTCTTCAAGTGTAATTTCGTCCTTTTCAGAAAGTACTTGGACGTGTAATGTTTCTACCAGAGTACTTTTTTCTATTCTGAATATACGCCCAAACTTGTCCACTATTCCTCTTGTGCCAAAATTCACAAAGGCGCAATTTTTAATAGTCGTTACACTAGAAGACCTAAATGTGTTCATGATACATTAAGACTACAAATTAATATTTTGCTTAACGTGTTGTTCGAATTATTTTACAAAGGTAATTCATGGAACCCAGTGCACCAGACTCTCGAGACTTTTATTTTCACCTCAATTTCCGATTTACTCAAGTGCCTGAATTTTATTCTATAGATTCCTTTTTCCCGGCGATAAGCCAACACGGTTTGAATTCTTGCGTAGCGTGTGCCATCGCTAGCGCTCTCTTTTTTAATAGAAGAATCCATGAAAAAAGTGTATTCAAGCCTAGCGTTTTGTACATTTACTATTTTGCTAGAAAAGACAAAAAAGTTGACAGTGGGTGTACTATTAAAAATGCACTTTCTCAAATAAAAAAGTACGGTGCTTGTTCCGAAACCAGTTACCCGTACAAAAAAGAACACTTTGATAAGAAACCGCACGACTGGTGTATCACTGCAGGAAAGTCTCACAAAGCAAACTTTGTGTACTACCGTGTAAACATTGACACTGTTAGTATAAAAAATGCCATATTTAGGTGTATGCCTGTAATTTGCGGAATATCTTCTTTTGGGTATTTGGGCCACTGTATCTTGCTTGTAGGATACGATAATGACGTATTTTACTTTATTGACTCTGAACCAGAGAACTTTGAGGTCCGTAAGATGTCTTGTAATAAATTACTTTCGCACTGTACAGAAATGTGGGTACTTGACAAATTCTTTTAGACCAAAGATTCAGGAATTGTTTCAAGACTACTTGACATTTTTTTCGTTTTGTATTTCTTTTTTGTTTTAAGACCCTTCGGTTCGGGGGCCTTCGGTGCCGGTTCGGGGGCCTTCGGTGCCGGTTCGGGGTCCTTCGGTTCGGGGTCCTTAGGTGCCGGTTCGGGGTCCTTCGGTGCCGGTTCGGGGTCCTTCGGTACCGGTTCGGGGGCCTTTGGTACCGGTTCGGGGTCCTTCGGTACCGGCGTAGGGGCCTTTGGTACCGGCGTAGGGACCTTCGGTGCCGGTTTTAACCTGTAATGGTAAAAAATCGCCAATAGGACATCTACTACGAGAATGTACCTAGTAAAGGTGTTGAATACGCCTAAAAATTCGCTATTAAAATAAACAAAGTACAAATAAATAATAGAATAAAGCACGATACCTGTCACGACAGCGTAACTTGTCTTTATACCATTTGACTGTAACAAGTATTGAGAAACGGTAAACATTTACAATACCTTTGAATTTTAATAACGGTTATCGAGCGCGGGGGCACACTATACGTACATGGATTCAAAAGTATCAGGCGCCTTTGTTTCGAGCAAATACGGTATGTGCTCTGCGAGAACGGTCTTGTTGTTGGTAAAGTACCCAGCAAGTTTCTTGTAATCCAAGGTAACTGTTTCAGGAGCTATTACTAGTATATTGACCTTGGAAAAAATTTCGTGTATCCTTGACTTTGCACTTCGCATACCAGAATCGTTTTGTACTAATACTAATTTCAACGCCTCTGTTTCGAATTGCAAGTCCAAGTTGAATTCCACCCTTGTATCTGGTAAAACGTGCCTCTGGAGAATGTCTAGTTTTTCATTGAATGTATAGTCCTTTAAATTAATCTTTGTTAGCCTATCTGCCAAAATTGGATCTAATTTTTTAGCGTCATTGTAAGTAAATACAAAAAGGACCTTTGACAAGTCGAATGTAATCCCGGAGAAATACTTGTCTGACGTGAACTGTCCATTAGTAGACGTGTCAGTGAGATGAATCAACGTTCCTATGATTTCCTTTCCTTGAGGTGTCTCTGAAATCTTGTCACAATTGTGAACGACAATGTTTAGACCGTCGTTGTATATAACGAAATTGCGGTTGGTAAATACTTTAATGTCGTAAACTTGACAGTCCCTTTCAATTACAGTTTTCGAGATCAACTTTAATTCATCGTACCGGTTAAACACACGGCAAGGCACGTCCAATTCCAAACTTTTCTTGGCTAATTCAGCAGCTGCCGCATTGTGGTGCCCAAAGGGGTCTTTGTCACCTACAATGCGGTCGGCAGGGGTGAGGTCCTTGGCCATCTTGTACCCTTTAGTGGTCAAAAACGGGTGATTTTCTGTACATCTCGTAATGGCGCCGTCGATATTCAGTTCAAGTAAAACCTTTGTTTTCTTGGATGTCACATTTACGACAGGCTGGTACTCGAATGTGGCCTCACGTTGGTTAAAGGACCTTACACGAAGAGCGTTACCACGCTTAAAACAAGTCACGATTTCGCCAATTTCCATGAGGCCGTACTCGGTCATCACCTTTTGTTCGTAAGGAAAGCATTCGTCTACTAGTACAACGGGGTTCATTACCTTGGTTTCTTTGAGGATTTCTACGAGTCTCCCAGGGTTACTGCCTACATATGTAAAATTGTGCCCAGTCAGGCTCGCGTTGTCAGATTCGCCTCCTAAAGAGATCATCCTGAAAGGACGGTTAAGACTTGTCGCTAGAGCCTTTGAAATGGCTGTTTTACCAATGCCTTTGGGTCCGCAAAGCCCAATCGAATTTACATTACAGCCCGGATTGGATTTCATTTGGGCTACAAAACGCAGGAATTGGTCCTTTGGCTTTTCAAGGAACGACAGAGAAGAATTTAATGAACGTTTTACATCTGAAATGTCAGGGATCTCTTTGACCCAATTCCCAAATGGGACTTTGAGTAAAGAGTCCACCCAGGTCTTGTACTTTACGTATTCTCCCGGGTCACTGTTTTCATAAGAGTCCATCACTTGGACTTTACGGTAAGCAATGGACATGTTTTCTTCAGACATGTCCGAATTTAAAACACGAGCCTTGTAAGGAAGTACCTCTAGCTCAAATTTTCTTTCGAGGTCGCTTTTTTGCAGAATGGTATTAGTTTCCTCGAGGGCCTTTTTATATTCTGCAGACAATGGTTCCGATTGTCTCAAATCGTAAACCTTTTCAAGAAGGGTTTTTTTAGTTTCCAGGTCGTAGTCACTTTCGAGGATTTCTAGAATACTTGGGATTTTATCGTGAAAAAAAGTCGATTTGATCTGTTCTAGTGTCTTGATTACCCCTGGTTTGATTTTACGAGGGGTGTGTGTAAAGTTGAAGAAATCCCCAGTAAAGACACTTTGAATAAGGTCAACGTCTCGGACGGTGCTCACGACGTCGTCAGTGAACGACGTGTCGTCGTCGGTGAACGACGCGTCGTCGTCGGTACTTTCTCCGTTTTTTACACACCTTTTCATATTACTTTGAGTTAAAATAATAATAAAATCTAGACGACCTAATTACGTTCGTACAGTCACCGTTCGTATTACTTACTCGAAGTAATACGACCTACGATCAAGTACCGCCACATTCTTTAAAAATTTATTGTAAACGGTTTCAAAGTACCGTCACCATTCAACAAATTGCTTTTTGGGTCTTTCGAGGCACCTAACTACGATCAAGTATCTCCACATTCTTTAAAAATTTATTGTAAACGGTTTCAAAGTAAACGTACTTGGGGCTACCGTCGCGTTTTTTAAGTACTGCCTCACCATTCAACAAATTGCTTTTTACCCATTCGTAAATGCGTTTATTTTTTGGGTCTTTCGAGGCAGTCTTTTCAATGGAATTGATAGTGTCATTGTAAAGATTGCCTCCATTGTAATCAAATCGGGACATTTCGGCTTCGGTTTCGTAGTTTCCGTAATAAGAAAGCGTCTTGTTCCCAGGCAATTCGACAACTTGTCTCAATTCAGGTTCCTGTGTATTTACTCTTTTGATTCCTGGTACAAAAACATCCGCAACTGCAGGCGCCTTTTCGGTAACATTGACCATCTTTTTAGCTCTTTCGAATAACATTTTTTTCGCTTCAAGTGTCTTTTTCCTTGACACAAGTTCTTTTATTTCAGGTGTTGCAAGCAAAGACGTATCGAGATCCACAAAAGAATCTGTTTTAAAGTACTTTTTAAACAACGGGGATGTGTCAATCTTTCCAAGGATGTCTATTACCATAGCTGCTGTAATGTACCTACTGTCGACCAAATTAAACACGTTTTTTCTTGTCTCTGATACAACACTTGCTATTTTTACAGCCAAATCGTTTACGTTGACACTGTCAGGATTGATAACAAGTGCCTTGAGAATTTTATTTATTTCTTTTCTAAAATACTTTTCTACAGTAGAAAGATCTACTTGGGAAAATGCCAAACGAGACATGTCATTAAAAGTAGTCTTGTACTCGGGGACGTCTTCTGGTACGTATTCGAGGCCGTCTTCGGCGTCCATGTCTTCGGAACCGCCTTCGGCGTCAGGGCCGTCGAGACCACCTTCGGCGTCCATGTCAATGTCTGTGGGGTCACCTTGTTCTACGGGGTCCCCTAAATCTAACACGTCCATTTCGAGATCTGTTTGCAATTGGGTTTTTTCTTTTTGGGTTTTCAACTTGAAGCCGTGTGATACCACGTCCGACAATTTTTTTGTAACCATCCCCCCGTTTTCAAGTTTAATTTCCAAAAGGTCACCGTCCGTTACTCTCGTTACTCTCGTTACTTGACCAAATACTCCCTCGACTTGAACGTCATAGTAAAATACATCAGAATGCCCAATGGATCTCGTTGTGTAAACAGGAGTACCCGTAGTACCCGTATTCACCGTAATGGTAGAAATAATCTTGTTAGTAGCATCAAGCATAATTCTTAATTTAGCAGGCGTAAACTTCATATCATACAATTTATCGGAAGCATAAGGCCCAGAAACAATTTTAAATGTCTTGTACCCCTTTTTTTCAACATGCTTCTTTGGGAGTCTGATTAGCTTGCTTGTAGCAACAATTTCTTGTTCTGGTACAATATTGATCAACTTACCGTAAGCACCCAAGTAATCTTTTTCATTCACTCCACCTTTTTTCGTGACAAGGTAGTATTCCTCCAAGATGTCCGATGTCTGAATTTGAATAGGATCCCTGTATTCAAATGCGTTGGCGTACTTTGAAAGTTCGGCGATAAGCGTCTCGTGGTCAGCCTCGGGGGCTGATGTGTCCATATCATATTCAGCCCAATCTAGTTGAGACATTTTTAAAAGCATGTCGTCTTTTTCGATAGGAAAGACCCTCGCAACTCCTGTTTCTGTCTCTACTGTGTCAATTTTACCAAGGTAAAAGACGTCTTTTCTGTTGTAAAGCACGATTTGCTCAATTGCTTCTACTGGCATATTCAAGATGCCCTTGTTTGTATCGATCGTGTAAAGTTGAGGAACCTCGCCGATAACGTAGACGTCCGAGGCGCTCCGTGTGCCTTTTTGTCTGTATTCCGTGTCGGTTATTGTCGCGGAAAAGTAAGCAGCACCAGTGTCAACTACGGTCCCAGTGTAACCCTTGTTTACACCCGTGATTAATTTTACATTAATCGAATGTGTAAAGGGTCGGTCGCTTCGGGGCGGGGCGCGAGCGAAGGTCGCTTCGGGTCGCGAGGGTCGCGAGGGTCGTCGGTCGGTTACCTTGTTTAATTTTGCAAAAAAGTCACTCATATAATGTACGTTTTTAATTTAAATTTTCAATTTAGCATGTCAAGGATCATTTGATCTAGGGTTATTTCAGGTTTCCATTTTAATTCCTTTTGAGCTAATGCCGCGTCGGCGACGAGCTCGTTTATTTCGATAGGTCTATAGTACCTCGGATTTACCCTTACTAACGGTTGTCCATTTTCTGTATTGTAACCGACTTCGTCTAGACCTTGACCTTCCCAACGGACGTTGACACCGACGTGACCAAAAGCCTTTTCTACAAATTGCCTTACACTAAAAGAAACCCCTGAACCTAGTACGTAATTTTTAGGTCTATCTTGTGTTATCATCAATAAAATACCCCTTACCATGTCTCTTGCGTCACTCCAATCGCGCCTAGACTCTAAATTACCCAATTCCAAAGGACCCGAAACGAGACCCTTTTTGTACTTTGACACAAAGGTGGTAATCTTTTTTGATACAAATGTTTCTCCTCTACGAGGGCCTTCGTGGTTCAACAACGTACCAGTGACAACAAACATTCCGTAGGCGTCTCTGTAAATATTACACATGTTTTCCGCGGCAAGTTTGCTAACACCGTAAATACTAACTGGGATTTTAGGGGTGGTCTCATTCAACTTTTCCTTTACGTTTCCAAATTCCTCACTTGTGCCACATTGATAAAAGCGCGCTTTAGGAACGAGTTCCCTAGTTACTTGAAGCAGGTTCAGTACGCCAATTGTATTTACTTGAAGTGTGTAATTTTCCAATTCTGAAGAAACAGCCACGTGACTTTGAGCAGCCGTGTTTACAATGTAGTCTGGCTTGACCTTGTTTACAATCGCGTAAAGAGAAGCATAGTCTGTGAGATCAGCGTAATGAAGAACCAATTTTGAAAAAATGTGATCAATGCGCCCAGTGCAAATTGTACTGGATCTCCTAATTGTCCCGTGAATGTTTTTGTAACCAAGTTCAAGTAACAAGTCAAATAAACACGAGGCGTCTTGGCCAGTACTTCCTGTAACAAGCCACACTTTTTCCTTTTCCATTAGCTTTCAAGTCCTTTTTTCTTTAAATGACCTCGTCTCGGATGTAATCATCAAAAGAGTTTCTCATAGTACTCGGAAAGCGCAAGTTCCCAGACTTTGTCCATTCAAAGAATTTGACCCAAACGCGTCGTCCTTCAAATTCCGCAAAGGAATTGGTAGCACGCTTGAATAGATCCGATCTTTCCTCCTTTGAGCCCTGTGGTCTCACTGAAACGACGGTACCATTAGGTAATTGTAGCTTCCAGACAATTTCTTTACCGGTCCCCTTTTCGCAAGTGAATCCTACAATAGGAAATTCGGCATCCATAAAGTCCTTTTTCTTGAAAATTTGCAGTGATCTATATTGATGGTAAATACCGTCTGCGTTGCGTACAATAGTGCCTTCATACCCCTGAGACACAAACTGCGCGTGCAAGTTGTCGAGTTCTTTTACGTTATCAATTTTAATCGTCTTGACAACTTGGACGTTTTTTGTGCAAGCAATTGTTTCGAGAATGGACAATCGGTCCTCGAATGGACCGTCTGTTAAAACGTCGTAGATGTGAAAAGGCACATTGCTTTTTCCTGAAATCTTTCTCAAAGCCCCTAAACTTTCAAATGAGTCCCCGTGACTGTAGAGTTCTCCATCGAGAACGATTTCCCCGTACTTTTTTAATTGGGTTTTGACAGCTTCGCTGACCGTGGTCAGTTCCTTGCCTTGCCTTGTCGTAAATACCCCCGTTTTCCCATTGTAAATACACCTGTAACCGTCCAGTTTAGGTTGGACGTAACAGGGAAATTTCACACGCGTGTGATGTTTTTCATAATCGGAAACCAACATCGCCTTCGGTGTCCCGTTCGGTAGGCTGGTCCCGGTGTCGTACGTTTCACTCTTTTTTTTGAATTTGCTCTCGGCAACTTTGATCGCCTGTTCCAGACAAGTCGTCTCGTTGGCTTTGCCTTTGTTCTTTCCTTTGGTAACAAATTGCTCACTTGTTACCATTTTACCACCTTTCTTTCCATAAATCGTTACGATCTTGCAAGGGGATTCTGTCACTTTTATTTCCCATTCTTGTACTTGGCCGGTTTTTGTCAAGTTGTAAAGTTTAGGAAAATTCATACAATAAAAAGCCACCGTCCTTTAAGTTTCAATTAGTTTCAACCTTGTACCGGACCGTCCCTGAAACAAACCCTGGGAAATTAGGCGTTGTGACTTGAAGAATCCCGGCTGTTCCAAGTGTCCACGTGACACTATCGTCGCCAACGTAATTAGTAGAGTAAATGTACTCTTCTCCAGTGTTGACACCCCGAATGTGGTAATTGGAAAAGGAATCTGTATTGGCGACAATCTTTACAAAGGCGTAAAAGTCAAATGAATTGACCATTGAAAGATTACCCACGGTCGAACTACCATTATTCGCAATCGCGAGTTCAATCGACTTTTTAACGTCTCCAGCGTTACTCGAAATGAGAACACCTTCAGAGTAAATTTCACCGGCAACCGCAAGACCCCCAGAAACGAGCACTGATGACCCAAAGGTCGCATCCCCGGACGTTTCTAGCGACCCCGTTAATTCGAGATTCTTGCAAATGACATCGACAGTGTCTGTAAAGTCCAAATTGACCCCGTCCGTGACCACTGACCCAAAGTAAAATCTATTTTCCAATTCGTTAAAAACAGATCCCACAAAAGGTTTGTCGTAAAGGGCAATATTGTCTCCTGTGGCAGGATTTTGCCCAGTCCAATGTGAAACTGTGAGCACCCTAGTGTTCCCAGTGTAATCGAGTACTTTGCGGACCTGGTTTGAACTAAATCCCGAAGTCACTTGGACAAACCACCCATTGTACCAATCGTCCTGAGCACTGGCGCCACTTGGTAGCACGACTTGGGTGGTACCGGCACCTGTTTGATCTGCCAAGGTGAACGTTTCTCTAGGTGTGTCTGCTACAACGTCTCCGGCGCCCGTGTCATTGTCCAATTGGAAGCGCTCTACAAGTATACCACTGTCCTTGGACCCAGATGGGCCAGAATTGAGAACAAGTGTATTGTCATTGAAAAGAGAGACAGTTGATTCCACGACAGTGGTTTCCCCAAGTACAGTGAAATTACCAGAAATAATGACGTTACCAAAGACATTCAAGTTCTTTTGGATACCTACACCGCCAGCAAAAACAGCGCTACCAGTCACAGAGTCAATGGACTCTTTGGTGTCGTTTGAAATGAGTGCCCCGATTTGTATGTCTCCAAGTACGCTTTCCCCGGTGACCGTGAGGTCCCCAATAGTCGCGCTCGACACTGTCGTATTGCCAATTGTTGACCTCACGGCGGTAATTTCAGTGACGTCCGCACTGGAAAAGGTTAAACCGCTTGTACTTGAAATAGCCAAAATGGAATTCCCTGAACTATTGGTTAAAGCCAAACCGGAATTGTCACGGGTGAGCGTAAAAACCGTTTCCTCAGCATCTTGCATGTCCAAAACGGTACCACCCGTCGTTACGACACCGAGTGTTTCCACGGTCCCTGCGACGGTGACACTGCCTCCAAACGACCCCACGGTGTCACATGTAAAATTTTCAGAAACGCTAAGAGTGCCCGTATTGACACTTGTTAAACTCGACGCTCCAGTAACTGAAAGAATTCCTGAAAAACGGCCATTTTGAGCCGTGAGCTCTGTAAATGTCGAGTCGACGGCGTTAATCGTCGTCGTGGCCAAACTGCCAAATGTGGCAGCGTTGGAAAACATTGTTCCAGAAACGTGCAAGCGGTAATTAGGAGAAGTCGTATTGACACCAATATTTCCATTGGTAGCGAAATACCCTCCGATAATCTTGAATGGCTCCGTATTTGTCTCGATTTCCCAAACAGTGTCGTAAGCGACGCTCAAAACTTTACCCCCAGAATCAATAGATAACCCCTTTAGGATACTCAGACCGTTTTCTATCGTAATGGCGTCGTCTGTTTCGACCAAGCTCGTGCCATTTAAAACAAGCGTACCGCCTGTCAAAACGGCACTTTCCGCTGTAACACCCCCGCATACGACGTCGCCTAGGGAAACGTTTCCGGCTGTAACACCCCCGCAACTGAGGTCCCCTGACAACACTGTACTTCCAGAAGTCACTGTAAGGTTTCCGTCTGCGAGTAACAACGCGCCCCCGCCGGCTAAAATACCAAGCGTGTTCCCGACGGCTTCAAGGACGTAACCAGAGTCTTGCCAGCCCAGTGACAAATTGCCCCCAGTTGTCTTTATTTTGAGACTTGCGCTGGCGTTTTCGGAAACAATGGTAAAAACGGATTCGTTTGCGTTTTTCAACAAAAAGTCGTCGAGATAAGTAATAGTGTACCCCCCAAGAAGCACGGTGTCACCTTTAAAGTCGAACGTACCAGTGTCGAGTGTAAAAACCGAAGCGTCGATTGTTACATTCCCTGCCGTTTCCGTGATGCTCCCATTTTCAAAGATCAAATTACTCGCAACGAGACTCCCAGTTGTAATGGTCGCTGAACTTATTCCTCCGGTCGCTAAAATGCTACCAATTGTCAAATTACTTGCGGAAATTCCTGTGGTGAAACTCGCGAGGTCGGGGTCAATTGTCAACACGTTGCCTCCAGAAATACCGAATGCGAATTCTCCAATGTCACTCGAAAAGGTTACGTCCTTTACGTTAGAAATGTCAAGTGTATCAACTACAATTTGCATGTACCCAGAAGTATTACCAAGGAGGTCCGTTAATGAAATAATCGTTGTTGTAAGCGAGTCGAAATCGGCAAGTGTACTACTGACAGTTTCGAAAACGGCTGCTGTTGCTGTAATGGACCCTGACAAGTTTAAATTCGCTGCTGAAATGTGCAACCCGGTCACGATACCCGTTTCCGTCAAGGAAAAGTCTTTTGAAACGCCGTCTAGGGCAATGGAAAATTCAGTCTCGTCAATGGATAACCTGGGTTCAATAGTACCACTCACTGTTAGATCGGAATTAAACAACGCGCTTCCAGAAACAAGGTTGCCTAAACTTGCAGAACTACTGACAATTTCGTTACAAGACACTGTAAGTAGTACACTTAAATCCGAATCAATGGAAACCTGTCCAAGGATGTCTATCCCTGGTTCTCCAACCAGTGTTGCAATACGTTTGCTACTCATGACATTTGCGTTGATAAAAAAATTATTACAAGAACGCTCGGTGAGTGCCTTGGGCTTTTTTACAAATTATTTTTGTAAAAATGGAACGCTCGGGAAGTGCCTTAAACAGGTGCTATAAAGTTTTGGATTTTAAAAGTGTTTCCTCCAGAAACGTCGAGAGAGTACAAGGTCCTAGGCGTCTCACTTTCGTTAAAAAAATTATTACAAGAACGCTCGGTGAGTGCCTTAAACAGGTGCTATAAAGTTTTGGATTTTAAAAGTGTTTCCTCCAGAAACGTCGAGAGAGTACAAGGTCCTAGGCGTCTCACTTTCGTTAAAAAAATTATTACAAGAACGCTCGGGAAGTGCCTTGGGCTTTTTTACAAATTATTTTGTAAAAATGGAACGCTCGGGAAGTGCCTTAAACAGGTGCTATAAAGTTTTGGATTTTAAAAGTGTTTCCTCCAGAAACGTCGAGTGAGTACAAGGTCCTAGGCGTCTCACTTTCGTTAAATAAAATAATTCGCGTGCCGTTTTTATCCGAATAAGTCTTTTTGCACATTTTGATCCTATAGTCTTCATTGTAAATTTCTTTAAATGTCTTTTTTGCTACTGTAGTGTTACCTGGAGACGTACTATTAACAAGGACATCACTCGAAGCATAAAAGATCCCTGTCCCATTGTCCAATTGGAGCTGTACGCACACTTGGCTCGGGTAAACATTTACCCGGCGCACTTTGAGACTCTTGCCAAATTTATCTACAATGTAACTTCCAGGGGCGATTTTATTTATATTCTTTCTTGTCCCGTCAGACATTGTCACTAAACATTCCTCTGAGAACATACCATTACGGTACAAAAAAAAAGTCGTACCCTTTAGTAAAAAAGGTGACCTTGAGAAAAGACTGGCATTGTTCTAGCACCACGGGAAGAAACACTGATGCCTCGGCGACTAGTAACCCCGATACCTCTGCCGAGTAAAGTCCCGTTTTCGTTTTCCAATTGGCCAATGACGTAATTGATTTCCAAAAAGTCGAGGATCTCTTTGAATTCCTTTTTAAAGAACGGTAATGATAAATCTTGCTTGTAGCGTCTCTTCAAGAATGTCGAGGCGGCTTTAATAGACTCTAATGACAAGTCTGGGACCGGGTTTTCCCAATAAAGAGGGTATTCTTCTCCAAGGTACTCTACTACACTTGGGAGCTTGTTTATCAAAATAGGCGTACCGCGGACAATACACTCTATTACTGTGTTATTGGCACTAGAGTCCTTTAACCAAATAGCGACGGGGTTACAGGAAAGTAACTTGTCAAAGGAATTATTGTCGAGATCACCCTTTAAAACCGTTTTTTCTAGGCCCGTTTCGAGACCCTCGAAAAGCGAGGTGTCTCTGAGCCAGCTCCCAACGTGTACAATCTTTTTACGAGGCGCATTTTCATACGCTTTGTAATTGAACACTAGTTCAGGTGTCACCGTTGGATGAACGAGTTTGAATACTGGTACTGTGCCACAAAGGTCATTTACCTTTTTACAAAGGTCATTTACCTTTTTACAAAGGTCGTCTGACAAAACTATTAATCCCTTGCAAAAGGGAAGACTGTCCAAGAACAATTTGTTTTCAAAGAGATCCCTGACATTATTGGGCCCCGTCTCTGGATGGTGAATAAATCCAACCCAATCGCGGTTGAATGGAAGAAGGTGTCTAAAAGTGCCTGTTCTCCATCCAAAAGTGGCATCTGTGTACATGTCGATAATCGTTTCGGTTTTTATATCTGAAATACAGTGACACACGGTTTTCCATCCAGCGTAATGGACGTTCTTTATCGCGAAATCATTGTTTAGATACATGACATTAACACACAAAAGAAATTTTTAAGGTGTTTTTTTTAAAATAAAGGCAATGAGTAAACCAATGGCATCAACTTATGTAAAAGGGTTTCTCGTAGCGTCAAGTATTCCGTTTACAGTGGCAATTTTTGCTTACATTATCGGAATGGGCAAGACTTCTAATTTGTTTCAAGTACTAAAACAATTTCCATTGGAGGTAATTCTTGTCTACGGTGTATTCGGTATCATTAACACGGAAGCGATTAAATTCGATATCAATTGGAGCCTTCTCGTAGGTGCAATTTTAGGAATTGTACTTAATTTTATTGCAAAGAAGGGTAGTTTAACAATGTTTGATTATACTCCTGGTAACAAGTACTATACTTTTATTTCCAGTGCGGTGTTTAGCGCCTTGACAATGCGCTTTGTGAGTACCGTCTTTGTTACACAAGGCTTGCCCGAATTCTTGAAATAAATTGTATTTTCTTTGGTGAAGAGAAAAATTAGATGAACGAAATCAAGGGACTGTCTTGCTTGGTCAATATCAAGAGAATGTCATTTATGAATTCGGTTGTACAGTGTCTTGGGTACACGGAACCTCTACGAAGTTACTTTTTGTCTGGGAGGTACTTGAATGATCTTTCCAGGACACCCGAGGCAATTGTCACCATTTCGTTTACTAATTTACTTAGAGCCATGTGGGATCAAAATCAAATAGTAAAACCAAAGTCGTTTTTCGAAAACGTTTCTATTTTCCATAAAAAGTACTTTAGTATGCAATGTTTTGACGCCAAGGAGTTCTTGGTAAACTTGTTTTGTTTATTCAACGCGTCGTTGAGTTATCCCGTCGAATTTAAAAGTGTTTTTGATTCCGGATTACTACAAGAGCGATTAAACAGTCTCGATGCTATTTACAATGGAACTTATTCCGAGATTTACAAGATATTTGCATTTCACACAGCCGACAACAGCGCGGTTATTCTCGACTCTGAAACAGACACGGGCAACATTTGGCACTTTCCCAAGGTTCTCATTGTGACACCTGAAAAAACGAGCTTTTCATATGAACTGGAATTCCAAGAAACAGTAAATAAGGCTATATTTGACCTTTACGCCATCGTTCACAAGACGCCACATGCCTTTTGCGCTTACTGCAAAGGCACTTCTGGAAATTGGTACCGCTTTGACGACACGTCTGTAACTATTTGTCACGGAGTACCCATTGAAGAAGCTGACCCAAGTGACATTTTCTTTTACCAGAGGAGGACAATCGTTACTGTATAACTCGCGAAGCGTGCCGACCGACACGCGTTTATTTTCTTAAAAGATTCCCAACGTACACATTATACAAAATGATTTCTCTTACTCCAGAAACCAAAGCTTACATTAAATCCGTGACTAAAAGTAAACAACTCAAGCCGAAAAAGTTGTCTGGGTACAATATTTTCTCTATGGAAGCCAGAAAGAAAATGTCTGGTACATCAACTGAAATCATGACACAGCTTGGGCAACTATGGAAAGAGCTCACATCTTGCGACAGAGAAAAGTACAATACAAAGGCTCAAAACGCAAACAAGAAAGCGCAAGATTCCTTTAGTCCCCCCGAAGAGGACCCCCAATTAAAAAGTCTCAAAAAGCACGTTGAGGATTCTATTAAAGAATGGAAAAAGATGGCTTAAATCCAGGGTTTTTACAAAACGTTTTGTAAAAATGCAAACAAGAAAGCACAAGAATTTCCCCCGAAGAGGACCCCTCAATTAAAAAGTACTTTCTTTTTTGGCCATATTATTAAATGCCAATTTCAAAGTACTTTCTTTTTTGGCCAGGGGACTCTTCGTACGAACTCCTCATAAAAGGGGAAACTTGCTTCTTGACAATGGGAGGGAGTGATCTAATGTCTAAATAAGGAATTTTATTCGATTGAACAGAGGTCACTGTTCCGATGTTGTGACCCACTTCTAGAAAACTGCGGTCTTTGAGAATCTTGGAAACAGGGTTGTTCTTTGTAAAATCTGCCGCTTCTGGGTATTCTGGTACCAAAGTGGTATTCACTTTGGCATTCGCTTTGGTATTCTCCATGGGTTCTACTGGACCTGCGCTGCCCTTGTATTTAGTCAGCACGTAAATGACCACGAATATAATTACGACGTGTAATAATGTATTGTTTTTAAGCGTATCCAAGAAAGACATTATTTATACTTTCTTGCAACAAAATAAAATTTCACGTAGAATTCTCTAGCCGATTTAATTTAGCACCGAGTTCCTGAATAGCCGAAACGAGATACGGTATCACTTTGTTGTAATCGATACCAGAGTAACACGTTTCGTCTACTTCAAGTGTCTTGGAAGTGTGCGGAATGACTTTGTTTATTTCTTGGGCAATAAATCCAGAATCGGATTTTCCCCGGCGTTTTTCGTAAAAGATGTCCGGTTTCCAATTGAACGTTACTGGTGACAATCGATTTACGATGTCCAGACCGCCTGTTATACCCTGGACGTTTTCTTTCAGTCGTTCGTCAGACACCGTGTCAAATGAAACAATGTCTCCCGTTGCGCGGATGTCACCAAAGACTTGGAGTTCTGGTCCAGTTAATATCATACTCGGCGCTGTACTACTATTGAACCATTCGAAGTCCCCAGAGATACTCATCCAAAGAGTGCCACTTCCAACTCCTATAGCGTGATCGAGGTTGCTACCGTCAACCTTTGGGAAAAGTACAATCTTTGTCCCTTGAGACCTCGTTCCGAATGTGGGATCTCCGTAGCCCGTGGTGTCCCAGTTTAACGTTCTCGTGTCTGAAAGGTTAATACCAGCGTCTGAAAACAAAATGTTACTACTACCGGAGGTACCAATGTCAAAATACAAAAAGTCGTCTGTAAAGATATGAAGGTTACTGTCGTCGTAAATACTTGAAACAACACCTCCTGCGTCCCATTCAATACCTGCACCACGAGGTACAACAAAGCGGTTCGCACGTGTCGTCCCAGAGACGTCTAATGCGTACCCGGGTGATGTATTGTTTATACCGACGTTACCACCGGTAACGTATACGTTTCCAAAGGTACCCCCAGGTGTGTCAATTGGAACGTTGACGTCGAGTAAAACACTCGACAATACCATACTCGGTGTTGTATCATTGTACCATCTGAAATTACCAGGTGATGAACACCACAGCGCGTCTGTGTTTACACCGATAGCGCAATCGAGAGTCGAACCAGTGAGTGCAGGATAAAGTACAAGCTTTGTCCCCGCGCTACGAGTACTGAACGTAGGAGGAGAAACTCCGACAGAGTCCCATCCAAGCATTCCACCGAATATAGAAGCTCCTGTGGAGCTAACAGCAAGCGGATTTCCAGATGTACCGATTGAAAACGAAATGGAATCAGGACTAAAGAGATCCAGAGTGTCTTCATAAGACAACACGCCTTCGTTGATAGTCACAGCAGAAACCTGGAGGTTTTCTCCAGTTAATACCATACTAGGCGTGGTGCTCCCATTGAACCACTCGAACGCCCCAGATACGCTCATCCAAAGAGTGTCACTTCCAACTCCTATAGCGTGATCGAGGTTGCTACCGTCAACCTTGGGAAACAAGACTATCTTTGTACCTGGGCTCCGCGTTCCGAATGTGGGGTCCTGTGCACCGTTCGTGTCCCAGTTTAACATTCTCGTGTTTGAAAGGTTAATACCAGCGTCTGAAAACAAAATGTTACTACTACCGGAGGTACCAATGTCAAAATACAAAAAGTCGTCTGTAAAGATATGAAGGTCCTGGTCGTCGTAAATACTTGAAACAACACCTCCTGCGTCCCATTCAATACCTGCACCACGAGGTACAACAAAGCGGTCCGCACGTGTCGTCCCAGAGACGTCTAATGCGTACCCGGGTGATGTATTGTTTATACCGACGTTACCACCGGTAACGTATACGTTCCCAAAGGTGCCCCCAGGTGTGTCAATTGGAACGTTCACCTCGAGTAAAGTACTCGTCAATATCATTTCGTTACCAAGGGTATTTCCAATGTTGAAATAAACAGTGTCGTCTGTGAAAATGCGAAGGTTGGTGTCGTCGTAAATCCTTGAAACTCCGGAAACTTCGGAATCCCATATGATACCTCCCAATGGGTCTCTGAGTACATTGAGTGACCCGAGTGCGCCACCTGGAGCGTCAATAGGTGCGGAAAAAGACACGGCATCGGGTGTCACTTGTAATTTCGCCGTTGTACCAATGTCAAAATACAGTATGTCATCTGTCCTTATATGTAAATTTGTGTCATCGTAAATACTTGAAACGACACCGGCTGAATCCCATTCTATTCCTGCACCGCGGGGTACTACCAAGCGGTCCGCACGTGTCGTCCCAGAGACGTCTAATGCGTACCCGGGTGATGTATTGTTTACACCGACGTTGCCACCGGTAACGTATACGTTTCCAAAGGTACCCCCAGGTGTGTCAATCGGGACGTTCACGTCGAGTAAAGTACTTGACAATGTCATACTCGGTGTTGTATCATTGTACCATCTGAAATTACCAGGTGATGAACACCACAGTGCGTCTGTGGTTATACCGATAGCGTAATCGAGAGTCGAACCAGTGAGTGCAGGATAAAGTACAAGCTTTGTCCCCGCACTACGAGTACCAAAGGAAGGTGGAGAGTCACCTGTTGTATCAAAGAAAATGAGTGTATCTGTAAGAGAAATGTCTCCTTGTATGGCCAAGCTTCCTGCCGTTGTGCTTGCTACCGTCGTATTTGGTATCTTTTTATTACCTAAAAGGGCCACTCCACCTTCTGATAACAAGCTGTAACCGCTTGTATCAGACAACTTGATACCATTTGTATAATTCCAAGAGGACATAATACTAACGAATATTAAATTTTCACCTAACAAACTGCACCTTCTGTTTCTTTTTTTTTTTTTTTACCCGTAATTCCAAGAGGACATAATACTAACGAATATCACCTTCTGTTTCTTTTTTTTATACCCGTATTGTATGTATAAAAAATTACAAAAGTTGGGCGAGGGTTCTTTTGGGGCCGCTTACATCGTCGAAAAGGACGATCAGAAATTTGTATTAAAACAAATCGAAAAGGAGCACGTTTCTAGAAAAAATTTTGCTAATGAAATAAGGACGCTTAAAAAGGTCACTGACACTTTTAAATGTAGCGGGTTTACCATTTGTTTGCACGATGCATTTGAAGGCAAAAAGTACTTTAATATCATTACCAATTACATTTCTAACACTGTTGGATTGGACAGTGTTATTTACGACAACAAAGAAAGCCAGGTTTTATTTTCTTTTGACGACAATATTTTCATTATCCAGAGACTCGTCGACCAGCTTGCGATTTTGCACGCTTCTGGTATCGTCCATGGTGACATAAAACCCGCGAATATACTCTTGCAAATTCAAAACTCACGTGTAACAGCCGCTTTTTTTATAGACTTTGGGCTTTCTTGTTTTAAAACTTGTTATGGTACTGGAACATTGATTTACATGGCTCCAGAGATACTTTTAAAGTTACACAAACGAATCAAAAAACACCAAGCTAAAAAAGCAGACATTTGGAGTCTAGGCGTGACGTTCTTTGAATTACTAAATAACGAGATGCCCTTTCCACTTGAATCAGATTACAAAAGGATTAAAGACATTTCTACAGAAAAGTACATTGGTGCCAGACAGGGTTACACTAGACTCTCTGAACCTAGTCTCGTTCGTTCTGACGAACTTTTACAAGTTAATCTTGCAAAGTATTGGGGTGTATTTCCAGGATCAGAAAAGGACTTTCCAGTGATATACAGTGCTTATAACACAGAGTACGACGGGATAAACGACTTTGTAGAATATTTGTTGAAACCTGAAAAAAAGAGACCCGGTATCGGGAGGTTAAAGGCAACCCTTGCGAAAATCGTCTTTGACCTCGCCATGAAAGACAATTCGCCCACTAGAAACGTGCTTTCAAAGACGGATCTAAGACGACGAGACGTCGGGACGACTGGTAACTTACAAGACGTAACCAGTGATAATCAAAAGAACTGTCACGGAAATAAATCGGTAATCCTTTCCAACGATTCTGATAACCGTGTCTCCAAGCGTTTCTTGTGGCAAAGGTCCCTCTAGAAGATCATTTAAAACACCAAGAATGTCTTGTGCGAAAGTATGTAAAAAGTTCATTAAATTTATTTTATTTTTATATAATATAAAAAATATGCAATACGTAAAACTTGTCGTACAATTGATTATTATCGTTGGAGCTATCAACTGGGGTTTTATTGCCTATAACGGAACTGATTTCGTTTCGAAAGGAGCAGCTGTTATCGGATACCCTGCATTAGACCGTTACGTCAAGATGGTTGTAGGTATTGCCGGTGTGTACGGGCTTTATGACCTTTACACTAACCAAATGAAAATGAAAGCTTAAATTACCTTTTTTGCACCTTTTTTTTACAAAAAAAAACCCTTTTTGTAAAAAACGGAGGAACGACGTTTGGTCGGAGCTTTTAAATGTAAAAGTGCAGCGTCGAGTCGCTTTGAACTTGAATTACATTTTCCACAAAGGCATTGTCAATTTCGACCTTTTTCCCAGTGGAAAGTTCGATAAAATTGGCTCTGTTCAAAACACGCTCGATCGCCTTTTTGAATTGGCGGACGCCGTCTTCCTTTGGTACCCTGTGCAAGATGAATTCGAGAACGGTTTCAGGTAAACACGTACTAATGTGACCCTTGGCGATTTGAATTTTTTCAGAGTCTGTAGGAGGTGTCACATTGATGACTTTCATTCTGTCTCTCACAATGTAATTTACAGACTCTATTTCATTAAATGCCACCACAAAAAAGACCTTGCTGAGATCCAATGGAATGCCGCTGAAATAATGATCCTGGAAAGCCCCATTTTGTTCTTCGTCAAGCAAGTGTACCAAGACCCCATTTACTTGTCCGGCTTTACTTCCAGAAATTTTGTCAATTTCGTCCAAGTAAATAATGGGATTCATACACCCCGCAGATTCTATAATTTCAACGACCTTGCCAGGCTTTGCGCCTACGTAAGTCTCGGAATGACCCAAGAGGATACTTGAATCATTCAGCCCGCCACAATTAATTTGCCCAAAGGGTAACTCTAACGCGCTTGAAATAGCCTTGACCAATTTAGTCTTACCAGTACCAGGCTTGCCCTGTAATGCGAGGACGTCTCCTTTTGAATTAGGGTCAGAAATCTTTCTAGCAATGAATTCGAGGATTTCCTGCTTTACGTTTTCCAAGCCAAAGACGTGCTTGTCCAGTTCAGCCTTTACCTTGGAGAAAAATGACTTTCTATTTTTCAAAGTACTCTTTTTTGTAACAGATGCCTTGATGTAATTACCAAACGGTAATTTCGAAGCGCGCGTAATCCACTTGTGAGACTTTTGCATGTCGTCGATTTCATGGTACCTTTCAAGTAAAAACGACTTTGTCTCGATTGGGATTTCCAGCAATGTTATTCGCTCTTCTAGATTTTCGTATTCGACACCCGTCTTTCGTTTTTTAAATTCCGAAATAGCTTCTCGTTCTTCAGACAATCTTTTTCGCTTGTCTGTACCCGAGTCGTCTTCGACGTACTTGCAAAGGTTCAGCCAGAGATCACCTTCTGCAGGAGGCGTTGCTGACATGTGCGAATAAAGACACAGCCAAAACTTTCCATCGTACTCTGTAATGGCTCCTTGTAAGTAAACGGTGGACTCTTTCCAAAACATACGACAAGACCCCCGGTAAAAAAAAACAATTTTTTTGTTGGTAAATCTCATGTACACTTTCTGGTTACTAACACTCGCGTTACTCGCACTCGCATTCGCGTTACTCACGTTACAGGACAAGCCTAGCACAAAAGAGTCCTTTACAAATCAAGAACAAAAAATCTTGGATCAGATGGTCCTTGACGGGGTTCTTACAAAAGACGCTGTTTACATGCAAAAAGTCGCCGCTTTGCGGTTTGTGTAAAATTATTTTGTAACGTAATGACATAACGCAATGGGTATTACAAGTTCAGAACCACCGGCAAAAATTGTACCAGGCCCTCCAGGGCCTCCTGGGCCTCCAGGGCCTCCAGGGGACTCAGGGTCTTCTGAAGGGTCCGCTGCGGCACAAGAAAATACACTTTGGTGTACAGACGGTACCTTTTGCAAGGTACCTGAAGGAAAACAAGGCATCGAGTGGGGTTACGGAGGTTCAAAGATTTACGATGACATGCATTTGACAGTCGCGTCAGACGACGTGATTAAATTTAAAGTCGGAGACGACTTCACAAATGAAATGAGCTCAGACGGCTTGAGAGTGTTTGAAAACCGTCACATCGAATTTGGACGCAATTACGAAAAGAATGACGACGCTGGTAAAATTGGTTACGGTACATTTGACGGGGGGCAAGACGGATCTCTCAACATTGTTGGAGCAGGTAAAACCGATGGTCAACGAAAAGTACGTGTCTGGGACAACCTTGAGGTCGAGGGGAGTCTCACCGTTTCTGGACGAGATATCCTCGCGGCACAAGAAGGGGCTCCTGGCCCTCCTGGCCCTCCTGGGCCTCCAGGGCCAGCTGCGGCACAAGAAAATACACTTTGGTGTGCAGACGGTACCCTTTGCAAGGTGCCTGAAGGAAAACAAGGCATCGAGTGGAGTTACGGAGGTTCAAAGATTTACGATGACATGCATTTGACAGTCGAGTCAGACGACGTGATTCGCTTTAAAATCGGAGACGTCCTCACAAACGAAATGAGCTCAGACGGCTTCAAAGTGTTTGGAAACAAACACATCGAATTTGGACGCAATTACGAAAAGAATGTCGACGCTGGTAAAATTGGTTACGGTACATTTGACGGGGGGCAAGACGGATCTCTCAACATTTTTGGAGCAGGTAAAACCGATGGTCAACGAAAAGTACGTGTCTGGGACAACCTTGAAGTCGAGAGGCGTCTCCGCGTTTCTGGACGAGATATCCTCGCGGAAATTGACCAACTAAAGAATCGTTAAAAGCGATCGTTTTTACAAAAAGGAAAACCGATGGCCAACGAAAAGCCCTCGCGGAAATTGACCAACTAAAGAATCGTTAAAAGCGATCGTTTT
>Ga0307935_1000307_pt1 | contig 22932 bp, 17 predicted proteins | sample OrgLakmetageno92_FD_201827 | JGI IMG/M metagenome (GOLD analysis project Ga0307935, IMG submission 201827) | Saline water microbial communities from Organic Lake, Antarctica - #92 | ecosystem: Environmental > Aquatic > Non-marine Saline and Alkaline > Saline | place: Antarctica: Organic Lake...
ATTTTTTCCAGATAATTGGTCTCTCCCAGTTCAAATCGTCTGGTTGCTATCTTAGAGAAATTAGTGTATAAACTATCTAATTGCTTATACGTCTCTTCCTTTTCTCTAGAGATTTGATAATCATAATAAGCCGCAGTTACTTGACGTTTCATTCCCTTTTCCTTAATATCATATGCGTTTAAAGCAAGGGCAGAATTAGCTTGATTCCGTTTCTTTTCAGAAAAATAAACCGTTGGAAAACTGAAATTCTGCTGAATTCCAAAAACTTGTAAAGGCTCATTATTAAAAGCTAAGTTGTTCTCATCAAAATGATAATAAACCTCTGTTTTATCAAAACTAAAAGCACTGTTGATCAACGCATCAGATTGCTCTACTTGCAAGGCACTCGCTTTTAATCCTTCATTATTTTGAATTGCTAGCGGGATCAAATCCTCCAAGGTTTTAGGTTGTTGCTGCGCCCGTACATTCAGAGAAAATAGTAAGACCAGCACACTTGCACCAGCGATAGCCTTTTTAGAGGAGCCTTTCTTCTTTTCTTTAGATGGTGTATAGAGATAGGCATACAATACTGGAAGCACTACTAAGGTGAGTAAGGTAGCTGTTATTAAACCGCCTATAACTACCGTAGCAAGTGGACGTTGTACCTCAGCACCTACATTTGTAGAAATTGCCATTGGCAAAAATCCTAATGCGGCTGCAGAAGCGGTTAACAATACAGCTCTAAGCCTGTCTTTAGTTCCTTGTTTTATTAAAGCTTCCATACTCTCAAATCCTTCTTTTTGTAATTCTTTAAAATGCTCTATCAGTACAATTCCATTTAATACCGCAATACCAAATAATGCGATAAAACCAACTCCGGCCGAGATACTAAATGGCAAATCTCTTATCCATAACAATAAAACACCTCCTACAGCAGCAAGTGGTATTGCCGAGTAGATCATCAAAGCCTCCTGCACCGATTGGAACGCAAAGTATAAAAGAACAAATATTAAGATAAGCGCTATAGGTACAGCAACCATCAATCGTGATTTAGCACTTTGAAGGTTTTCAAATTGGCCACCGTAAGTGATAGAATACCCCACTGGCAACTTTATATTTTCATCGATAAGTTTTTGTATGTCATCAACTACAGACTGGAGGTCCCGATTGCGCACATTGATACCTACTACTATTCTACGTCTGGTATTATCTCTAGATATTTTGGCAGCTCCTTTTTGGTAACTGATATCTGCCAGCTCACTCAACGGAATTTTCCCGCCAGCCGGTACATCTATGTACAGATTTTTAAGATTATCAATATCTTGACGTTTTTGCTTATCAAGTCGTACTACAAGATCAAATCGCTTTTCACCTTCAAAAACACTTCCTGCTATTTTTCCTGCAAAGCCCATAGATATCATGTCATTCAGCTCTTGAATATTTAGACCGTATCTGGCAATTTTAGCACGGTCGTATTGCACGCTCATCTCTGGTAACCCAGCTACTTTCTCCACAGAAACATCTGCTGCACCTGGCACGTTTTCAATTAAAGCGCCTATTTCACTTCCTTTTTTTGCTAGCACTTCTAGGTCTTCACCAAAAATCTTTACTGCAATATCTGCTCGCACTCCTGTAATCAATTCATTGAAGCGCATCTCAATAGGTTGTGTAAATTCTACTTTCATTCCTGGAATCACTGCAAGTGCCTCTTTAAACTTATCAGCCAGCTCATCTTTTGAGGAAGCAGAGGTCCATTCTGATTTAGGTTCTAAAACAATGATCACATCACTTTCTTCCATAGACATAGGATCTGTGGGAACCTCGGCAGCACCTATACGGGTGACTACTTGCTTGACCTCGGGAAATTGTTTGATGAGTATTTGTTCTATTTCAGTTGTTATTTCTATGGTTTTACTCAATGATGTCCCTGTTTTCAATATAGGCTGAATCACAAAATCACCTTCATCTAATGTGGGAACAAACTCCCCACCCATAGTGGAATATAGAAAAATGGAGATAGCTAATAAACCTACCGCAATACCCAAGACTATTTTTTTACTCTGTAAAGCCCAATGAATAACGGGCTCGTACATTTTATTGAGCCACTTCATTAGTCTTACGGAAATGTTTTTATCGGTTGCCGTAGATGGTTTCAAGAATATAGACGCTGCAACAGGCACATAAGTAAAACAAAGAATCATCGCTCCTATAAGAGCAAAACTAAAAGTCAACGCCATAGGCTTGAACATTTTTCCTTCTACGCCACTCAATGATAAAATAGGAATGAATACAATCAGAATGATCAGCTGCCCAAAAATGGCAGAGTTCATCATTTTTGAGGCTCCATTAAAGGTGATTTTATCTTTTAATTCTTGTCGCCCCGCTTTAGCGAGAGCATTAATCTCCCCCTTCTTTCTAGTGATTTCAAAAGCTATAAACTCAACAATAATCACCGCGCCGTCTATAATGATCCCAAAGTCAATGGCTCCCAGGCTCATCAAGTTGGCATCTACCCCAAAAATATACATTAAGGACAAAGCAAAAAGCAAACACAACGGAATAACCGATGCCACCACCAGTCCCGAACGGAAGTTACCTAGGAGCAATACCACCACAAAAATTACGATCAGACAGCCTAAAATTAGGTTTTCACTAACCGTAAAAGTGGTCTTTGCAATAAGCTCGCTTCGGTCAAGAAAGGGATTGATATAAACACCTTCTGGTAATGATTTTGAAATAGAAGCCACCCGTTCTTTTACAGCGTCGATAACCTTTTTAGAATTGGCATCCTTAAGCATCATTACTTGACCAAGGACTTTCTCCCCTTCGCCATTTCCTGTAATCGCTCCAAAACGTATGGCATTTCCAAAACCTACAGTTGCCACGTCTTTAATATAAATAGGAATGCCTTTTTTATTGATTACAACAATGTTCCTTATGTCTTCTAAGGAAGAAACAAGTCCTTCACCGCGAATAAAAAAAGCTTGATTTACCTTTTCAATATAACCTCCACCAGAAACACTGTTGTTCATTTCTAATGCCGTAAAAACATCGCGTGCTGAGATGTTCATCGCATTTAACTTTTCGGTATCTATGGCGACTTCATACTGTTTTAAGAGTCCTCCCCAAGTGTTCACCTCTACCACGCCGGGTATCCCAGAGAGTTGGCGTTTTACAATCCAATCCTGAATAGTCCTCAAATCTTCGGCGGTGTATTGATCTTTAAATTCTGGTTGTACATCAAGAATATATTGATATATCTCGCCTAAGCCTGTGGTGATAGGTCCCATTTCTGGTGTTCCAAATCCTTCAGGTATTTTATCTGAAGCCGATTTGATTTTTTCGGCAATAAGTTGTCTGGGTAAATAAGTTCCCATATCGTCTTCAAAAACAATGGTAACGACAGATAATCCAAACTTAGAAACCGAACGAATTTCCTTTACTCCAGGTAAATTTGCCATTTCTAGTTCTACGGGATAGGTAATGAATTGCTCCATATCCTGAGTAGAAAGATTGCGAGATGTGGTGATGACTTGTACCTGATTGTTTGTAATATCTGGCACGGCACCTATAGGAATTTGTGATAAAGAATACAGCCCAAACCCTACCATAAAGGCGGTAAATAAAAGAACAACAAACTTGTTCTTTATACTGAAATTAATAATTTGTGAAAGCATTTTGTCATAAAATAATATACATGAATAAAACCATAACACAATGGTGCTAGGGAACTTAAAAATAATCCTGATCTATTTATGAAAGCCTCGGTGGCTGGAAAAGTCCTTCTAAGTGTAGGGATGAGGAAGGCTCTTGGTAATGGAAATTATGTTCTTTACACTCTGGAAGTTCCATAGTTTTAAATTCTTCTCTAATAGAATTTAAAATAAAACTAGAACTGGAAGAAAGGTGGGACTGATGCTGGAATGGCAATTGCTCGTGATCTTCTTTTTCTTCTTGGTGATCTTTAGCATGGTCTGCCTTTAATTCTCCGTAATGCTTTGCAATAAATACGATTATGCTATCGCCATATTGCTCGTTATGAAATTGAGCGTGCTCTATAAATTCATCCATCTGAGATATATCATTAACATGCATCCCAAAGCTTTGCATCAGGATGATTAAAGAAACAGATAAGGAAAATAACTTTATCACTCGGTAAAGATAAGAAATTTAAAATGTCCTAATCAGTAACCAATGTTACTTTAAGTGATTATTAAACCTTTTGGATGGACTAAAAATAGAAGTAATGTTCCAAAAGTCAGTTGGTTATAGCATTCTTTTTTTTACAATCCCAGTATTGCCGCAGAGGGAACTTTCTAGAGTCCCAACCATATAAAATTTCCAAGAGAAATAAGCGAGCAGAGTGACGCCCAAAGAGTGAATTAAAATACAGTATAACCACTGGTTTGTGTTCCTGATCCATATATTTATTAGGGTATTCGTATGGCATTTGCAGTAGCTACTTATGTTATTTTACTTCTTTTAGGGAGGGCAAATCATCCTTTGATTATCTTTATAGCGATAATAGCTGTACTTACATTTACTTAGATCTATAATAAGAGCTGTTGCCAGAGCCATATGGTCACACCTCTTTTTTATGTACAACCCGCAGATCGCTAAAAAAAATCACTAATGATACAAGAACTTAAAGAATATTACGGTTCACAGTTTGAACTGCCACTTATAGAAGAAATTAACAATGTAGCTACCTTTATGGAAGTTCCCGCTGGACAAGATTTAATGAAACCGGGTCAGTATATTAAATCAATGCCCCTACTACTTTCTGGAAGTATCAAGATCATGCGACCCGATAGTGAAGGCAATGAGCTATTACTTTACCATCTAGAACGTGGTAATACTTGCGCCATGACCATGACCTGTTGTGTAGGAAATACTAAAAGTGAAATACACGCAGTAACAGAGACTCCTGTAAAACTACTCCTGATTCCTGTAGCTAAAATGGAAGAATGGTCGAGCAAGTACAAAACTTGGCGCAACTTTGTTTTTGCTAGCTACCACACTCGCATGATGGAACTCCTTGAAAGTATCGATAATATAGCTTTTAATAATATGGATGAGCGCCTGGAAAACTACCTCAACGATAAAATTAAAATATTAAATAGTAAGCATATTTACACTACTCATAAAGAAATTGCAGCAGACTTGCACACCAGTCGTGTAGTGATATCCAGATTACTTAAAAAGATGGAAAATATAGGTAAGATAGAACTACATCGCAGTTTTATTGAGGTCTTGTAACTTTTGTTACAAAACATCGATTCTTAACAGATTACCTTTATACCAACAAACTTCTTCAATGGAAAGCATAGAAATACTTGGATATGTAGGAGCACTTTTAATAGGACTTGTTTTGGGACTTATAGGTGGTGGTGGTTCCATAATTACCGTTCCTATTTTAGTATACGCTCTTGCATTTAATCCTGTGCTAGCCACCGCTTATTCTCTTTTTGTCGTAGGTGCTACATCACTAGTAGGCGCTGTTAAAAATATGATGAAAGGAATGGTAGACTTTAAAACAGCTATTATTTTTGCAGTTCCTGCATTTATAGCTGTATACCTCACTAGAGCATATTTAATACCGGCGATTCCTGAAGAACTTTTTACACTAGGAGGCTTTTTGATTACAAAAAATATAGCCATAATGCTCTTTTTTGCACTCATCATGCTACTGGCATCTGTATCGATGATACGCAACAAAAGCAAAGAACCTGAAGCAGAAAGCATTATTACCTATAATTATCCACTTATCATTATAGAAGGTCTTGTAGTGGGTTTCATTACAGGAATTGTGGGTGCTGGAGGAGGCTTTTTAATCATCCCTGCCTTAGTGTTACTTGCTAAATTGCCTATGAAAAAAGCAGTAGCCACTTCTCTATTTATCATCGCTATTAAATCACTTATAGGCTTTTTAGGTGATGTAAAAAACCTAGAAATAGACTGGACATTTTTACTATCCTTTACAGCAGTTTCTATCGTTGGAATATTTATTGGTATATGGCTCAATAAATTTATTGACGGTAAAAAGCTAAAGAAAGCTTTTGGCTGGTTTGTCCTCATCATGGGCTTCTATATTATTTATAAAGAGCTCATTATGTAACATTAGTTACTGACAAAGAGGCTTATAGGTACTATTTTTATATGGTTCATCTCGTTTTGTGTTTCGCTTTCGCGAAAGCGAAACAGTTCACATTGCGAGGGCATAAAATAAACAAAAATGAAAATAGAACAAATCTATACGGGTTGTCTAGCACAAGGTGCTTATTACATAGAAAGTAAGGGCGAGGTTGCTATTATTGACCCATTAAGAGAGGTGGCTTCCTATCTCGATAGGGCAAAAAAAGACGCTGCACAAATCAAATATATCTTTGAAACCCATTTCCATGCCGATTTTGTTAGTGGTCACGTGACCCTTTCCAAAAAGACTGGTGCTCCTATAGTTTTTGGCCCAAATGCAAACCCAACTTTTGATGCGATTATTGCAAAAGATGGACAAGAGTTCCCACTAGGCGATGTAACTATTATAGCCCTTCACACACCTGGTCATACCATGGAAAGCACCACTTATTTATGGAGAGATGAGCATGGTAAAGACCATGCTATTTTTAGTGGTGATACCTTATTTTTAGGTGACGTGGGCAGACCAGATTTAGCTCAGAAAATAGGTGTTCTATCCGAAAAAGATTTGGCAGGCTTTCTTTATGACAGCTTGCGCAATAAAATAATGCCTCTTTCAGATGATGTTATTGTATATCCAGCCCACGGTGCTGGATCTGCTTGCGGTAAAAACATGATGAAAGAAACTGTAGACACTTTGGGCAATCAGAAACAAATGAACTATGCCTTACGAGCAGACATGACCAAAGAAGAATTCATCGACGAAGTCACACATGGACTGGTAGCACCTCCACAATATTTCCCGCTTAACGTACAAATGAATAAGGAGGGTTATGAAGACTTAGATCAAATACTCAAAAGAGGAACGCAAGCCCTTTCACCTAAAGCTTTTGAAGCTGCTGCTAACGAAACTGGAGCTGTTGTTTTAGACGTACGCTCTCAAGATGAGTTTGCACAAGGACATATCCCTAGGTCTATTTTTATAGGTCTTGACGGTAGTTTTGCCCCTTGGGTAGGCACGCTCATTGCCGATGTAAAACAACCCCTACTCCTAGTTACTGCACCAGGCCGTGAGAAAGAAACCCTTACACGACTTTCTCGAGTAGGCTTTGACCATAGTATAGGCTATTTAGATGGTGGTTTTGAATCCTGGAAAAAAGCTGCGATGGAATACGATACCGTAGCTTCTATCATGGCTAGCCAATTTGAAAAAGAAGAAAAAGAAAGACACTTGGAAGTCTTTGACGTGCGTAAAGAGAGTGAATACCTTTCTGAACATGTTGTAGATGCTCAAAATACACCTTTAGAATTTCTCAATGATCATTTAGCTTCCTTTCCAGAGCAAAGCTTTTTTGTGCATTGCGCAGGTGGGTATAGAAGTATGATAGCTGCCTCTATTTTAAAGAGTCGCGGTATACACAATTTGATAGATGTTAACGGGGGCTTTGAAGCCATTAAAGGAACCGGAATAAAAACAACAAATTATGTATGCCCCTCAACACTTTAAACGGCTTCTTGATTTTGTATCTTCGGTAAAATGAGTAGAAAACAGATCGTTTTTTACTGTAGTAATATCTGTGATGCTGCGATATTAATTACTTACTTAATTTTTTTAAAAACAATCCTATGTCTATAACTAAAACGCTAGTAATTATGTCTTTTTTAAGCAGCCTTTTTGGCGCAACAGCTCAAGATACCAGTGCTATTAAGATACTTTCTACCACCGAATTTAAACAAGGTATTTCTAAAGATAGTGTTCAACTGGTAGATGTTAGAACTGCTCTTGAATTTCAAAGCGGTCATATCAAAGGAGCTTTAAATATTGACTTTTTAAAATCTAACCAATTTTTAGAAGACGTCCATAAATTGGATAAAGAAATCCCTCTATACCTGTATTGCCGTTCTGGAGGTCGCAGCAATAAAGCAGCTCGACAACTAATAAGTCTTGGATTCAAAGAAATCTATGATTTACAAGGTGGATACCTAGGCTGGAAATAAAGGTATGAAGCTGTGCCTCATAAAAAACGAAATAAGTTATGGAAAAGTCAGACCTATCTCTTACAGATAAATTAGCTATTGATAGAACAAATCTAGCTAACGAACGTACATTTCTAGCCTATTTCAGAACGTTTATAGTATTCTTAAGTTCTGGTTTTGCTATTATTAAACTAGATATTTTAACAGATATCAGATGGGTAGGTTTTATGCTTATCAGTATAGCTCCTCTATTATTTTTAATAGGATTGTTTAGGTTTCTATATGTAAAAAAAGGAATTAATAAATATTATTAATTACATCAATTCTAAAACATGAAAATAAACCAGCCTACCATTCTAATGCTTATGATTTTATTAATATCACTAAGCATAAGCAGCTGTAAAGAGCTAGAAAAAGCGGAGTATACTAACCCCGATAAAGTAAAACAGAAAACAACTAACTATACCTCTGACCAACATCCCGGTAAAAAACTGATGGTGAACAAGTGCTATGTATGTCACCATCCTACTACTGAAAACAAAGGCCGTATTGCACCACCTATGGTAGCAGTAAAGTCACATTACATGACTAGTGATATTACCAAAGAAGCCTTTGCTAACGCCATGTGGAATTTTGTGGAAAAACCTTCTAAGGAAAAGTCTAAGATGCGAGGTGCGATACGTCGTTTTAACTTAATGCCCTATCAACCTTTTGTAGAAGAAGAAATCAGACAAATTGCCGACTATATTTACGATTTTAAAATCGATGAACCCGAATGGTTCCAAGAGCATATAGAAGAAGAAAGTAACGGCAAAATGCCATACCGCAATGATGGAAAAGAGGTGAAAAGTACCGCTTCTGATTTAGAAAACACACCTGCAGAACGCGGACTTGAATATGCATTAAACACTAAGAAAGAACTAGGCAAAAACTTGATGGGAACTATCCAAAAGAAAGGTGTTAAAGAAGCCGTATCCTTTTGTAATAAACAAGCCTATCCTATTACAGACAGTATGGCGACCGCGCAAAATGCAACCATAAAAAGAGTGAGCGATCAACCTAGAAATTCTATAAATCAAGCCAATTCAAGAGAATTGGAGATCATAGATAAATTTAAAAAAGCGGTAGCCCTTAATGATACCTACCAGCCTGTAACTGAAGTAAAAAATGGGCGTTCTCATTTTTACTATCCTATTATGACAAACTCGCTGTGTCTGCAATGTCATGGCACAACTAGTAAAGATATACAGCCTGAAGTGCTTGCAAGTATTTCCCTATTGTATCCAGAAGATAAAGCCTTGGGTTATGATGTTAACGAAGTACGCGGCATATGGAGTATTAGCTTTGAATAGCATTAAAATAAAGCATCAACTCCTAATGTTTTACACCATAGGCCTCGTTTACAATATTCAATCACAAAATAAGAAACCGCATTATATCAGTTAGGAACTATTAAATACTATAAATGACTTCCATAAAAAGAGGCTTCTAAAAACTACTTTACGATGAAAACATTAGGAATGATTGGCGGAACATCTTGGCATTCAACTATTGAATACTATCGACTAATTAATGAATTAGTAGGTGAGAAAATTGGAACCCAAGGCAATCCACCACTAATTATACATAGTATAAATATTGAGTTAATGCGGAAACAGAATAAGGATGAGATCAATGCTAAATACCTCGATGTATCTCTAAAACTAGAACAGGCTGGAGCAGAAGCCATTATTATTTGTGCAAATACGCCTCATATGGTTTATGATTTTGTACAGCCACAAATTAACATCCCTATTTTACACATTGCAAATGCAACTGGTAAAGAAGCTAAAAGAAAAGGCTTAAAAAAGCTTGGATTATTAGGAAATAAACCTACTATGACAGGAGATTTCATCTCTAGTGTCTTAAGGTCTAATTATGATATAGAGACTATCATTCCTGAGTCCGATTACATTGTGCCAGCTCACAATTATGTATCTAAAGAGTTGACAAAAGGTCTCTTCACGAGCGAGGCAAAACAATTCTTTATGGATCAAATAGATTTGTTGGTAAAGCGAGGAGCTCAAGGAATTATTCTGGGATGTACAGAGCTACCACTTTTATTAAAACAAAAAGAGGTAAAGATCCCTGCGCTCGCTACAACCAATTTACATGCTCAAATGGCTGTGGATTTTATTATCGACGGTACACATTAGAAAGATTGATTTACTTTCTTCACCATGCGGTTAGCTATCAACCTAACACTATATTAAAATAGCTCTTTAAGATATAAATCTCTAGAAGCAAATAAGTAATAAAAGGGGGCGATTACTAAACTAAAGTTCCATATTTAAAGCTGATCTAGAAGACGAAACTATTAATTTTCCCTCCTGTTTCAAACATATATGTATGACATTAGATTCTAAAGATTACATACTAGTTGGTTGACAAGCTGCTCTTTTATAGCATATCTATGTAATGTGCAACTTATTGAAATAAATATGCCAAAATATTTAAAAACACTAGGATTATTTATTTCTATTTTAGGCATCTCCATATTAATACTTTCAATGCTACAACTTAATAAAAACCTATCAGCGTTCCCAACGCCTAAGTCAAAAAGTCAACTCATTCAAAGCGGACTTTATAAACACATAACCCCTCCTGTTTACACAGGCATACTATTAGCTTGTAGTGGTTATGCTTTATACAGCTATTATACGTTTAAAATACTCGTAACACTATTGTTGTCAGTGCTTTTATAAATAAGTCCCGCTTTTAAAGAGAAAAAGTGGAGTGCTAAGTTTCACGATTATAAAAACTATACAAAAACTACAGGCAAGTTCTTTCCCAAACTTTTGTGAAATAGATCTATTTATGACTGATTAGGCTTTCGCGAAAGCATCTATGTTGTTTTTTAGAACTTTGTTTTGTAACCTATGTTACTGTAAAAACCATTAATATAGCTTAAATTTATATCGTAAAATATTTCAATAAGTAAATACTATTATGGATAACTTGAATTTATTACCGGAACAACCTATTTCAATGCCAAGAATTGGAGATAAAGCTCCAAATTTTGAAGCCGTTACAACTAAGGGGGATATTAAAATGTCTGATTTTGCAAAAGACAAATGGATAGTTATGTTTTCACATCCAGCAGATTTCACTCCTGTTTGTACTACTGAAATGAGCGGATTTGCCATCAGAAAACCTGAGTTTGATGCTTTAAATACCGAGCTTTTGGGATTGAGCATAGACAGTATTCACGCACATTTAGGTTGGGTACAAAATGTAAGGGAGACTACAGGAGTTTATTTTGACTTCCCTATTATCGCAGATATTGATATGAAAGTATCAAAACTATATGGGATGTTACAGCCTAATGAAAGTGAAACAGCTGCGGTAAGAGCCGTTTTCTTTATAGACCCTGCAAAGAAAATACGTTTAATTATGTATTACCCATTGAATGTAGGCCGCAATATGGATGAAATACTTCGTGCGTTAGATGCTTTACAAATGTCAGATAAACACAAAGTATCAATGCCGTTAGACTGGAAAAGAGGCGATAAAGTAATTTGTCCACCACCAAAATCTCTTGATGCATTAAACGAGAGACTTGCAGATGATTCTGTAGAAAAAATCACTTGGTATCTCGCTAAAAAAGATATCTAAAGAAATAAGGGCTTTATGTGGCAGCACTAAAGCCCTTAATTAAATACTTGAAATTATGATAATAAAACAATTTGAATATAAGCCTTTAGCTCATTATTCCTACGTGATCGTAAATAATGGAGAAATGGCAATTATTGATCCAGAACGTGATCCTAGTCAGTATTACGCTTTCGCGAAAGCGAATAACGCAACAATCATAGCGGTAATAGAAACTCATCCACATGCAGACTTTGTCAGCTCACACCTACAGATTCACAAAGAAACTAGCGCAACTATCTATAATAGTAAAAAATTAGGCGCAGATTACCCTCATAAATCCTTTGACGATGGCGATAGTATAAAAATTGGAGATGTAATGCTAAGTGCTATCAATACACCAGGACACTCTCCAGATAGTATAACAATTGTTGCAACTAAAGATGATGAAACGGCCCTATTTACTGGAGACACTTTATTTATAGGTGATGTGGGACGTCCAGATTTACGTGAAAAAGCTGGTAATATGAAAGCTAAACGCGAAGAGCTTGCAGAAATGATGTATGACAGCCTTTCCACAAAGTTTAATTATTTACCAGATCATGCTTTAGTATATCCAGCACACGGCGCAGGTTCACTTTGTGGCAAGAGTATGAGTGATGCCGCTAGTAGTACTCTAGGAGATGAACGTAAAAGCAATTGGGCGTTTAAGAAACAGTCCAAGCAGAAGTTTATGGATACCATTCTTGATGGACAACCTTTTATACCTTCCTATTTTGGATTTGATGTAGATATCAATAAAGCTGGAGCAGAAAATCTAAAGCCGGCTATTGATAGAGTTCCGTTTAAAAGAGATACAACGGCAACCGGTTTAATTGTAGACATAAGAGATGAAGCTTTATTTAAAAAAGGTCATCTGTCAGGTAGTATCAATATACAAGCGGTTTCAGAAAATGCAAAGTTTGAGACCTGGCTAGGCGCAATCGTGGAGCCAGAAGAAGAGTTTACTTTGGTAATCGATAAAGAAGAGCGTAAAGACTACATACTCCATAGAATTGCTAAAATCGGGTATGAAAAGCAATTAAAAGAAATCATTACGCTCCAAAAAGAAAACCTAATGGAAACTGACGTATTAGATTTAAAAGATTTCAAGAAAAATCCTGATAACTACACCATAATTGATATTCGCAATCTAAGTGAAGTTGATGAGGAAAAATTCTTTGAAAATGCAACATCACATCCATTAAACGAATTGAGACAAAGTGGAGTTCATATTCCAAGGAATAAGCCTGTAGTGGTTCATTGCCTCGGTGGTTATAGAAGTGCCGCGGGAAGTAGTATTTTATCAAGAATTTTAAAAGACACCACTGTGTTTGATTTAAGTGAAAGTATTAACGATTTTAAATAAATAATTATGAAGAACACAAACAACATAGGTTTGGATGTAAAAGCATCGCAAGCTACCGCTACAGAGTTAAATGATTTACTCTCCAACTATCAATTGCTCTATATGAACCTAAGAGGATTTCATTGGAACATAAAAGGGAAAAAGTTCTTTGAATTACATCTTAAATTTGAAGAGCTTTATAATGACGCATTAATAAAAGTAGATGAAATTGCTGAGCGTGTTCTTACTCTAAGTACAACTCCTCTGCACACCTATAATCAATACCTCAAGATCTCTGAAATAAAATCTGCAGAGAATGTGACTGATGGTGAAATAGCTATTAACAGCATTCTAGAATCGTTAAAGATTTTACTTCATAAAGAAAGAACCATTTTATCTATAGCTGCAGACGCTAATGATGAAGGTACTGTTGCGCTAATGAGTGATTATATTGTGCAGCAAGAAAAACTTGTGTGGATGCTGTCTGCATACCAGAATTAGAATGCTCCAAAAAATAGTTGTTAAAAAAGCCCTTTTGCTATTTGCAAAAGGGCTTTTTAGTTTCTGCTTAAAATGCATACAGGGCAAATACAGAGAGGTTCCTGCCTGGATCATTAATGAGAACTCTTGTAAAATTTTCTTGATTGACAAAAGAGAAATTTAAGTGGCTGTTATAAGTGGTGTCAAACTACAGTAAACAGTAAAAAAACAAAAATCATGACTCAAAGAATTTCAAAATACCAGCGATTTAAAATGATGAATCCTATCATTCCGTTTTTTAAACTCATCTGCCTCAGCATCAAGACTATGCTCGTGGTAGCTGATGGACACGGAAGTACTGATAGGGTAAAGTAAAGTGGTTGTAATTCCGCTTTCGCGAAAGCGGAACTTATAAAACAAATGTGATTCTTAGCAGCTTTCTAATTCCCTTTCACACGCGTCCACAATTCCACCAGTAACTTTTTAGCGTCACTAGTGTCTTTTTCGACCTCTGTAAAATATACGTTTCCAGTAGTATCCACGTCTATTTTGTATTGAAATACAAAGTTTTGGGAATTTGGCGCCATGCTTAAAAGTCCAAATCGCAAATCGTTAAAGTAGAGCTGGTCCTTCTTTTTAGTGATCGTGTACCAGTTCTCTGAAATAGCAATCATGCGTTGTACAGCTTCTTTTTCAACAAGATCACCTAGTAACTCGTGGTTCTTAGGATAACTTTCAAAAGTGATAGGTTGTGTGTCAAAAAACGAATAATTACTCCATAAAAAAGTTTTTTCAGTTTCTACATTTGCGCTCCACAGTACCGTATTTAAAGGAGCTGGTCTGGTATCGATTTTTAAATAATCAATATGTTGATTATTTAAAGCAGCCTCAAATTGCGAAAAGGCACTCCATTTTAAAAAGAAGGTAAAGAGTAAATACAAAGAACTTACTATAAGTCCCGTTTTATTATAAAAAGATCTTTTTTTAGAGCTTCGTTTTTGTCTTAACGCCAAAATTAAAAACGCTAAAAATGGAAGTGTATAGAGCGGGTCGATAACAAAAATGGTCTTAAAAGCCAGCCTCAAATCAAACGGCCAAAACAATTGTGTTCCCCAAGTTGTATGCGCATCTAATATAGGATGCGTGACAAATGCCCAAAAAAACAACCACGACCAAGCTTTAAAATCTTTATAGGTTTCATAACGAGAAACCAACCAACCTAGAACAGGCGCAAAAAGCAGCGAAAACACAATAGAATGTGTGAATCCGCGATGAATAGAAAGAGCGGTTACCGTATCTGTAAAGTAAGAAGCAGCTACATCTAAGTCCGGTATAGTTCCAGCAATAGCTCCATAGAGCATCGCCTTGTTCCCTACTTTTTTTCCTAAAACAGCCTCACCAACAGCCGCTCCTAATACTATTTGAGTTAATGAATCCATAGAACCGGTAAATTTAAGTCATGTACTTCAAACAAATGTCATGAAGTTGGGATTGGACTATTTTTTTTAGCGCTGTGTGACTTAGGTCACATAAAACTTTAATTAAGCAGGTTACTTTTGTCTATCAATTTATAACAATGAAGAAAATTCTAGTTTTTATAATAGTTAGTTTTGCAGCTTTACCACAAGTATTTGCACAACAAACCGTCTTGATTTCTAAAGAAGAAGTCGCGATAAAGGTCATTGAAAACAACAGCTCTATTAAAATTTCACAACAGGAATTTATGGAGGCAAAAGCTGATTTTAATCAGACCAACTCGGTGTTTCTACCCAATATAACCGCCAGCCATACGGGTATTATAACGACCAATCCGTTGATGGCATTTGGATCTAAATTAAATCAAGGGGTTTTAACACAAAATGATTTTAATCCAGACTTGCTAAACAACCCTGACCGTGTTCAAAACTTTGCTACTGTTATACAAGTGCAGCAGCCATTGATGAATCTAGACGGCTTGTATCAACGTAAAGCAGCACGAGCCTCTATGGACGCCATGTCTTTAAAAAGGCAACGTACAGAGGAGTACTTCTCTTTTGAAGTGGAGAAAGCGTACATGCAATTACAATTAGCTTATAAAGGAGTCGCTGTATTAGAAAAAACAGAAAAAGCCGCAAGAGCCAATTTAAAACTAGCTCAAAACAGATTTAAACAAGGTTATTTACAACGTGCTGACGTACTTAACGTAGAGGTGCGTGTTACAGAAGTACAAAACCAGCTACAAACCTCGCAAAGCAATGTTCAAAATGCCTCTAACTACCTATCGTTTTTAATGAACGATGAAAGTTATGTCGTCTATAAGCCTAGCGATAGTCTTGCTGTACAGAGCATTACGGTTAAAGAAAATGACTTCTCAGAAAACAGATCAGATATCAGAGCGATGCAACTGGCTACAAATGCTTACGAAGCCGCAAACAAAGCCGATAAAATGGCTTTTCTACCCAGATTGAACGCCTTTGGATCTTACGAATTATATGATGACAACCTCTTTCAAGCTAGTGCCAATGGTTATGTAGTAGGTGCACAATTGAGTTGGGACCTATTTAAAGGATCGCAGCGCATAGGCCAAGCTCAAAAAAGTAAAGCCACTCTTGAGAAATCAAAACTGGAATACGAGCAATATGTATCACAAAGCAAACTCGAACTCAACAAAGCGCTGCGCATGCTTACCGATGCCGGGAACAAATTAAAACTATCAGAATTAGCTTTAGAACAGTCTCAAGAATCATTGCGCATACGTACCAACAGATTTAAAGAAGGTCTCGAGAAAGCTTCCGACTTATTGAGTGCCGAAACACAATTTGCTCAAAAACAGATGGAATACTATCAAACCATTTTTGAGTTTAATTATGCCCAAGCTTACCTCCATTTTTTAACTAAAACAGCATAATAGCAATCAACGATCCCATTAACCATGTCGATACTCCATATCCATAAAATAAAAAGAATGAAAAACATATATATCATAAGCACTATTCTTATTGCTTTACTTGCCACAAGCTGTGGAGACAAAGAGCCATCAACTGTAGAAGACCTCTCTGAAGCAATTCCTGTTAGCGTACAAGCGGTTACAGATAATACCAACAGTTCTTTTCTAGCGGTAAGCGGTAAAGTACAAGCCGTAAACAGTGCACAATTAAGCACACGTATGATGGGTTATGTCAACAGTGTTGCTGCAAATGTAGGTGATCAAGTGACTGAAGGACAATTATTGATTTCCATAAACAACACTGATTTACAAGCTAAAAGAGCCCAAATAAATGCCGGCATTACAGAAGCTACTGTCGCCTTTAACAATGCACAAAAAGACTACAATCGCTTTAAAAACTTGTTTGCAGAGAATAGCGCATCACAAAAAGAACTGGATGATATGACGGCCAATTTTAATATGGCAAAAGCACGGTTGGAAAGTGCCAAGCAAATGAAAAATGAAATCAATGCACAATTTGCTTATACCAACATAACAGCACCTTTTAGCGGTGTGATTACCAGTAAGAATGTGAAAAAAGGCGGTATGGCAAATCCAGGACAACCGCTTATTTCCATAGAAGCTCCAGGCCATTTTGAAGTGATGGCACTAGTTCCAGAGACCGAAATATCACAAATCCAAGCCGATACAAAAGTGAATGTAATGGTCAGCTCTATCGATGAAACGCTTGCTGGCACTGTGAAAGAAGTGAGTACTTCTGCTCAGCAAACTGGCGGACAGTACTTAGTAAAAATTGCATTAGACAAAACAGAGGTACCCATACTATCAGGAATGTTTGCTACAGTAGCTTTCCCTGTAGAGAGAAAGGCCACAAACAACAGTATTTTGATACCTACATCTGCACTGATTACAAACGGACAACTCTCTGGTGTTTACACGGTAAGCGAGAGCAATACAGCCCTGTTACGATGGTTGCGATTGGGTAAAAATATAGGTGATCAGGTAGAGGTTCTATCTGGACTAAATGTAGATGAGAGCTTTATTCTCACTGCCAAAGGCAAGCTTTTCAACGGGGCAAAAGTGTCCATTCAATAACAAAATGCTGCGTTAAGGATAGCAGTGAATATCCTTTTTGTGATTGTTTTCGCTTTCGCGAAAAGTGCCAAAAAAAGATAGACACATCTCGATAGAAATCGGGAAGCCTTTTAAAACGCTCAAAAAATATACCTAATGAAAGAAGGATTAGCCGGCAAAATTGCCAAAGTCTTTATGAATTCAAAGCTGACAGTGCTTTTAATGATCGTATTTATGGTCGTAGGTGTGTACAGCTCGTTTTTAATACCGAGAGAAGAAGAGCCTCAAATAGACGTCCCAATGGCCGATATTTTTGTTGGATACCCTGGAGCCAGCCCTACCGAGGTAGAATCCCGTGTTATCAAACCTTTGGAACAACTCATTTCAAACATCAAAGGAGTGGAATATGTCTATTCTACTTCGATGAAAGAACAAGGAATGGTGATTGTACAGTTTTATGTTGGAGAAGATATTGAACGCAGTTTTGTAAAGCTCTATAACGAGATCAACAAACATATGGATCAGATGCCAGAAGGTGTGACCATGCCGCTGGTCAAAACACGTGCCATAGATGATGTCCCCATGTTGGGACTAACTTTGTGGAGTGAAAATTATAACGGTTTTCAATTGGGACAGATGGCTCAAGAACTAAAAGCAGAAATTGAAAAAGTAAACGACGTTGCCATTACACATAAAATAGGGGGTAGTGAACGCCAGTTGCGTGTAGTCCTAGACAAAAACAAACTAGCTGCCAGCGGCCTGGATTTTATGTCGGTTTCTAAAATGATCAAGGCAAATAATGCCCAGTTAAACTCCGGTACTTTTGATAGAAATGATACGGAATTTACTGTCAACACAGGTAAATTTCTTTCGAGTGTAACCGATGTGGAAAACCTCGTGATCGGTGTGCAACAAAATCAACCGATTTATTTAAAACAAGTAGCTCAAATTATAGACGGTCCTCAAGTACCACAGAGTTATGTGAGTTTAGGTTTTGGTCAAGGAAGTGATAAAAAAACGGATTATCTATCGGAATATCCTGCGGTGACTTTATCTGTTGCAAAACGCAAAGGTGCTGATGCAATGAAAATTGCAGATATTATTATTGATAGAGTAGCGCATTTACGCAAGACTCTTATACCTGATGATGTTCACGTAGAAATCACAAGAAATTATGGTGAAACGGCTTCTCAAAAAGTATCTGAATTACTCTTGCACCTCATCGGGTCTATCTTTGCCGTAACATTTGTAGTGATGCTTGCTATGGGCTGGCGTGGTGGATTAGTAGTGTTTTTATCAGTACCTATCACCTTTGCACTGACTTTACTAAGTTATTACGCGCTGGATTATACGTTGAACAGGATCACACTTTTTGCGTTAGTTTTTGTGACGGGTATTGTGGTGGATGACTCCATCATTATTGCAGAGAATATGCACCGGCATTTTAAAATGAAACGCTTACCCTTCAAGGATGCTGCACTATATGCCATTAACGAAGTTGGAAACCCTACCATACTCGCCACATTTACGGTGATAGCATCAGTATTACCTATGGCTTTCGTATCTGGACTTATGGGACCCTATATGGCTCCTATGCCTATAGGGGCTTCTATTGCTATGATATTATCACTCTTTGTAGCCTTGACCATCACCCCTTATTTGGGATATATTTTCTTAAGAGAAAAAGAGAAAAAAGGAGCTGTTAAAAAAGCAGAGAAACCACTAGAAGAAACTTTGATTTACAGGTTGTATGCTAAATTTCAAGGTCCCTTGATGGAAAGTCGCTCCAAGCGCTGGCTGTTCTTAGGTGGTACCTTCGTGATTCTACTAGCTACTATGGGCTTATTTTTTACGAATTCTGTTGCGGTAAAAATGCTTCCATTTGATAACAAAAACGAGTTTCAAGTAATCATTGATATGCCTGAAGGAACCACTCTAGAGCGCACTGGTGTCGTTACTCAAGAAATTGCTCAATACTTATCCACAAGACCTGAAGTAGTCAACTACCAAAACTATATAGGGACCTCTGCTCCTATTACATTTAACGGATTGGTACGTCACTATGATTTACGTGGCGGTAGTAATATGGCAGACATTCAAGTCAACTTGATTGATAAAGGGAAGCGCGATGCACAAAGCCATGACATAGCAAGCCTGTTCCGACCAGACATTAAAAAGATTGCGGCTAAGTATAATGCAAATGTCAAGCTGGTAGAAGTTCCACCCGGACCACCGGTATTATCAACTATTGTTGCTGAGATCTATGGACCTGACTACGAGGGACAAATGGCAGTAGCTAAAGAAGTTAAAAACATCCTGAAAAACACAGATGATGTGGTAGATATAGACTGGATGGTTGAAGACGACCAAATAGAATATCAATTCACTATTAACAAAGAAAAAGCAATGTTATATGGAGTAGCTCCACAACAAATTGCTCAGACTATGAATTTAGCTTTATCTAACCGTCCTATCACATCGCTCTATGATGAAGATGCGGTGCAACAAATAGGAATTGTCCTGGCACTTGACGAAAAAGAAAAGTCCACCATACAAGATATTTCACAATTACGAGTGACATCAAATCAAGGTAATATGATACCGATTGCTGATTTGGTCGATATTACAAAAACCACAAGTGCTAAAAGTATCTATCGTAAGAATCAAAAGCGAGTGGTCTATGTAATGGCCGATATGGCCGGCGAACTTGAGAGCCCTGCCTATGCTATTTTAGGGATGGAAGAAAAGTTAAAAGCCATACCCATGCCAGAAGGTTATGAACTTAATGAAATGTACTTAGGACAACCTGACTTTGAAGATGACTACACCGTAAAATGGGATGGTGAATGGCAAATCACGCTAGAAGTATTTAGAGATTTAGGTATTGCCTTCTTGGGCGCTATCATTTTGATTTATATTTTAATTGTAGGGTGGTTTCAGAATTTTAAAGCCCCTATTGTTATGATGGTAGCCATACCATTATCCTTAATAGGTATTATTTTAGGTCACTGGTTGATGGGAGCCTTCTTTACCGCCACCTCTTTTATTGGAATGATTGCTCTGGCAGGAATTATGGTCAGGAACTCGGTGTTGCTTATTGACTTTATCAATTTACGAACTGACGATGGCGTGCCTTTAAAACAAGCCGCTATTGAAGCTGGAGCTGTGCGTACGACACCTATTTTATTAACAGCTGGAACAGTGGTTATTGGAGCTTTTGTCATATTATTTGACCCTATTTTCCAAGGACTGGCCATATCCTTAATGGGTGGAACCATTGTTTCTACAGTGCTTACTTTATTGGTCGTACCACTGGTATATTACATGATAGAAAAGAAAAATTATAAATAACCATTTGCAAAGTCGCGCTTTCCGACTGCGCTGGAACTACCAAATCAGATAAAACGATGAAATTAGTAATAGTCACAACAGCAGAAGAGTTTCAAAATAAGGTGTTGAAACTCTTTAAAAACGCACAGATAGAAAACGTGAGTACTTCAGACATTGACGGTTATAAAAATATAGCGACTTTGTTGAGTGCCTCTAACTGGTTTTCTGGTTCAGGTTCTGGAACAGAGTCTTGTCTATTTTTCTCTTTTACAGATGAGGAGCATATCGATATTTTGTTTCGGTTAATAGAAGAGTTTAATTCCACATTAGAAACGAACAACCCTGTTAAGGCAGTGGTCGTTCCTATAGATAGATTTATATAAATAATAAAATAAGAATTATGTTAAATAAATATTTTAGAGTGATCGTAGGTACCATGGTATTATTGAGCGTTGTACTCAGCGTTTATGTCAACCCAAATTGGATGTGGTTTACCGTTTTCATAGGGGTCAACTTGATACAATCTGCTTTTACAAAGTGGTGTTTATTAGAAACCATCTTAGTAAAGTTAGGTGTGAAAAAAGAAGCGGCTAGCTGTGCTGTGCCACCTTCTAAAGGATAGACACTGAAAAGAAAATGAAAAAAAACCACGCTATTTTTTTAGCGTGGTTCCTTGTATGATTTTGATTTAGTATTGTTTCAACCTTTGCCTGCTGTGTGTGCTAATTGATCTCTTCAATCACACTTCCGCAGGTCAACATTGCATCACCGTAATACGGGTTTTTTATATCTTTTTCGGTACTCAACCACACAGCACCTTTGTTGTTGTTAGCCATAGGGCATTTCTGAACATATATAGGAGTTGCTCCTTTAACATTCATCGCGATAACTACCATGTTCTCATTCAGTATTACAAAATGATCTCGTTGGTTTTCAAGGTCTTCATTTTTGGCAATGGCGTCGAGCATTTCAATACTTTTCTTAATATGCGATTGTTCCATTTTACCCAGACTTCCTATAGTTATAGACTTTAAAGATTTTGATGTCGCTTTCGCGAAAGCGGAAACCTGCTCTGAATCACTGACTACAAAGGCATCTTTCATTTGCAAATAGGATTGTAAAACCTTTTTAAAGTCCTTCTGAAAGCTTTCAGAGAATTTCATTTTCATTTCAGACATGGGCATCTCAATAAGCTCTTCCTTTCCTTGGTTCATCATGGACTTTTTACCTTGTAATTGGGCAGCAGCATCAACGGTAAAAGTACCGTTGGTAACAATCTGATCGCCATTTTGAAGTCCTGCAGTAATCGTATAATTTTCACCACTACGGTTACCGATCCTTACTTCTCGCATTTCAAAAACAGGCTCGTTAGGACTGGTTTTAATGTAAACTAACGAGCGTTCTCCAGTCCACATCACAGCACTTGCGGGAACTGTAAGTGATTCCTCGTTCCTATTTGTTTCTCCTTTCAATTTGCCAGTCACAAACATTCCGGGCTTAAAAATACCCTCTGTATTTTTAAGTGTTGCTCTAACGGTTAGCGTACGAGTGGCATTGTTAAGCATGGGATCTATAAAAGATACGGTGGCATCAAATTCCTTGTTGGCATAAGCGTTAGTCGTTACTTTTATTTGTTGTCCTTCTTTAAGGTTGGATAGTTGACTTTCATACGCATCAAATTCTGCCCAAACCGAATTCAAGTTAGTTACTTTTAGGATAGGTTGTCCTTGTTTGAGATAATCACCTTCTGCTGCCATTACGAGTACCACTGTTCCTGAAACTGTAGCATATACAGGGTAATTATCGCGTACCTTACCTGAAGATTCTATGGTATTAATTTGACTTTCCGACAGTTTCCAATTCTTCAATTTATTGCGTACCGCTTGATACAATTCTGGTTGAGATTCTTTTAAAGAAGCTGCTGTAATTAATTCTTGTTGCGTTGCTACCAGTTGAGGCGCATAGATCGTGGCTAATAATTGTCCCCGACTTACTTGCTGGCCTTCATAACTTA
>Ga0307935_1000308_pt1 | contig 22874 bp, 22 predicted proteins | sample OrgLakmetageno92_FD_201827 | JGI IMG/M metagenome (GOLD analysis project Ga0307935, IMG submission 201827) | Saline water microbial communities from Organic Lake, Antarctica - #92 | ecosystem: Environmental > Aquatic > Non-marine Saline and Alkaline > Saline | place: Antarctica: Organic Lake...
TTTAAACGTCGCGTGCGATAGCCCGTTGTCGCAGCAAATGATCTGTTAGGACCAGAGTTGCCATGGCTTCAACGATTGGCACTGCACGCGGCAGGACGCAGGCATCATGGCGGCCCTTGCCTTGTAGTGTCGTGTTTTCCCCTTTCTCGGTGACGGTATCCTGTGTGGAAATAATGGTCGCGGTGGGCTTGAAGGCGATACGGAAAAAGATATTTTCGCCGTTGGAAATTCCACCTTGGACACCGCCGGAGTTGTTGCTCGTGGTGCGGATTTTACCCTCGCGCATTTCGAAAGGGTCGTTGTGGTCTTTTCCGGTCAAAAGAGTGCCGCTGAATCCGGAGCCAATTTCGAAGCCTTTGGTAGCGGGGATAGAGAGCATCGCTTTGGCGAGATCAGCCTCCAGTTTATCGAAAATCGGCTCTCCTAGGCCTGCCGGACAGTTGCGAATTACGCACTCGATCACGCCGCCTACGGAATTACCTTCTGAGCGTATCTTTTTAATATGCTCGATCATTTTCTCAACCATGGCTGGATCTCCAGTACGGACCATGTTCGATTCGATGGTTTCCGCTGTAACCGTCGCCGGATCGACCGACGCTTCAAGGTGCTGAATGGTTTTCACCCAGGCAAGAATTTCGATCCCCGGACTGAGTTCCTCGAGCACTTGCTTCCCAATCGCGGCCGCGGCCACGCGACCAATGGTCTCACGTGCGGAAGCGCGACCGCCTCCGGAAGAGGCGCGAATACCGAACTTCGCATCGTATGTGAAATCAGCATGAGATGGCCGGTATTTTACGGCCATTTCGTCGTAAGCAGAGGGCCTTTGATCCTTATTCCGGACCATGATGGAGATAGGCGTGCCAAGAGTTTTTCCGTCGTGTATGCCCGAGAGGATTTCTGCTTCGTCAGCTTCTTTGCGGGGGGTAACGATTTCCGACTGTCCCGGCCGCCGCCGGTCCAACTCTTTCTGAATGGCTTCCTGTGTGACTGGGATACACGCTGGGCAGCCGTCGATGATGACACCGACTGCTCCGCCATGGGATTCGCCATAAGTATGAATGCGGAAGATTTCGCCGAAGGTTGAGGACATGAAAGCGTTGAAAGGTTACGATGTGAGGCAGGTTGTCTCGCCAGAACTGTGGAGCTAATCCATGTGTTTGGCTAGCTTGAAGGGAATGAGAAAGCGCAGAATTGCTCGCGGCGAAGGTGGATTGATTTCCAAGCAGGTGAGAGAGCCCTTTTTAATTTCCACGGTATTACCAGCTGCTCCTATCACATGTTGGATTAGAAATGATAAATCAGGCTCATGGCCAACGATCATAATTTTCTCAAATTCGTGGAAGCTGGTAAGCTCGGCAAGAGCGGTTTCGGGATTCATCCCAGAACTCAGCCACGCTTGGCTTACCGGGCCGGGCATTCCAGCGGCATCGGCGAAGGCTTGCGCAGTTTGGCGAGTGCGAACTAACGGACTGCAAAGGACTAGATCGGGGAGGCTGTCCGCTTCCCGTAAGAGTCTGGCTGCATTGCGAGCCTGCTGCCGGCCCTTTTCGAGTAGAGCTCGTGAGAAGTCGGTTTGATCAGCGGTATTGCTTTCTGCCTGACCGTGGCGGAGGAGAAACAATGTCATGATGAAAAGGGCGCGATAATACTGATCAGATTCACATCGTCATTCCACCATCTACGGCAAGCACTTGACCTGTAATATACCTCGCTTCAGCACTTGCGAGGAAGGCTACAGTTTTGGCGATATCGTTTGTGTTGCCGAAGGTTCCAAGGGGGATTTTCCCGATCACGGCGTTTTTCACTTCGTCACTTAGCTCGTCAGTCATATCTGTGGTAATAAAGCCCGGAGCGATAGCGTTACAGGTGACGGCACGTCCAGCGAGCTCGCGAGCGATTGCTTTAGTGAAACCGATCAATCCGGCTTTACTTGCGGAATAATTAGCTTGGCCGGCGTTTCCAATCAGTCCGATCACTGAAGCTATGTTGATGATACGCGCGTTCTCAGCTTTCATCATCGGGCGCATGAATGCTTTTACGGTGTTAAAGGCACCTTTCAAATTGGTATCAATCACGGTATCCCAATCCTCTTCTTTCATGCGCATTAAGAGGCCATCACGTGTCACTCCTGCGTTGTTCACAAGGATGGAAACTGCTCCGAGCTCATCTGCTATTTTCTTTGCGATTTCCTGAACGGCAGCATGGTCGGAAACATCCACAGCATAGGCAGAGCATGACTCTGGGAAGGACTTATTGATTTCTTCAGCGGCGCCTCCGCAGCTCGATTCACTGCGGCTGATTAAGGCGACTTTTGCTCCTCCGGCGGCGAAGGTTCTGGCGATTTCTTGGCCGATGCCTCTTCCGGCTCCGGTGACGACAACGATTTTATCTTTAAACTGCATGGTATGGTGTTGATCTATTTAAATCATGAAATGCTACTACTAAGCAATCCTTGGTATGCTTCAAGTGCGCGGTTGTAAGTATCTTTAAGGGAGCGGTCGGGCTCGATTCTCGATTCAGGTGAGGGCTTGCAGAAGATTTGTTGTAGCTCTGAGAGACTTGTTTGATCCGTGCTGGCGGCAATGAGTGCGCCGCCCAAGGCTGCCGAGTTGGCGACTTCAAGCCGTTCGACTGGTGCTTGGAAGACATCGGCGACGATTTGCGCGATACCATCGTTTTTGGCTGCGCCACCGGTGAGCAGGATTCGTTCAGGCGTGACCTCCATCCACGCGGAGTGCAGACGCATATTGAGAAACTGCCCCTCGAGAAGTGAGCGGACACGGAGTGCGGGAGTTGGCTCTTCTGAAAATTTCGTGATGGGTTTTTTGAAGTCGTGACGAGGTGTGATTTCGGCCCCGTAAAAAGGGAGCGTGAGATTTTTACCGGCAGATGATTTGGTCTCAGCTAGTGCTTTTTGATCAAACGCAGACCAGTCGGCTGAGAGCTCGTCTCTTAACGCTTCTCTGGAAAGTGAACCGTTGAGAAAGCAGATCAGGGACATGAAGCCGCCTGCGGGATTTCCAAATACATGACCGAACCCTTGTGGGTCGGTCTTTGGTCCGGGCATGGCAGCAAAGAAGGTATCACTCGTTCCAAGAGAAATGACAACCTGGCCGGGTGCGGTAGCTCCCATGCCAACAAGTGAGGCTGGATTATCACCCGTGAAGGGGCAAATGCGACATGTCTTTGCGAATCCGTATTTATTAACAAAATACGAACCGATAGTTGCAGTTGGGCTCAAGCAGGAAGTTGGCGCTCCAAGTTTTTGACTCAGATCCGGCGCCGTCGCATTCAGTAGGTTGGCGTCCCAGTCGAGGTGCTTTAGGTTCAGTAAATTCATACCGGCCCCGTCACCGAAATCAATCGGGAGTGACTTTCCAGACAAAACAGATGCGATAAAAGAGCTGACCAGGTGGATGTGCTTCGTTGTCGCGTAAGCTTCTGGAGATTGTTTGTAGAATTTGCGGATTTGTGGTCCGGTGAAGCGCTCGATTGCAACCGAACCTGAGCGAGAGCAGACCTCGCCCGCTCCACCCAGAGATTCGGTGATTTCCTCGCATTCCTCGCCAGTGGAGGTATCCATCCAGATAGGAGAGGTTGCACGGGTGAGTGCAGAGGATAATTGTGAAGAAAGAGAACTTTTGGAGTCGAGAGCTGCGAGAGCTCCTTCGAAATTAGCGTTCAGGTAAACTGAGCCATGCTGCTGACCGGAGCCGGCAATGATTTTAACTGCTGCTAGATCGGTCGCTTGCGCGAGCTTGCCTAATAAGAGATCTAGAGCATCGAGCCACATCAGAGGGTTTGCATGGACTTCTCCATCTTTACCTCCTGGGATAAATCCACTAGGTGAGTCGTAGTTCGGCAGGTCTTTTCCGAAATTGACCGATTCGTCAGCAATGATCTTTCCGGTATCCGGATCAATGATGAGAGCGCTGAGTGATTGAGTGGAGGAATCGAAACCTAGATACATGTTCTGAGTTTTTGGCTAACGCGAAAGGTTTCAAGTACGAAACAAAAAAAGAGCGGCTGCCGAAGCAACCGCCCTTTAAATAATTCAGTTCGTAAACTTCAGATTAGAAGCTGACGGAAAGCATTGTGCCGGCGAACAGTTCGTTCTCGGAACCAGCATAGAGGCCTTCTTCGTTCAGGGACCATGAATGCGCGATGTATGGGGAAACCGTAGCGGTGTCCGTAAGCGCGTAGTCGATGGAGACTGAAAGCTGAGCGTGGCTGAGTTTGCCTTCTTCAGCAAGGTAGCCAAGTGTGCCATTCAGGTTAAGAGCGGTGCATTCATTTAGCTCGAAGCTTTTACCAAGGCCGAGTTCAGTGTAACCGTTGTTGTCAGTTTCGACGTCCCAGAAGTAAGTAAGGGAAGTATCGATACCGAAGAACTCACGGGAAGCCGCGAAGTAGATTTCAGTAGCATCGTCTGCACCGAAAGCGCTGTCAGGGAAGTGATACTTGATGTATCCGACTTCAAGAGTAGCGAATTCGAATTCCTTAGAAACGCCACCGTAGATGTCGATTTCGTCGTAAGACGTGTTGCCAGCTGGTGCTTGTTGGGTGCTTCCGTACCAGACACCTGCACTCAGGCCAAGGCCGTTGTATTCAGTTGCGAGGTCAAATCCAGCTTCAGTAAGATCTTGCCCGGAGTCGACTCCGCGGAAGATGTAAGCACTGGAGTAGCCAGCGTGGAGTTCGTATTCGACTTCAGCCGAAGCGTTGCCAGCCGCGAAAGCGGTAGCAGCAGCGATGGCTCCAATTGTTTTGCAGTAGTTTAGCATAGTGTTGTTGTTGTTGGTTTTGATTGCTTCCAAAGCCCAGATTTAACACTGGGCGATGGGAACTTAGTGGAGAGCACGTGGCATACCAAAAAATCCAAGAGCGAATCGTTATGGGTTATTTAACTAATCCTAACGTTCTGTCCAGAAAAATTTAGTAGGCGAGTTTTCGCCACTGGCGCAGATCATTAGAGTCTCTTTTGTAAAGTAGCAAGCAAAAATTTAGTGGAGCTCTCGCTCTATTAGTCGTGGCTAGGCGGGCATTGATCGAATTCAAAAAACCGAGTTCCAAGTTTTGGCACGGCCATTGCTTTGGAGGAAAACGCGTCTCCTGCTCTTTTATGTGTGGGGGCGCGATAACTATCCGACAACCCCGACCAATATGATCAGACGACATCCAACTACATTGCGAGCCCTCGCCCTAGCGGCAGCTGCTTGCTTCGCCGTACCTCTTATGCCTACGACCGTTTTCGGTCAGGAAGAAGAAGTAGCCCCAGCGCCAACTGAAGAGATGGCAGAAACCCCTGTTGAGGCACCAGCCGAAGAGCCTGCTCCAGCAATGGAAGAAGCGCCAGCTGAGAAACCCAGTGAGGACGCCTACTCCACCGATGCCGACAACGCTGCCACTATTGAGGCTGGTTCGTCGGTCGAGGGGTTCACAGTTAACAACCTGTGGATCTGCATCGCAGCCGCGCTAGTATTCATCATGCATCTTGGCTTTGCTTCTCTGGAGGCAGGCCTGACCCAGAAGAAAAACACGGTAAACATCCTGTTCAAGAACGTTTGGATTATTTCTTCCGGTATTCTTTTGTATGCCTTCTGGGGCTTCAACGCCATGTATCCTGGCGAGTGGGCCATCGATGGATGGTTAGCTAAGGGTAGCTGGTTTGGCGGCGATCTCACCGACACCAGCCTGACTTCTGCTGGCTACAATGCCGGTTACACTTGGTGGGGTGACTTCATCTTCCAGTCCATGTTCGCTGCGACTGCTGCCACCATCGTTTCCGGTGCGGTTGCTGAGCGCGTCAAGCTTTCCAGTTTCATGATCTTTGCCGTACTGCTCGTTGGCTTCGCTTACCCAGTCACTGGTGGCTGGAAGTGGGGCGGAGGCTGGCTTGATGCCAAAGGCTTCTACGATTTCGCTGGTTCGTCCATCGTGCACGCTTTCGGTGGTTTCGCAGCTCTTGCCTGCGTGCTTGTTCTTGGACCTCGTAAGGGAAAATACACCAAAGAAGGTATCAAGCCTATCCTTGGACACAGCATGCCGCTGGCTGCCATCGGTGTGTTTCTCTTGTGGCTCGGCTGGTTCGGCTTCAATGGTGGTTCCGCCCTTAGTGCTGATCCAAAAGCAGTCTCCTACGTCTTCGCAACTACTGCCTTGGCCGCTTGTGCCGGTGCTGTTTCGTCCATCTTCCTTTCTTGGGTTGTGCTCAAAAAGCCTGATCTTTCGATGGCTCTCAACGGTATACTCGCGGGTCTCGTCGGTATCACCGCTGGTGCTGACACCGTGGGTGAAGGTTCTGCCATCATCATTGGTCTCATCGCCGGTGTCATCGTGGTCGTTTCCATCCTGGCCTTGGACAAGATCAAGATCGACGATCCCGTCGGTGCCATTTCTGTCCACGGTGTAGTTGGCATCTGGGGCACGGTGGCTGTGGGTATCTTCTCCTTCAATCCGGAGCATTCCCTCGGTACCCAAATCATCGGCACCCTCTCGATGAGTGCGTTCGCTTTCATCTTCTCCTTCGTGGTGTTTTTCATTCTTAAGCTCACCATGGGTGTGCGCGTCAGCGCTGAAGAGGAAGAGGAGGGTCTCGATGTCGCCGAGCACGGTTCACCTGCTTACACTGACTAATCAACAAGCATCCTTCTAAAGGATTTTCAAGACGGGCGGGCTGGAAACAGTCCGCCCGTTTTCGTTTGCGATCCACTGCAGTTACGATAACAACAGTCCATGGCTCGTCAGGTATTTCGTTTTGCGGTGGCAATCGTGTTGGTCGTATTGACTGTGATTGCCGCGATGCTTTGGACGGCTGAATATGATTCGAGTCCTGACCCAGCAGCAAGGTTCGAGGTGCAATCAGCCAGGCTAACGCCGGATCGGGACTTCGTGTGGCTCGAAATACATCTTAAAAAAAGTGGTGAAGAAAACCATAGCTTAGAGCGACTGGTGCACTTGGTTACAAACGATGGTATTGAGCAAGATCCTGCGGACACTACTTTTGCAGGGACTCCGGAAGAGGGATTTACTGATATCTGGTATAAGTTCTGGCTAGAGCAGGCGGATTTGGAAGGGGAGCTCGTGTTAAAAATTAATGAGGGTGAGCTGATAATCAAAAAATCTCAGGCAAGGCCCTTGCTCGGAGATGGTGATGAGCGCGTTTTTAAATCTTCGGATTGGGAGAAATCATGGCTTGGCTTTTAATTGATAATTCAAACACGCGAACCAAATTCAGGTTGGGCGACGAGGATGGCTTGGGCGCTTGGAATGCAATTTCATCTACCGCGGAGCTCAATGAAGAAAAAGTTCGAGAGCTATTGGAGGGGATCGATTTTTCCGCGGTTATAGTGGCCTCTGTTGTCCCCGAGAAGGAGATCGTTCTAAAGAAGGTGTTGGAGAGTGGGGGTAACTATCATCGCCTCACCCACATGAGCCCGCTTGGTTACGGTTTTGAGCTAGGAGCTCCGGAGCAGATTGGTCACGATAGGCTAGCCAATGTGGTTGCTCTAAAGAAGTGTTACCGTGCACCGGGGATCGCTATCGATTTTGGCACGGCGATTACGTTCAGCGTGCTTTCCGCAGCAGGAAATTTTGCAGGTGGAGTGATCGCTCCAGGAATGGAATGCCTGAGTGAGTCCTTATCGAGCCGGACGGCCCAGCTACCTATGGTTGGACTGGAAAGTTTCACGTCTGCCGTGGGCAAAACCACGCTTGAGGCTTTAAGGATAGGAGTCACAGCGGGGCACAGGGGGATGGTGAGAGAAATCTTGAGAGAGCTCCGCCAAGAGCTGGGAGAGGACACAACGATGGTAGCGACTGGCGGTGGTGCAGAATTCGCAGCGCAGGGAATTTCCGAGATTCACGAGATAGCGCCCGCTCTGACACTGGAAGGCCTGAGGTTAGTCGCGAAAGAGGTTTTTTGCTAAACTGAATACCTTTTCATCTGTATGAGATCGATTTTAGGTAGATCTTTTCCTCGATGCGCTCTAGGGAGGTCGCGGCAATGAGCAAAATTCCCTTGGCAATCGGCATCGACTTCGGAGGCACCAGTGTAAAAACCGGTGTTGTGCGTGGGTGTGAAATCATCGATCAAGCGCCGCCAATCGCCACTCAGGAGTTTGATAGTCCGGACGACTTGATTAGGTCCATGGTGCGAGCTGTCGAAGACCTTCGTTCGAGACACTCGGATCTGAGTTGTGTCGGTATCGGGATGCCAGGTTTTGTAGATTTTGAGAAGGGTTTGGTGCTCAATCTTACCAACGTCCGTGGTTGGGAAAATGTGGAGCTGAAAAAGCAACTTGAAGAGCAGATCAAGCTACCGGTTTTCGCTGAGAACGATGCGAACTGTATGGCATTTGCTGAATGGAAACTCGGGGCTGGCAGAGGGTATGAGCATTTGGTTTGTGTTTCGCTAGGCACTGGTGTCGGTGGCGGAGTGATTTCCCACGGGCAGATGATTCGTGGCGCAAGGTTCGCGGCGGGCGAAATAGGCCAGACCTCGATTGATTACCAAGGACGGCGTGGGCATTACGGGAACCTTGGCGCGTTGGAGGATTACATTGGTAACAAGGAAATCGCGCGTGATGCTTTGAGCGCCTATCGTTCGGCTGGCATTTTTAAAGATGAGGAAGACTGCACTCCCGCGGCGCTCTCAGAGGCAGCGCGCCACGGCGATGAGATTGCCATCGGATGCTGGAACTCACTGGGGCGCATGCTCGCGACTTCTGTCATGAACGCTTGCTGGTTGCTCAATCCTGAAGCCATTGTCATCGGTGGAGGAGTTGCGCGGGCGGGGGAGTTGATCTTCAATCCTCTCCGTGAACATCTGCTGCGTCAGCTTTCCGGCCCGTTTAAAGAGCAGCTTGCAATTTTACCAGCTGAGTTCGGCCACGAGGCAGGAACGATCGGTGCAGCTGCAATCGCGCTGGAAAAGATAAGCGAGTGACTTTCTCTAACTTACCGAGATTACTTTGAACGGCGGTTGCTCTAAATGATCTCCTCTACAAAGGCCAACGAGCTTGCCGTAAAGTGGGCTTTCGGGGCTGAGCAGAGTGATCTCTTGGTTGCTGTAGTTTATCTCAAGCCCACCGGCTGAAGGAGCAAGTAGAAACCGGATCTTTTCACTGGAGCCAGCGCTGCTCAACTCCACCAGCGCTCCGGCTCCAATCGCCTCGTTTTTTTCGAAGTCGCGAAGTTGAACATTTTCGAAAGTCTGCAATGTCTCTGCTAGCTCTTTCACATGGCGTGCTTGGCCAGAGGCTAGATACGATTCCTCTAAGCTACGCGTGTCATATTTGCTTTCCGCTTTAGAGCCCGGATCCGTTGCTGCCTCGTGAGCGGCAATCGCCGACTTCGCGAGACGATCCAAACGTATGCGTAATTCACTACAAACCAGTGCTGTTAATTCTGACTTCATCTTTAGGAAACTCAGAATGTTGGTAAAAAAATCCTAACAAGCAACACATTGCAGTAAGTGGAGGCTTGACCGAAAGGATCGAGATATGCAGTTTGTGCGCCCCGTCAACGCCTTGGAGGCGATCAGACGGCATCAACGAACTCACAAATCGATAAGTATGGCTGCGAAGATTTATACAAACAAGGACGCGAATCTCACATCGCTCAAGAAGAAGACACTCGCCGTGATCGGCTTCGGCTCACAAGGCCATGCCCACGCTCTCAATCTCAAGGACAGTGGAATGAAGGTCATCATCGGCCTCTACAAAAAATCCAAGTCCCGTGAAGTTGCGAAAAAACTCGGCTTTGAAGTCATGGATACTGCGGATGCTGTCAAAGCAGCTGACGTGATTTTCGTGGCGACTCCGGATACCGTGATCCCTGCTGTATACAACAAGGATATCGCGCCCAACCTTACCAAAGGCAAAACGTTGCTCTTCTCACACGGTTTCGCCGTGCATTTCAAAACCATCGAGGTTCCTTCCGATATCGACGTGATTTTGGTAGCTCCAAAAGGCCCAGGTCACACTGTCCGTTCACAGTTTGTAGACGGTAAAGGCGTTCCCGGTCTTATTGCGATCCATCAGGACGTTTCCGGACGTGCTCAGAAAATTGCTCTCGCATGGGCACGTGGCATCGGTTGCACCCGTGCCGGTGTATTTGAAACGAACTTCCGTGAGGAGACAGTCACCGACCTCTTCGGTGAGCAAGTCGTTCTCTGCGGCGGTGCTTCAGCACTCGTCAAAGCCGGTTTCGAAGTTCTAGTTGAAGCTGGATACCAACCCGAAATGGCTTACTTCGAATGTCTCCATGAGCTCAAGCTCATCGTTGACCTGATGAACGAGTCAGGCATCGCCGGTATGCGTTTCTCGATCTCCGAAACAGCTGAATACGGTGACGTGGCAGTTGGACCGAAGATCATCGACGCATCCGTCAAGAAGCGCATGGTCAAGCAACTCAAGGAAATCGAGAGTGGCAAGTTCGCCAAAGAGTGGACCAAAGAATACGAGACCGGTTGCAAAAACTTCAATGCCCTTCGTAAAGAAGGCGCAGATCACCAGATCGAAAAAGTTGGTGCGAAACTCCGCTCGACAATGAGCTGGATCAAGCAGACCAAAATGAAAAAGGGCGCTAGCCAAGCAAGCTACGTTTCGTCTTCCAAGTAATTTCAGAAGACTTTCTAAAGCCCGACTCCAATTTAGGAGTCGGGCTTTTTTTTTACTCAACGAGTGGTGGCTGGTAGCCACGCTTTTGCACCGGTGCTGCGGCTTTCGCTGCTTTTGAAAAAGCCGTCGAGGCCGCGCCGACCTTCCAGATCTTCGATCGCCTCAGCGGGACTTGCATGACGCCAGCGGAATCCGGCTTCACGCAAGCGGAGGGGTTCCGCCCAGCGGCTTTTTAAAATGAGCTCGGCTTCCGTGTCCATGAACACAGCGCCGACTGCGAGTAACCATTTTGTAGCTGGAATACCGACGGGCATTCCCAGTGTTTCGCGGAAATAGCGCATCCAGTTGCGATTAGATGGGAACTCTGGAGAAGTGAGATTTACCAATCCTTCGAGGAATGGATCTCGCATGATAAATTCCACACCACGCAGAAAATCTTCCATATGTATCCAGCTCACTTTCTGATTTCCACTACCCATGGTTCCACCGAGCGCTTTTCGCGTCAGACTGCTAAGTATGTCGTATACTGTGTCTGGTTCGTTAGCCAAAACCATTCCAGTGCGTATCGCAACTTTACGGGTCTCCGCTGGAATTTTTGCTGAGAAAAAAGCATCTTCCCAAGCAGCAGCAACTTCGTGGGAGAAGCCTTCTCCAGCTTCCCCGTCCCACTCATCTTGAGGCTTATCTTCGGCATGCCGATACCAAGTCGCAGTGCTTGAATTGATCCACAGCTGTGGGGGGATCCGGCAGCGGGCAATTGCTTGGCCGATGGCCTGAGTGGATGCGACGCGACTGCTAAGGATCTCGTCCTTGTTTGCCTTATTGTAGCGGCAGTCCACGCTGCGACCCGCAAGATTGATCACTAATTCAGCCCCTTCCAAGGCATAGGCCCAAGAACCGGCATTCTCTCCATCCCATTCCAAGAACATTCCGTCCCCGCTCCAGCCCTTTTTGTTGCGAGCGATCACAACGACTTCTCTCCCATTCCTTGCGAAATGGCGGCTTAGGTAGCGGCCGAGAAAGCCGTTTCCTCCAAATATTACAACTGTTGAGTTCATGATCTATTATCCAAGTAGTTTAGCCGCAAGCTGGATTGCAAATCCGTGTTTCATCGAAGCCACACGGTCAGAAATATTCGAGGCGAATCCCACGAAGTCTTTCAATTCCCGAACCTGCTTGTTGAATGCTTCTGCATCGTCGCCCTTCAAGTCTTGTGTCTCCTCTGCGCAGCGGTTGAGTAAAGCAAGTGCTGGCTCGATCTCGCGCCGTTTGCGCTCTCTCGCAACGATGCGGAAAATTTCCCAAACATCCTTCTCAGCTTCGTAAAAATCGCGTCGATCGCCTTTAATGACGATCATTCTTAGTAGGCCCCACGCCACAAGCTCCTTGAGGTTTGAGTGGGCATTGCCCCTGCTAACGGAGAGCTCTTCCATCACTCCGTCGGTGCACATCGCGTGGGAGGAAGTCATTAACAACGCGTGGATCTGAGCCATTGTGCGATTTATCCCCCACTGGGTGCCAAGCGCTCCCCATTGTGCGATAAACTCATCTCGCGAAGTTTTTAGTTGAGCGGCTCCTTGATTCATTACTTTCATTAAATACTGAAAGTAATGAATTTCAAGTAGAACTTTGGATAAATCGACGACCCAACCACTGGATAAAAAAACGCCGCCTCCCTTAATTAAAGGAAAGCAGCGTTATCGAGAGAAAATAACTTAGAGAGAGGCTTTGAGAGAATCAAACTGCTTCCGTTTGAGTTTCAAATCAGCCTCCATTTTTTCTATTTCTTGTCCGAGCTTAAGCATACTGCCGAGTTTCTTTTGAATGTTGCTCGAGCTGCTGGTGGTTTTTCCGCCGGATTTGAGACCTGCGTTTTTCAACCAAGTTGCGATCGTGAGTTGCGAAATGCCAAACTTCGCAGCAGCAGCACTTTGGCCTCCGCGTCCGTTTTTAGTATTAAAGTCCGTTACAAACGAAACAACCTTACTTTTTTCTTCGGGCGTATATCGTTTACCGCGGACAACCTTTTTATTATTCGATGCTGTAGTCATTACAGACGGAAATTAATACAAGTTACCACTACTGCAAGTTTTAAGATTAGATCTTTTTTAGGAATCTTTACTTAATTGGTTAACTTAGAAATTTAATCAAATCGTTAAGGTTGGTTATCCAATAGTTAGCGCCCTTCCTTACTGCTTCGCGGTCAACAACGCCTCCGTATCCTATCATTAGATCTACGTCGGGCTTGGTCTCTAGATCGGAGATGCCATCTCCTACCATGATTACGGACTGCGGCATCATTGCGCTCTTCCATTCACGAATGATCTCGTTTTTGCCAAGATTTCTCGTTGTGGGATAGGTTTCTCCGTATCCACAATATTCGCCTAAGTCGTTAAAGTATAGTGGGACAGCCTCGATATGATGAATTCCGAGATGGTCGGCAAAAGGTCTGATGATTTGCTCGAAGCCACCTGAGAGGATAACGATCTCCCAACCATTCGTTCTTGCCGCTTTAACACATTGTTCTGCTCCATCGACCATGCGTTCAAGGTATTGGCGGCTAACGGTATCTACCATATCGCGCGTCGGCTTAATCACCTGCATACGTTTTTTAAACACCTCAGCAAGAGGCATCTCTCCGTTCATTGCTAAGTTTGTTAACTCAACAATTTTTTTATAAGATTCTGTATCCGATAGATTTGCGAGTTCGTCTATGCCTTCTATTGCGCTCAAAGTTGAATCGCAGTCTAAGAATAATATTTTCCCCTTAGGTTTTGTAATAGGCTGGATAATCACTTCGCTATTCTCGGGAATTAAATCGAATAGTTCGGCCATGTCATGATTTCTGAGCCTGATGCAGCCGTGACTTGCCGGGGAGCCGATGAGATCTTCTTGATTGGTTCCGTGAATATAAATGAAGCGTTCGCGTGTGTTCGTGTTGTCCGCATCCAAGCCCTCGAGTCGGAGAATACGGGTGAGAATGAGGTCATCTTCAGTGATTTGTGATTGATTCCAAATGCCGTTAGTTTGGCGCGCTTTAAAGATAGTTCCGAGTGGTTCACCGGCTCCAATCTTCTCCGAGATACGGAATCTACCAGTTGGAGTGCGTAAGCTTCCTTGGGTGAATCCCATGCCTTTGGCACTCGTCGAGACTGGAAATGATCGGATTTTCCTGCCGCTTTCAAACAGCTCGAGAATCTGCTCGTCTATGGAAATTTGCAATTGGCAGCTGGGTGAGGCGGGAGCATTCATGATTCGGTTTGGAAAACGGCTATGGCATTGTGACCGCCCATGCCGTGGGCAAGTTTGTAGACTGGTCCCGAGAGTTTACGGCTTTCAAGCGGTGCCGGGAAATGGCCAGTTCCAGAGGTTGAGCTGAGGTTTGGAGGACTCATTCCGCGCTGCATGAAACTCAGTAGTATCACGCTTTCCAATAGGCCGCTGGCACCGACCGTATGGCCGATGAAGGGTTTGAGTAGGCATAGATCGATGGCTGAATTCGGAAAACATTGGTTGAGAAATGTTTTCTCAGCCCTTGCCTGGGTTTGTGTGCCAGTGGCGTGTGGACAGATTAGAGATGGAGTGCCACAGAGATTGACGGCTTGCTCAAGTAGTTTGGCGCTTCTACCTCCGTTTTTTGGAATGCCAACAGGATCAGCACCGTCTGAATTGTTAGAAAAGAACGATAGCTTTAGGTGGCTTTCAGGCGCAGCGGAAAGCGCGATTGCTGCGGCACCTTCACCCGGAAGAAAGCCATCTGTATTTGATGAAAACGGATTTAGGTAAGGAGATTTCCCAAGTAATCCTGATGCGGCATAATTATCTAAAAGCATTGGAACCAGCGGTAGGTCAGCCGCGACTACTAGCGCCCGTTTGACTTGGCCGGAATTGACCAGCAGTTTCCCGATGCCGAGAGCATCGAGACCGGCGGAGCAGCCGCTGGCAACCACGTGGTTGGGTCCGAATATTCCCAGTTCGATAGAAACAGCGGTTGCGGGTTCACTGTGAATGGTATTGCTCGCAGCCATCAATTTGAAGGGGCGGCGTTCTGGCCATGGGCCTAACCAGCCGGCGGCATTGCCTCGGCTAGTGCCAACGATTAACGCTGCGTCTGCCAATTCATCTTCGCCCCAGCCTGCTTCCGCCACAGCTTGTTTTGCAACGTGCAGAGCAGCCATCGTCGTCGGGCTCCATTTGCGGTTGTTGAGTAGTGCTCTTGGCTGGATCCAAGCGCCATTAAGATGAGCATGTGGGCTATCGTCTCCCAGCAGTTCGGAAAGGGGGCGGATACCCGTTTCACCCTTCGAAATTGCTTCATGATGCGCCGCTACATCGTGCCCTAAAGCCGAGAGTGCGCCGATGCCTGAGATGGAAAGTGAGGATGCGATGCACTCGGTTAGCAAGCTGAACGCGCGTCGCAAACTCAAAACAACAGATTCAGTGACTTTCCGCCTTTGCGGGAGTGCTAAACATGAGGCATAAGCGGTGTCGCGAATGAATTCAGTTCTCGAAACCATCAAAGGCGGTGCGACCTATCTGGAAAAGCGGGGTGTGGAAGAGGCGCGTTTGAATATGGAGCATTTGCTCGCCAAGGAGCTGACTTGCACACGAATGCAGCTCTACACACAATTTGATCGGCCGCTTGAGGAGGTGATCCTTGGGCCGTTACGCGCTGCATTAAGAAAGCGCGGCGAGGGTATCCCGCTTCAGCATCTTCTCGGCGAAGTTCATTTCCTAGGGCGAGACTTCATCTGTGATAACCGCGGCCTTATCCCACGCCCCGAGACAGAGGAGCTCGCAGAAATGATTTTGGGTCAGTTGCCAGCAGGTGATTTAGACATTCTTGATGTTGGTTGTGGTTCGGGTGTTCTTGGGCTTTCTCTAGCAGCGGAGAAGCCTGGTAGTAAGATCAGCTTGGTAGATGTTTCCGAAGATGCTTTGGATTTAACTCGGGAAAACGCACGTAAACTTGGAGTTGAGAACGTGATGTTTAGGCGTAGCGATTTATTTTCCGAAGTCTCCGGGGGCTTCGACTTGATCGTCGCCAACCTACCGTACGTTCCTGAAGGCGAAGCTCAATCCATGGCGCGTGAGCTGGCGCACGATCCGGCTCTGGCGCTTTTTTCTGGCCCCGAGGGCATGGACCTTCTCGAGCGTTTCATTCCAGAATCCTTCGGTTTCCTGAAGTCGGGCGGTTGGCTCGCGCTGGAAATTGGTCACGATCAGGCTTCACAGGTCGGACTCTGTTTGGAAAAGTCTGGTTTCACGGAAATCGAAATCCGCAAGGATCTCAGTGGTATCGCCCGCTTTCCATTCGCAAGACATCCTTAACGCAAAATACATAAATGGATAAACTCGTCGTTCACGGAGGCTCCGTCATCAAAGGTAGTATCAATATTTCCGGCTCAAAAAACGCTTCGTTGCCGATTTTGGCCGCGGCCATTTTAACCGGGGAGGATTGCATCATCCGTCGCGTGCCAGATGTGTCGGACACGAATTACATGATACAAATTCTAAGTGCCTTGGGAGCGGATGTGGAAAGGTCTTCTGGAACTGTGCGTATATCTTGCGCGGATATCTCTGACGAAGCTCCTTACGAACTGGTGCGCCGCATGCGCGCCTCGATTTGTGTGATGGGGCCGCTGCTGGCGAGAAAAGGCCGGGCGGTCGTTTCGCTGCCGGGGGGTTGTGTGATCGGAGACAGGCCGGTGGATCTGCATCTCAAAGGCATGGAGGCGCTTGGTGCAAAAATCGAATTCGAGGGAGGAAACATCATACTCACCGCACCCGATGGATTGCGTGGCGCGGAGATGGATCTGCGTGGCGAAAGCGGACCGACCGTTCTCGGAACCGATAATGTGATGATGGCCGCCACTTTGGCCGAGGGCATCACCGTGATTGAATCTGCTGCTGCTGAACCGGAGGTCTTGGATCTTGCGAATTTCCTCAACGCGATGGGTGCGAAAATCACCGGTGCGGGAACCAGACGTATCGTTATCGAGGGTGTGAAAGAGCTCAAAGGAGTGGAGCATACGGTGATTCCGGATCGTATTGAAGCGGGGACATTCATGGCCGCTGCCGCATTAGCAGGGGAGGGCGTGACTCTGAATCGCGTGAATCGTGACCATCTTAAAGCGATCACCGCTGCGATCGTAAAGTCAGGACACAGCGTGAAATTTAATGAAGCTGGAACCTCCTGCTTTATTGAACGCGGCACCCAGCTACAAGGTGTGGATTTGAATACTGCGCCATTTCCTGGTTACCCGACTGATATGCAGGCGCAGATGACCGCGCTGCTTGTGACTACTCCCGGTATCAGTGTCATCAAGGACAGCATCTTCCCGCAGCGCTTCATGCATTGTGCGGAGCTGAAGCGCATGGGCGCAGATATCAAGCTGGATCACGGCACCGCAATTGTCCGCGGAGTGGGAAAACTTTCCGCCGCTCCGGTCATGGCCTCCGACTTACGCGCTTCCGCTGCTCTGGTTCTCGCCGCACTCCGCGCCAAAGGAACCACGGAAATTTCCCGCCTCTACCACATCGACCGCGGCTATGAGCACATCGATGAAAAGCTGCTGGCCCTCGGAGCTGATGTTGAGCGGGTGAGGGTGTGAGTTTTTGTTAAAACGGCACTCTCATCATTCGGCAGATACTGCGGGTTGAAACCCGCGTCCCTTTGTCGCCTGAAGCCTACGCACCTCCGTTTTTAAAAATCCTCGAACGCGCTTCTGAGATCATCGGCGGCGCTTTTTGAGGCGGTGTCCTGTGGTTGGGGTTGGGCGAAGGAAAAGTCATCGTCCTCAGGTCTCGTTTTTTTGTCTTTTTTGGAGTCGATGGAATCTTCTGATTCGTCAGCCTCACTTGAGCTTTCAAGCAAGGGGCGCGTGGTTTTATCGATGCTTTCCAGGTCCGGAAGAGTGCTGCCTTCGGGGGCTGCTTTGAGCTCCTCGAACTTGCGGGCAGTGCTCATCACGCGCGTTTCGTAGGAGCCGATGGCGCGGTTGTAATGATCGACAGAGCTGTTGAGAGAGTTGCCGAGTTTGGCGAAGTGATCGGCGAGTTTCCCCAAGCGCTCGTGCATGGTGCGGCCGAGAGCTGAAATTTCCTTCGCGTTGAGCGCAAGGGCTTCTTGTCTCCAGCCGTAGGCGACGGCTTTCAGAAGGGCGATGAGTGTGGTCGGCGTGGCGAGAATCACGCCTTCGTTGACTCCGCCTTCGATCAGGCCGGGATCGGAATGCAGGGCGGCGGAGAAAAAGGATTCGCTGGGTAGAAATAGCACGGTGAACTCGGGAGAGTTATCAAACTGATCCGTATATTTTTTAGAGGAAAGCTGCTTGATGTGTGTGCGAACCTGCTGTGCGTGCTGGTTAAGAAAGCGCTCACGTTCTTTTTCATCCGGAGCTTCGAGCGCGTTGAGATAAGCATCCATCGGCGTTTTGGAATCGACCACGATGGTTTTTTCTCCGGGAAGCTTGACGATCAAGTCAGGCCGCAGGCGTTTACCTTCATCTGTGGTGGAGGTGGTTTGGAGGGTGAAATCACAATGCTCCTGCATGCCGGCGAGTTCGACGACGCGGCGAAGTTGCATCTCTCCCCATTGGCCGCGTCCGGTAGGCTGGCGCAGGGCTTTAACCAAAGACGCGGTCTCTTTCTGGAGGCCCAGCTGGCCTTCGCCAAGTGCGCGCACTTGTTCCTTCAGTTCTGAGTAAGCTCCTTGGCGGATTTTTTCGATCTCGCCGATGCGGAGTTCAAATTTACCAAGGGTGTCGCTAACTGGTTTGACCAGATTCTCAATCGCGGTTTTGCGTTTCTCGATCTCGCCTTTGGCCTCCTCGGTTTGTGAGGCGAGCGTGGATTTCGCAAGTTGTAGGAATTGTTCGGAGGCTCCTTTCAGTGCATCTGCGGAGAGAGCTTTGAAGGTATCGGAGAGTTTGGTTTCAGCGCGATCGAGAAGCGCTTGCTTCTCCGTAGCGGCTTTGCTTTCCGCCTCGAGCCGTGATTTCATTTCACTAAGTTGATTGCGAAAGCCTTGGGCTTCATTTTCGTTGTCATCAGCGTCGGCGCTTGCTGTTGCGAGCCGCGCTTCAAGTTCGATATTACGCCGTTCCTCGGCTTTGAGGCGCTCGTTTAGCGAGGATTTAGCGCTGCTTGCGACGAGATGAGTGATCAACCAACCGAAGAACAGGGCAACTGCGGCGGTGATGATTTCAGGGAGATTGGCTTGGAGTTCAGGAGGCATTGTAGATTTCTGCTTGCGAGCTTGGGGTTGCTGGCGTTGTTCTTATGTGTTGGCGGGATGATGCTTTTTTTGTTACACCTCGACAACTCAAACCAGACCAATCAAAGATTTTATCATTATGGCACATACACTACCAAACCTCGGCTACGCATTCGACGCGCTCGAACCCCACATCGACGCGGCGACCATGGAAATTCACCACGACAAGCATCACCAAGCTTACACCGACAAACTTAACGGAGCAATTGAAGGCAAAGCAGACCTTGAGTCCAAATCAGCCGATGCGCTGATCGCTGACCTAGCCTCTTTACCAGACGGAATCCGCACCGCTGTTAGAAATAATGGAGGTGGTTTCGTGAATCATTCACTTTTCTGGAAAGTCATCGCTCCCGGCGGTGCGAGCGCTCCATCCGGCGATCTCGCAGCGGCAATCGATGCTGCATTCGGTTCGTTCGATGCGTTTAAAGAAAAGTTCGCAGCCGCTGGCGCAGGTCAGTTCGGCTCCGGCTGGGCATGGCTCTGCAAGAAAGCTGACGGCACCGTTGGTGTCTGCTCTACGGCGAACCAAGACAATCCAACCATGGGTCCGGCGTTCGGCGGCTGTGGCAGCACTCCTATCCTCGGACTCGATGTCTGGGAGCACGCTTACTACCTGAATTATCAGAACAAGCGCCCTGCTTACATCGATGCTTTCTGGAAAGTCGTAAACTGGGACGTGGTCGCAGCAAACTTCGCTTCCGCATAATTTCGAAACATTTATCCAAAGCCGCCGGAGAAATCCGGCGGTTTTTTTATTGGTGCTTTTCTGATTCAGCTACAGCTGTTGATGAGGCGCCGTAGGCTTTGGACCGCTGGGATTTTTCCCGAGTTATTGGGCAAGGTGTCGCTTGTGTGCTAACAATTTTGTATTGAGAGTTTGGTCAGTTATCAATCGCATCAAGACCGATAACCACCTGCTTGGATCCAGTTCCCGCGGGAGTGATGATTTCAATCCGAGATGCATCGATTCCACCCTCACTTACGATTGCCTGCCGCACACTTTGAGCTCTTTCCTCAGCGAGTTTTTGTAGGTCGCCTTCGTTCGCGGTGAGGGATTTTCGAACCGCTTGTTCGGTCTCTTTGAAATCCGCAAATCCCCAGTTTGAGACCTGCTGTTTCTTAGGTAATCTTTTGTGTAATTCTTTAATCGCGCCTTTTCTGTCCTCACCTTTGGCGATAAGAGCTTCGATACTCCGCTCGAAGCGTAATTCGCTGAGTGCCGTTGAGTCCTTTTCAGGTAAGTAGGACGGGGTGAGTTCAATCAATAAGTTCGGTCGGGAGCCCATAATTTTCCCCATTTTTCCTAGTGTCTTTCCAGCCTCGTCTGGGAGGCGTGACTGACCGGGACCGAATTCGATGAAGTTATTCTGAACGCCCTTACTGTCAGGAAACAGGCGACTCAAAGCGCTGAAAGGCGCCGTCGCGATTTTTTGGATCATATTCTGTATGGCGTAGGAAATGATTTTTCCGGAAGAGAACTTCGGATCACTGATATCGCCGCTGACCGGTATATCGATTGCAATTGTTCCATCTGGGTTCTCAAGAACCGCAATGGCTAGCTTCAACGGTAAGTTCGGGGCTTTCGTATTCTCCACTCTCGGACCAAATTCAATCTTCCGAATTTCTAAATCATTGGATCCTTCAAGGAGTCCATTTTCGATCCGGTAAATAAGTTTTCCTTGGAGTCCGCCAGCAATAGAAGCGCGCCCGACCACGGGAACCAAATATCCAGCAAACGAAGGCATCGTCACCCCATCGACAGAGATCTCTAAGCGGCTTGACTTGAATGGGGCTGTGGCCAAGGCATTTCCTTTAGCCTCGATTTTACCCGAAGCGCCGTTCGCAAGGGTCATGGTCAGATCGAGATTCAGCTGTTGTGGCTGGTTAGAAACATACGGACCGGCTGTCATTTCGATGTCTTTAATCTCGAAGCCAACCGCAGGCTGGGTGGATTCGTCCCGGATGCGGATCGTGCTGTTTTTGATGAGAAAGGTTTCCATTCTGGCGGCAACTGGCAGCTGCCCGCCTTGAGATTTGCCCTCGCGGCTTCCTAAAGTGCGCATCTTCCTTGTCGCTGCGGTGAGTGGCTCACCCATGTCCTTCCCTCCGGAGATGATTCCCAAAAGAATTTCCCGATCCTGCGCGTCTGCCTCAGGAATCTCGTTAGGTGTTCTGCTGGGCGTGGGGTTTTGTGAAGGGGCTTTTTCAAGTAATCTAAACCCACCTTCTTTTCCGCGGACCAACTGTAGGGATGCTTGATCGATGCTCAGCGAATCGAGCTGCGTGGTCTGATTGATCGCATCAAAGGAAAAACCCTCTAGGCGAAGCGAGCCGATGCGATGGATCGGCCGATCATTATTTGGTCCTACCAAACTGAAGTCCTTGAGAGATAGTCGACCATTATTGATACCCAATAGCGGCTGTGAGCGAAGTGGCTGAAACTGGTAATCGAAATACAAATCTAATATGCCGTCATCGATCTTTGCTCTGGGCTGGTTGCTTCCGAAACTCGAAAAGCTGGAAACTTTTAACGCCCCAACAGATACGCTGCCCACGGAACTCAAAGGATCCAAGCTGACTGAACCTTTGATCTCCAGCTTCTCACCTTCTCCGGTTTCCAAGGAAAAGTGGTAAGGATTTTCATGGTCGGGATCGGTTCTTAGATCGTTTATTACGAATGAAATATTCTTAATCTCGCGTTCGAACGTGGGGTCTGAAGTTTCCATTCGCATAAGAAAGCCTGCGTTACGCACTTCCAGTTTTTCGATCACCAGCGGGGGAATTACAAAAGGCTCGGTATTTTCGGTTTTCTTTGGAGCCTCTTTGGTGCTGAAAAGCGAACTAAGGTTCACCTTTCCTTCAGGATTGATGAGGAGAGCGGCGCTTGGCTGGTCCCACAGTAGTTCGCGAACGACGTAAGCTTCGCCAAAGATCGAGGACGGTTGAACGTTAATTTTGAGTTGGGCAAATGATGCTGCAACTTCGCCATCAGCTGTGCGTGCCTGAACGCCTTTGATTTCCAATTCCCATGTGAAGGGGTTGCAGCGGAAGTCTTCGATTTCCACAGCACCCGTCAGAGTATTATTGATCTTTGGTAGCACGAGATAGCGAAGTGCCAGCGGCACTCCAAAAAAACCTCCGACCACGTAGAGGAAAAATAGCGCCAACGCACCGATGCTAATGCGTTTGAGCCACCGGTGGTTCGCTAGGAAAGTGTTGAATTTGAATTTCTTGGTTTTCACTTGGGGCACCATACACTGCATCGCGGGATCGTGAAGGGGGGAAATAACGGCTTTGTGTTTTACCCTTTGCATTAGGAGTCGCGTGTCGCGGTATTTCGGATTTCACTGCATGCAGATCATATGAGTTACGGAAAATGGATGAAAGCGGTTGCCTCCGGCGCGAGGCCGAAAACCTTGGCTGCTGGCGTGGTGCCGGTCTGGTTGGGAGGAGTCCTTGCTTGGAAGCTGTCGGGTGAGTTCGATCTCTGGCTGTGGTCGTGCACTCTACTTCTTGCGCTGTGCATTCAGATCGCGACAAATTTTTTTAATGACGCTGTAGATGGGAAAAAAGGAGCGGACGGAGAGCGGCGCACTGGGCCACGGCGACTGACTGGGACTGGGGAGATGAATTTCCGCGAGGTTATGTTTTTGGGGTCCGTGTTTCTGGCCGTAGCCGCGTTTTTTGGCGGGCTCTTGGTAATCGAAAGAGGCTGGATCTTGGTTGTGTTGGGTATCCCATCGTTGTTTCTTGCTTACGGCTACACAGGCGGTCCATTTCCTCTGGCCTATCGTGGGTTGGGAGAGGTTTTTGTAATTCTGTTCTTTGGCTTCGTCGCGGTGATGGGGACGGTTTTTGTCCAAACCGGTGGCTGGCCTGTTGAGGCGATTTTGCTCGGTGGGCAGGTGGGGCTGCTTTCCGCAGTGCTAATTTCTGTGAACAATTTCCGTGATCGCGAGGAGGATGCCTTGGTT
>Ga0307935_1000309_pt1 | contig 22828 bp, 31 predicted proteins | sample OrgLakmetageno92_FD_201827 | JGI IMG/M metagenome (GOLD analysis project Ga0307935, IMG submission 201827) | Saline water microbial communities from Organic Lake, Antarctica - #92 | ecosystem: Environmental > Aquatic > Non-marine Saline and Alkaline > Saline | place: Antarctica: Organic Lake...
GAAGACGTCAAGAAAACAATTGAAAAAATAAACTCTAAAAAATGAAATAAAATACTTTCTTAATCTTCAAATACTACTAAATTGAGTCGCTGTTACATCAAAATCCGAAACGGAAAAGAATGGAAATGTTCAGAGGGAACCTCCAGATGTTTTATCAATCATCGAGATTGGGCTTATGATGGTGTTGAGAATGTTTCATGTGACACAAAAAACAAACCAAAGTGGTGGTCAGATGAAAATCCAAAAAATGGACTCTAAAAAATGAAATTATAAATTAAAATATACACTTTTCTTAATCGACATTAAGAAAATGAATATCGACTTTACTACTCTTTCGTGCTCGTTTGGTATTCCCAAATGGTGGCTTGAAGCCAACTTTAACCAAAATTTTGAGACATCTATCCAGTCGTACATGAAAAGTATGAACAATCGGTGGGTGACTCATTCTGCAAAAGTTCGAAAACTTGGCTGGTTTGTTCCCGATTACAATCAAATTAAAACTACAATGTTCAAGTCTGGATTTGAAACACGGCCTTGTTACGATTGCAAGACTGAAACAAAATTTAACGACGTTGCTTTCGCAAAATGTTTTAGTTACAAAGACATGCCAACAGTTCAAATGGGAGATCGCCAAATCAAACATTTTAATCTTTTTATTCTTTGCGGAATTTGCGCGAGCAAGGAAAAGCCGATTTCCATGACGGGCGATCCTCAAAAAGCAGTGGAAGTTCAATCTACAAAATCAAAAAAGCAACTGATTCTTGAAGCTGAATTGTTTGAAGAACAGCGAAAATACGTTTCTCAAAAACAGCAATTTGAACAAATTGTAAACGATACTCAAGATATCATGGAGCAGATCAAAGGTGAGAGGATAATGCGAGAGCCTTTGGAAAAGGAACTGGAAGAAATTAAAAAAGTAAATGATGCCAAGAGAGCGGAACTAGAAAAGTTTGCAGAAGAGAAAAACAAATTGATCACAGGATTTCAAGGATGTTCCGACATTGGTCAGACAATTATCGAGGCACTTGCGCATTTTAACGACGAAGTAAAGAAAAATACCGAAAAGTTGGAGGAAGCCACCGATGATTACGAGTCTACGTTTAGCAGCGAGAAAAAGTGTGGAATTTGCTGGGGTAAAATTGACGTTTATGTAGCACTAAAACCATGCTTTCATGTGTATTGCCAAAAATGTGCTCATCATTCTCGTCGATGTCCGATGTGCAACAAAAATGTTCAAGGACACCAAGTTGTCCACTTTCCTTAATTTCTTTCTATTTTAACAAAAGAAGGTAAAAATTAAAGTTCAAAAGAACTAGAGAAAACTGAAAAATAAATTTCTTATTAAAACTAAAAAATAAGAAAATGATAGAATTTGTGCCACTGTTGTGGACTTTTCTTCAAGCAGCCTGCTCTCTTGGAATTAGTTATGGGGCATTCATTGTCTTATATTACTATACTATAAACAACTATAAGCGAAGACCTCCAGAGACGATTAACAATAGATTTGTATTAAAAGAGAAATGGGAATCCGTCTGCGACACATGCGATCGGTATCCATTTTACCATGTTCCTGAAACTGTCCTAGAGGCTGGCTTTAAAACAAACCCTGTAACAAATCAAAATCATCCCCTTGTTAATCATACAACATTAAAGTTTTCGCAAAAAGTTGGACTAGCAATGGGATATATTGACGAAACCGCAGTTTGGATTGCTATGGTTTCTGCCGGCCGTTCTATGCTTCCGTTTATGTATATTCAGTTTGGAAATCTTTTGATATTTGCGTCGGTCGGTTTATACGCTGGAGTAGCAGATCCTATTGCAAAATATGTCAGACTTCCAATCAAAAAATTAGAATAAATTCTTTCTTTAAAAATTAAAGAAAATGTGGTCCTTCTTTACCTGATCGTTCCCATGCTTTTGTTAATAACCAAAAAGGATTAGTTTTAAATATTAGAGAAACTGTCCATGCATAAAAAGGATGTCTTTGATATCTCAAAATATCTACCATTATTTTGTCTGCTTCTTGCCTACTGCAATCTCTGTCTTCAATTTTATGGGTTCTGTAAAGCCAGTCGTGGACTAACCAAGCGTCCGAATAATCCGGGCCTCCTGTACTACCATCGGTTAAAAATCCCCGCGGAACTTTTATTGTTTCATTTCCGTGTTTCCAGTTGGTTTCTCCTTCTGTAACCCACTTATAATATCCACTTCCCGTTGTTTCTCTAATACGATCTCTTTCCAAATCCGTTAATCTTCTGATATAGCATATTACAAGTTTATTCATTTATTAGTCCTAACAAAACGAAAAAGTAAAAAATGAAAATTATGTTAATTATTTACAGTGAAATAAATGCGCCTCGCTTTTATAACCGGCATAACTGGCCAAGATGGATCATATCTAGCAGAGCTTTTATTAAAACTTGGATATAAAGTATTTGGTATACAGCGACGTACTAGTAGATTCAATACAACAAGAATTGACCATCTAAGAGATAAGGTTACGATGCGTTATGGAGATCTTACTGATGCTGCTGGTCTTTCTAATTACATTCATTGGATCATTGAACAAAACCCGAGATTTGATAGATTCGAAATTTATAATCTTGCGGCCCAAAGTCATGTAAAGATTAGTTTTGAAATCCCAGAATATACAGGAAATGTTGATGGTCTCGGAACAATGCGTCTTCTTGAGATTATTAGAACCCTTTCGAAAGATATTAGAGGAAGAGTTCGTTTTTATCAAGCCAGCACGTCAGAGTTATATGGTAAAGTTCTTGAAACTCCACAGTCAGAAACCACACCTTTTAACCCCGTATCTCCATATGCGGCAGCCAAGATCTATGCCTATTACATGACAAAGATTTATCGTGAAGGGTATGGAATGTATGCTGTTTCCGGAATTTTATTCAACCACGAAAGTATTAGACGCGGAGAGAACTTTTTGACAATGAAAGTTATCAATGCGGTTAAAAAGATCAATTTTGGCGAGCAAGAATATGTCACTCTTGGAAACCTTGACAGTAAAAGAGACTGGGGGTGGGCGAAAGATTATGTACATGGAATGTATTTAATGCTTCAGCAAGATAATCCTAAAGATTATGTTCTTGCAACTGGTGAGACGTATACGGTAAGAGATTTTGTTAGAAAAGCATTTTATGCAAAGGGTTATGAAATTACATGGTCTGGAGAAGGAGTTAATGAAATTGGAACTGATCAGCATGGAGTTGTACGTGTAAAGGTATCTGAAGAATATTATCGACCATGTGAAGTTGATTTGCTTTTGGGAGATCCAAGTAAAGCAGAAAAAGATCTTGGATGGGAAAGAGAATGTAAAACTCTTGATGATCTGATTGTTAGAATGTTTGATCAAGATTATGAATAATTGAAAATATTTCTTATTATTTTGAATAAGAAAAATGAGCGAAATAACTCTTGTAAAAGAATGGTGTGATAAAGAGGATAAAAAGCAACCTACATATTCGTTCACAGGCTTTGGAACTAATTGGGTGTGCATATTATATGTTGACTGGTTAGAGGAGGATATATACAGCGAAAATAGCGAAAGCAAAAAGTTTGCCAAACAAGATGCTAGCAAACAACTTTGGAAAATAATAATGGATAATAAAACACAGCACTATTCCCTAAAAGAAAAAACATTGATGCTAATTGATGGTGATCAACGAATGGATTGTTGGACTTTTCTCGAAGATGAAAACAATACTTTTCAAAATATCAAGATGACTTCAGTTATATCTCCATCAAGCTATGCTCCAGATTCCCCCAATCAAAAGGTTAATATTGTTCGAACAAAAACAACGGGAAAAGATTCTGCTGATGCGCTGATCCTTATTATGTTGGGTAAGAATTTGTATAATGAATTAAGAGTTGATCCGGCACGCACAATACTTATAGGCTACAAAAAAATATTAATTGTGTCTGCTGATCATATCCTTGTTCAGGCGGCTATGGATACAGATGGTGTTGATTGGGTGAGTAATGTAAAAGATCTTAAAAAGTATTTAGAAATAAATTCCTTTTAAATTAATAATAAATTAATAACAATAAAAGGAATGGCAGATAAATTTAAACCAAATATCATAAAAGATTTAGAATCAAAAAACAAGTTGACAATAATAGCTAATCATTATGGATCAACAGATATGCGGTTTGAATTTATCAAGATTCCAAAGATACAATTTTGTGAATTATCGGAAAATGAAATTGAAAACGCTGTGAATACACTAAAACACAAATACTCTTTTTTACATTATGAATACTCTTCTCCTAAAAAGGGAATAGCCGATTTAAAACTGATATTTATACAGCCTAAATTTTTTGATAAACAAATCGGACCTGTCACAAAGAAATATGTCACACTGACCCATTTCAATATGATTGGTACCATAAATGTTGAACATTTAAAAGAAATAGAACAATTGGTGTCAACTTAAATTGTCTAAAAATTTAACAACGTGGCCAAGATTTTGCAAAAAACTATGCTGGGATACCATATCATATTTATTGTACACATATATGTGGAATCCCAATATAGCAACTTTTATTTCAACATATTTACATTCACCTCTATCCATATGTACTCGAATATTTAATTTTTTGGGATCTGCTGCGATCATATATTTATCGCACAGAACATATACCAATCCCCTATATGTTTCATGATCTGCTTTGTTAATCATTTTATGATTGTATCTTTTATGTTATAGAAAATAATCAAAAAATTGAAAAAGGTTGATAAAATGTTGAGGTAAATAAAATGCTAACCATCTTGACATTTCTAACTACTTTTAATATTGCAGTCTCTTCAGAGTGCAATCCTATCGATTGTTTTATCACAAATCACAATCAAACACTATGGGTTACATCTGTATTAGAATCATGTCCTCTCAATAAATATCCCATTGATCTATTAGAATCATTTACGTGTTATAGTTTTAATATGAATGCAACAAATCTAACAGGACGTCGTATTGCGAATAACTGTAATCTTCATTATGACTGCATTGTCCACGAAAATAAAAAGAAGCCAGACGTATCTCCCCTATTTTTTCTGGCCATTCTAATGACTTTTGTTATTTTACTGACTCATGTAGAACACTGATTTTTCTTATTTGAAAATAAGAAATTCATTTAAATAAAAAATAGTATGCGATCATTAAAAGGGTGAATAAATATTCCCATCCACTATTCATGATATCAAATCCGTTTTTCCAGTGCACAAGAGCGATTCCACCAAGAATCACTGGTATTACTGCAAGAGCAGACCATTGTGTTACAGTTAAGCCAAGGTATTTATCCTTTGTGAATCCACCAACTATAAAACCAGCGCCACCAGCAACTTTAGCAAAAATAACGAGTGCACCAATGACCAATGGAAAGTTGAATGATTCAGAGAAACCTTTAACATTTTTGGTTAAACCGTGGTAAAGAAACACAGCAGCCATTGCAATTCGTAAAAACCAATGAGGATCAAATGGAAGTTTATACATTTAATTGTAGAAATATATTATTTTACATATTTTCTCGATACCCATTGCTGGTCATATTTGAATTTTCTTGAATTGACCGGATTTGTGTTCTTTTGAAGTATACTAAGCGCATTCAACTTTCTTATTACCACCAAATGCCCTTCTTTCTTTACAGCCTTATCTAAAGCCTTTCTTCTGTCAGCCGCTTTTTTATCTAAGGTATATCCATGTTGTGAAAGAGTTCCTTTTTTAAGAGTAAATAATTTCGGTCCTTTTCCCTTCATCCCTTTATCCTTGATACAACTTGGTCCGACTTTTGTAGCCTTTACTCTTATGCCATCACTTCTTGTATAGGCTTTTCTAGTATATCCTTTTCTTAATATCTCTCCCTTTTTGCAACTGCTCATGTTTAATTTAAAAAGGAAATTAAAAGATATGTTTTCATAATTTAAATTATGAAAAGTTTTGTGGAATGAGATCAGCATCTTTTAATTTTCTAGTAATATATCCCTCTAAATCTTGCTTTGCCCAATACGGAATCCTGATAAGTGTCACGCCAAGTTCCTTGCATCTTTTTTCTTTGTATTGGTCTCTTTTCATTTGATATAAAAGTTGTTTTTTATTTGCATGAAAACCGGTCATCGCCGTATGCTGCTTACCGTCATATTCAGCCGCAAGCCTTACCTGTTTTAACTGACCTTTCGAATTTGTAAATTCTAATTTGTGACAGTACATATCCAATTCTAAATTTCGTTTGGTTGCGGGATTTTTAAGCCAGTTTGGCCTAACACTTGGAAATGGTTTTCCAAAAATTCTTTCCAATATTTTTCTACATCGTTGCTCATTTTTCATTCCTCCATTTCCTAAACTAGAAGGGCATTCTAATGAGCCAGAACAATCATCTCCAATAACAACATTTGGCTCTTCTTTTTTATTCTTCTTTTTCTTCTTATCCTTTTTCTTTTTATCCTTCTTATCCTTTTTCTTATCTTCTAATAGATGTGCTCTGTCTACATAAAGATTGTCGGTCGAATCTAAAATTGCTTCCAATACAGGTTGATTTTTTGGTTTATTATAGACCACTATTCCAAGAGTGATAATAATAAATATAACACCTAAAATAAACAACATTCTCTTACTTTAGAAAATTTATATATCTTGTTTTAAATGTTGGTCTATACACACTTGTATCGCTTCGAAAAGAGTAAAGGCCAACGTGTTGGTGGCATGAGTTTTCTTTAGACGGCCAATGGCATCACGAACATCTAATATATTCTTCCTTATAGTTTTTTCGTATTCTGTTTCTTTGTAATTTTCATATAAAATTATCCCTTTTAAAACAATGTTTCTACAATATTCAGCTGCACACTTTCCGTTCTCTGTTGGAAATCTTAATGCTCTGATCGCACTTGTAATCCAATTTTTGGCTTCTATTGTTCCTGTTTTTGTGTTTAAGAATTCGTCGTCACCAACCTGAGAAATGAATTTTAGTTCAGCCATTGTGTTTAAATACTCTCTGTCTTCCATTTTTATATAAAGATATTAAAATAAATAAATATATTCATTTTGATAACATGTCCGAAATTTTCTTAATTAAATTAAGAAAGTTTAAGAGGAAACACAACTAACTCGTTCAAGTGACCAAAGCCCTTCTCCCTGTTTAAATACAACATGTGGCGATCTTACCACATTGTCCATTTTAACTAATTTTTGATTATAGTCGTTTTCGTCATATTCCATTATCTTTACTCTTTTTTGTAATTTTCGCTTTCCTTGTTGAGATTGTGCAGCGACCTTGCTTTGCTCAACCAATTTTTGTTGCTCTTGTTTTCTTACAGTGGATGCTGCTGTATCAAAAAGATCGGGTAACTCTTCGTCACTAATCAATTCTTCTTTTCCATAACGGTTAAAATATACAATTTTTGGACAAACGCCGACAACTCCATTGTCAATATTTTTGTTGGCAAGTTCTTCTTTCTCCAAAATCTTTTTAAATTTTTCAATCTGTTTTTTATTCTTTTTCTTTATCGCTTTTTCCAACTGCTTCTTTGCCCATGCATTATCTTCTTTTAAAGATTCAATTACAAAACTCTTTAATTCAGTGATTAAATCGCAACGATGGAAAAAGTAGAATCTAGAATAAAGATTTATGGTTAGATCTCCTAAACCGTCGTATCCTGACTGTAAAAATGGAAACTTTTTCAACAATTCTTCATCTCCTGGAAAAGGCGAATAATACCATTGATCTATTTTGATATAATCTTTAGTGCAATTGATAAAACTAGAAAGAGACTTTATGTTAACCTCATTGTCTGAACATGGTTCAAAATTGACAACCACTTTATTATCCACCTTATTCTTTATATTTTTGAAATCATCAGAATATTGAGTTGTAGATTCTAACAGATGAGGAACATTTTTATGTTTAATATTATATGCCCAACTTCTATGTCGTTTATCCAAAGTATATGTTTCGCATAGATCATTGGCTATTTTATAACTGTCAAAATAATGTCCTAGTTTATGGGCAACCCAACACGCTTCTTTCTTTGCACCAAAATCATAAGTAAAATCTTCAACAATAAATAATTTATCGGTCGGCCTCTTCATTTTGATAGTTGGCTTTATCCATTTCCATGCGTCTTCCCACTGTTCGTGTTGAACATATTGATGAGCCATCTCAAAATAACCCTCTGCTCTAAATTTGTCATAATTTATACAACCCCCAATTGCTTCAACGATTTGTTCTTGAGGATATTGCAGTCGCCTCATACATCTTGCCCTAAGAAGATATGCTCTGTAAATTTCTTCTTTAAATCCCGCATACTTAACTCTTTCTTCAGCCCATTTAATAGCATAATCATAACGACCAAAATCATGCCAAGACTGGCAAATATAATAACAATATCGTGCTTCCAAATTCTTTTCCCAGTGGGGAAGTTGGTCTTTTGGAATAGATCGAACTCTCTCAATATCTTTTTCCATTGCGCGTGCGTCTTTCCAATATTTAAGAGGGTCCTGGTTACGAGCACCACCACGACTCGCTCTTACTGTAATTTGTGTTGTTTTTCCTATTTTTAACTTTTTGCTTTCAAACTTTTTAGAAAAAGGGTACTCGTGTACCGCGCCGGCGTAACCCCATCCACGTCCAACTCTAAAAAGTTGTTGACGCGTTTGCATTACATTTGGTCCTTCCTGGAGATTAATAATAAAACTATCAGCGTTTGGTGGGTTATCTGGGATCATTAAAGGAGTCTCTAAATAGTCGTCAGCGTCAATCACATACATCCAGTCACAATTGGATTCTTTTTCGGCAATTTCAAAAACTAAACTTCTGTTATGTGAAAACCCTTTCCAACCATCTTTATTCAAAATACCAGGAATACCTTTTTGTTTAAAAAAGTTGGTAATAATCTCTGGAGTTTTATCGGTGCTTCCGTTATCGTTAATTACCCAAAACTTGATATGTTGAAAAACAGAGTTTAAGCAACGCTCAATAACGTGCTCCTCATTATTAACAATCATACATAGGCAAATATCCGACATCTTATCTAATATACTTTCATTAACTATATTTCTATTCTGGAGATTTATATAAAGGTCTTTCAGAAGCACCCATTCTACTGTTAAGAACTCTAATTGTTTCCTCTAAACCCAACGCACCACCGTTTTCATAGTTTATTATGATGGAAGCAGGTAATTGGGCAATTCCTTGTTCTTCTAAAACATCTCCAACACTCATTGTTCGGTATGTCAAATATCTTTTCTTTACTTCGGGATCAAATTCGATGTATTTTATATATTCTGGAAAATTATCTATGATATAAAAGAGTGCTTTATCATTCATTGTAAAATTAAGTTTTCTTATAAATTGTTTTATAAAGTTGTCTAATTTATCTTTGTATGACAGTTCTCTTTTTACAGGAGAGTTGTTCTGATCATAATCAACAATCTCGATTATTTTTTCATCCGGTTCAAAAACTTTTCCGGTATCATCTTCATATTGGCCATGAGGAAGATATAATCTTAGAACAGAAGGGGGATTATAGCCATCATCAACTTGTATGACACTTTCGAGAACATTTTCATCCCAAAATTCTTCTTTTTCAAGGGTCATTTCCCATGCTTCGCCAAAAACACGAATTAAGTCACGATCAGACATTTATTTATATTTGTATAATTTTTAATTTGATAAAATAAAATTTATGAATTGTCTTGACAATTTTTATCTTGACAATCTTTATCAATAATTTGAAATTTACAATAACGTCATTGAAGAAAATATAAGATAAACAATAATACAAATGAACAAATACTATCTAACCGCAGGAAAAAATGCAATCGATACAGGCGATCTTGAAGAATTCAGACAACTTGTTGACAGCTATAAAGATCATATTGGTAATGCAGAATACTGTTTTACTGTCACTCTTTTCAAAGACTTGTTTATCCACGCTTGTCTTCGAGGAAAATTAGATATCGTCAAAGAATTGTATAATCATTATTTAACCTTTGGCGATATTGAAAGGATAGCGCTAAAACCAACGTTTTTGTATTGCAAATATATTTGTAAATCTAAAAAAAATAAAAATGTTAAAGAGTTTCTCCATAGTAAGATTATAAAATAAAATGTGGGTTGCAGTAGTATTAACTTGTGAACCCGACGATTTATCTTTTGATAGCGTCTACACAGGAGAGTCTCGCCTTTTATTGTCTGAAAAATTACAAAAGGCGGGATTTTCTGTGTCATGTGATCAAATTGAAGAAGGAAAGGAAATTGATGTCGAAAAGAACACATTCAAGAGATTTATCAGAATCATGAGAGATGGAATAATAATTGAACGAGAATATTCAAATTTCGATCATGTATTTACTCCAAGTGTTGAACGTGAGGATGGATATTGGGTTCAGCATGAATGATTTCATATTATTGAAAATATGAAAATATTTATTAAACCCTATCCAGATTATAAATGAGGATATTGCTCAAAAATTTTGGCACATATACACAAAAAGAGTTTGATTTCACCAACAATAAATTTATTTTACTAAAAGGAGAAAACGGCTCTGGTAAAAGTACTGTTTTTAAAGCAATCGCATGGGTTCTTTACAGCAAATACAAAACAGTTAAAAAAGGAACCCAGTCTTGTGAAGTCGTACTTCAAGATAAAAACTGGATTGTTAAAAGAACATCAAAACCACAAACACTTAAATTAAGATATGGTGACGATGAATATGAAGGAAGTGCTGCGCAAAAATTAATCCACAAATTAATTGGCAGTAACTGGGAACAGTTTAAACTATCGACAATGATTGACAGCAATTCTAGATCAAGTTTGGCTAGCATCACCCCTGGAGACAGGTTTTCTGTCATTAGAGAACTAGTGTCAACATTAGACGAGCCTCAGCAAGATTTAGAAAAAATATTGGCTTTTGAAAAGGGATTGTGTTCTGGCGGCGACGTATCCCAGGGAGAACTTAATATCTTGAAACAGCAGTCAGAATCTGCCAAAAAAGAATTAGAGAATATGGATAAGCCAGAACCTGTGGAAATAGATGAAGATGAAAAAGAAAGGCTAGAGACCCTTTTAGAAAAAGACAGGACCAAACGAGAAAATTGGATCGATATGTTGAGCAGTGGGTTAACAAAAGAAGCAGCGGAAGAAAGGCTTGCTCAACTAGATGCTTTACCAACGTTAAAAGAACGAATTGGTAAGATGAAAGAATATTTAGTTTATGCTAAACACGTTGAAAGTGTAGAAAAAACAAAAAGAGACTTTGAAGAAGGGAAAAAACTCCATTTCAAGAAACTTAAAAAGGAATTGAAAGAGTTGGAGAAAAAGGATTTGGATCCCGATAGTTTAAAGGAGGTGGCAAAAGAATTGGGCGTAAGAGAAGACGCCAAAGATGAAGGCAATCCATATTGGGATTTGGATCCTGGACAAGTTGAAGAATTGATTGAGGAAAAGAAGGATGATGAAAAAATTATTCGTCTTAAATCCACAAAACAAAAATGTCCCCATTGCACAAAAAACGTTGCCATAGATCCTGAAAACAAGGTTGTTAAATGGGTTACAAAATGGAATAAAGTTCAAGACTGCGACGATATTGAACATCTCAAGGCTCTAAATGGATTAGTTTATGAAGTTGATTTGGAAGCAAATAAAAAATGGGAGGAATCTGTCACAATCAAAAACAGAGTTCGAGAATTGAAAAGAATGATTGATGGCGAAATTCTTTCAACTGAACTTGTTCGTCTGAGAAAGAGTTTTGGAGAAGAAATCCCGGAACCAGAAGGATATAAATCAAAATATACGATAGAGTATCTTGAAGACAGAATCGAACAACTCAATAAAGAAATTGGATCAATCAAACAAGAAGAGAAGGGAGAGCGGAAAAAGTTGGAATCCGTTTGCTCTAGTAAAATTGCTCCATCTCAAAAGAAATTAACCAAATTGAATAAAAGAATAAAGCAAACAGAAGAACAACTTGACGAGTTTAGAGGATATGAAAAGCAACTATCTCAGAAAAAGGAGTATGATCGTCTAAAAAAGGTGATTAAGACCACAAAGAATGCGATCAAGGAAATCGAAGCCAGCAAAGAAGGAAATGAAAAGATAAAGGCAGATCTTGCTAGATTAAAGACGTTGCAAAAAGAAGCAGAGATTATGAGCATGCAAAATGTTGTCGATACCATAAACAATTATTCCAGCGATTATTTGGAAAAGTTTTTTGATGAAGCTATTACCGTCGAACTTACATTGACCAAACGAACCCAAAAAGGGGTGAAATTGTCTTTGGATATTGATATTAATTTTAATGGTCTGAAATACGATATTAGTGAATTTTCCCAAGGCGAATTAATTAAAATCAACCTAGCGTTTATTCTCGCGATGAATCGACTGCAAAACAGTAACTACCTATTTTTGGATGAGGTGTTGCAAAACTTGGACAAAAATATACTGTTAGAGATTTATGATTGTTTGAAGAGCATAACCGATGAGGTATCCGTTTTTGTGATTGATCACAACTCTGTTGAGGGCTTTTTCGACGAGGTGATTGAATTCACTAAGGAATAATTGATTTTTCTTATTTAACGTGTTAATAATAAGAAATAGACAAATGACATCAGAAATAGAATATGACCCAAAAACATTTACAACTGAAAATGATCATTTGAAACTAGTTAAATATATGGTTAATTCAGGATGTGATCTAAGAGACGACGATAATTATGTTATTAAAGTTGCATCTTATAATGCTCATTGGGAAGTGGTTATACCTTTTTGAGGTGGGTTGTTTTTGTATGGGGTGCGACCGTGAAGTTTGTATTAAAGTATTGGGAGAATGTAAAAATAAACTACTTGTGTTTATGCAAACGGTAAAGAATAACAAATATCTCAAAATGGAAATATTAAAAGTTATGTTTCCACAATTTTCTGAATATGAATTATTTTTAACAATAAAGAATTGAATTTTCTTGTTATTAAACAAGAAATAAATAAAGATGGATATACAACCACCAGATGTTCCATATCCTTACAAGGAACCAAATCCATTTGTTGGCGAACAACAGCAAAGACTGGTCAATAACCCGATTTTTGTTGACAAGCCACCGACAAATACAAAAAAGCGTATTGTATTTTGCTTAACTTTTCTTTTTTGTATACTTTTTCTGACATTTCTTGTGCTGATTGAATCAGGGCACTAATTTTTCATAATACATATTATGAAATTTAACAATTAGGATCATAGGTTCTTTCATAGTCATCTCCGTAACACCATGTTATTTCTTCACCGGCTTTAATATCCTTTTCTGCGCGGAGCTTGTAAATAAAAGTATCACCTTCTTTTAATTTGGAGCGTCCTCTGTAATTTTCTTTTAAATTTGTGTCTATATAACAGTTCTTTTCTTGAGGGTAATCTGGTTCATTGCTAAAGTATCCCCAATATGGTATACCCTTACAAGGAGGAGGTAAACTTTCAATTGTTAGATCTCCCAAAAATGTTTTGGATGGTTTATCAGACTTTGTCATAATAGCTATACTATAGGCCATATCTGTTGGACTTTTGTAACCCTTCTCTCTAAAAACAGTAATTTTATAGTATGCAATTAGGCCATCCTCTTTTATATTTTTTGTTGCATATAATCCTATTCCTTTTCCTTTGACTTTTTTAAGTGTTACTCTTAAATTGTCTTTTGGAGTGTTACGTTTGATATAATTTATATCCAATAGTTTATCTAAATTCATTTATAAAGAACAAATATAAAATAAAATGGATTATATTTGTCCACATTGTTCACAAGAATTTGAAGAAGCATACTGGGTATGTGAATTTGATTGCACAACTTTATATTGCTTACACTGTGACGGAGAAGTGTATGTTTACAAAGGAGAGTTATATCCAGGCCATAATCCTTTTTGTTCTCCCTAAAATTTCTTATTATTGAAATAAGAAAAAGGTTTTATGAGGAATGGAAATCTTACGTTATACCACTCAACTATCGGAGTATATGTCTGTATTTTAGTTTGTAATTATAGAAATAAAATACAGACATATACTCCCCAAACAAATACTGCAATGTAATTCCACTATACTATTCTTTTAAATTCGGCACCAGAAGGATTCAAACCTTTGCTCCCGAAAGAACCCGATTAGCAGTAAATATTGGAACATTTGAAAATCGACATCAGAAGGATTCGAACCTTCGCCTCCGAAGAGACATGCTTAGCAGGCATGCGTTTTAAACCACTCAACCATGATGTCATTAATATTTTAATAAACTTTTTTATAATAAAATGACTCATAATATTTATAAGTTTAAATAGACCAGTGACAGGATTTGAACCTGCGACCTTTGGGTTACATGAATTATATGAGCCCACTGAACAAACCTACCGTTCTCCACTGCTATTTTTGTGTATTAAAGGTCCATCCAGGAATTGAACCTGGTTCACTAACACCCAAAGCTAGTATAATACCATTATACCAATGGACCTTTTGCACTTTTTGTTTTGTTACTTTTGTTATCTTCTTTAATACACTTTTCAATTTTATCATTTTTTATCATTTCTTGAAACAAGCGTTTAAAATCTTAAAATAACAAAATAAATAAAAACAACAAAAATTGAATTATCTTTAAATTTTCAATACTTCAATAAAATGGATTCTAATACTGTAAAATATCCTATTTTTATAGAAGCATCAGAATGGACAATGATAGATTATTGGAAAAACATCTTTGTGCAATGCGGTGAAGGAAAATTTCCCAAAGGAATGAGTCTTTCAAGGGGTGTCATATATGTAAACAAAGGAGCCAAGACTATCAAATGGGAACTTCCCAAAGAACCCCAAGAGGTTCTTATCTTATGCAAAAAAATATTTGAAGAAAATTTGGGGCTAAAAGCTGGCCAAGAAAAGTTGAAAGAAATTGATGACTTTCGAAAGTACCAAGCAGCCAATCGACAAGCAATAAATGACAAGGAAATAAACGGGATAAAAGACGTGCGCAAGAAGGAAGATAAATTGAGATTAATAGATGAGTATGTATTAAATAAAGGAAAAGATTTGAAAATGACTCTCAAGGAAAAGCAACGTCTTAAAAATGCAATTTTGACTGGGATTGCTCTCAAAATTATAAAAGACATAACCTTTACCGATAACAAAATTATAGAAATAGAGGGAATATCTGTGAAGAAGGGTAAAAAAGGATATGCAATATCATTAGATTCTTAATCTGAAACTATTAAGAATATTATTACTGTTTCAATTTTAACCCATTCTTTTTATCTTGAAACCGGCACTAGAAACCAAGTCCATCAATTTTATTCTATCTTCGTACTGAACAGTGTCCAGCATTCTGGGATCATGATTTCTTATCACGATATAAGGTTCATAATCATGGATAAATTTTGATTCTTTAAAATCTCTGCTTTTACACGTTAACACCTTTGATAAAACCGGGGGATATTCAAAAAATTGACAACGCGTTATTTGACCATCTGGTTCAATACCTTGAATAAAATTCCAATCCATATCTACAATTCGTTCTGCTTTGTTTTTACTGACAATCATCAACTGAACTTGAAGACCGCTATCGATAAGTGCTCCCATTACCCACATTCCTCTTTCTTTGTAAAGAGGTTTAAATTTTATGTCAATCCAAAAATCTTCAATATCCATTTCTTATTATTTTCATTTGTTTTTAAAATGAAAAACGTTTCTTATAAGTAAAATCATAGATTTTATGGATCCGCTTTGCTTATAAGTAAAATCATAGATTTTATGGATCCGCTTTGCTTATAATATATTAGCAGTTTGATAAAATTCCCTGTCTTGAAAATGGGATCCACACGGGATTGGAGTTTCTTGATTTCTGAGTCTTTCTTGGTTCTCGTAATAATCAAGCGAGTAATTATAATCGATTTCAGCCATTCTGTCTAGTAAACGTTCCGCCGCTAAAATTCTCAGATTGCCAATTCTAAAATTTTCTTTCCAGCGATTACGGTCTACAACTTGGCACATTGCCCAATCTACCAACTGTGTATTTATAATCGGCTTGGTGTTATATCTCTTTTTCCATTCATAGATCGCCATGCCCACAATCCTCTTTCGATTTTCTGGAGTAAACCATTCTGTATTGATAAATTCTTGGTACTGATTCAATGGTTCATAATTATATGCTTTTGTTGTCATTCTTTATATACTTTATATTTAAAAATAAAAAAATATGAAACTATGAAAAATAATATCCTCTTTTTTCACACCATGAAGGTTCTTGAGTTATTGTCTTATCTTTTAGTAGTTCTGAGTGATCTAAAGGAGAAGGAAATATATCAATCCAAAATTGATATGTTAAAATTCCAACTCTAAAATTGTATTTTACATCTCCATCTTCTCCTTTAGCCCATTCAATTTCAGAGTCTCCGGGCACCGACTTTATTGCCGCCGCTATAGCATCTTCTTTTCTAGTAAACGCATAACACCCAATCATCATCATCGGTGATCCACCACCATAACTTTTTGATACACGCAATCTATACATTTTCTTATTTAAATAATAAGAAAATATTTATTCAATTATTCCATACAAATCATCATCCATAAATGGGCTCTTGTAAACAACCAATTCGCCATCACCAATTTTTTCATCAGCTACAACATCATACCCCTCTTCCTGATCTTCGATAACTGACACGTCCTTTACAAGCAAACTCTTGCTTTCATCTGCGATTACCCAATGCATTTTTCCAGGAACGTGTTCTAATTTCCATAGTTTTTGCCATTTAAATTCTGGTCTAACATTTAAACTTTCTAAATAATCAACCTCGTCATCACGATCATAAAGAGTAATTACTTTTGGACTGCTTATTTCTATTGTATCTAATGGTGGAAGTTTAACCCCAGAATCTTTAAATTGTTTGACTTCTTTTCTTATACCCTTTGGCGCATCCTCGTCGCCTCTTAGCACCTTATAGGCTGTATTTTCTGCTTTTGCAGATTTTTCAACAAAAGCAGACATCGTCAATATATATGGCTTTACAAAATCAATAGGAGGAGGATCAAGTTCATAAACCTCTTTAGCTGGAAGTACAAATCTTTCTGTGTAAACAATGCCGCTCTCATAGTAAATAGCGTCTAACCCTAATTCATTTAACAAATTTTCAGCGTCTTTTATTTTTGGTTTTTTCACGACCTTTTTAGCCATCGGTGCAGTAGGTATTGTGTAAATAGATTGGCCATTGATTAAAAATCCGCGTGCTTTTCCATAACTATCTATGTACTGAGCAGATGCCAACTTGGAAATCTTTGCTATGTTTGGGATCTTGTAATTTTTGCCAGAAAAAAATCCATAAACTTGTTTTTTGCTTTTAAGGAATTGGTTGATCGATCTTGGTCTTTGGAAAATAAAAGTTTTATCATATAAGCCAATCAACTCAACTTGATTACTGTCTTTGTGGGTATATAGAATAATTAAATTCTTTCTCTTTCTTATACGAGGAATAAAACCAAAATAACTATCTGGTCTAGCAAGATCGTTTTCATCAATAACAACAACGACTGATTTGAAAAAGTACTCTAAAACGGGATGAAAATTTTTGGCCTTTAGTTCTACGCTTTCTTGTTCTATTGCTCTGTTCATATATTCTCTATCGTAACTTTGGAGAGCAGCATTCAACATATTATTTCCCTTTAATTTTTCAACAATTTTCTGTTTTGCTTTTTCGGGATTCTTTGCCCATCCTTCATAGTCATCAATCATAGCCATTGCATAAAGAATAGATTGAGGACTTTGTGTCACACCATATCGAACTAGAGTATCCGGGTCCATATGATGATATTTCAAGATTTGTTTAATAACTTCAGATAACTTTCCTTGGCGACCTTCTTCCAAAATTTTCTCACTCTCAAAAATATAATCTTTAACTACCACTTTTTTGGGGACAAGTCCGGCTTCTTGTGCCCTAAATTTAGTTATTCTTTTTTCTTGTGAACGCGGATAACAGCAAGGCACGTAAGTATATTTTGGATTTTCATCCTTTTTGTTTTCTAGTAAACCTGGAAAAGGTCGCGATTTATCTGGACATGTATAGTATCGTCCGCTTCCGAAAGGGTACTCGACTATTTTGTCTGTTCCTTTTAATCTTTTGATCTGTTCTTTAGTTGCGATTGTAGGTTGTTGTTTTGGACCTTGACACATTCTGGGATATTCTTTTCCAAAAAGTTCAGGATCAAACGCTCTCAATTGGTTGATTCTTAGTTTTGTTTTTTGTGGTTTTTGATTAGTTTGTTTTTTAACCGTTTTTATCTTGAAATCTGTAACACCCCGTTTAAATACCTTTTCAATCTTATCTTCATTATCAGAGTACTCTTGCAATATAAACATAGCCATATTCATTGCATCGTCTACGTCGGCTTCGCCAGGTATCTTGGCAATACTAACTACAATATCTTTGTCCCTATTTGTAAACGTGATAAAAATAGGACTTGAAAATTGTGGGCCATACTTGTAATAAGTAAGTTGAAAACGACCAATGCTTTTTATATCATCTCCTGAATCCAACTTTACTTTTTTGGAAAGTACTTCTCCTGCTTCATTAAGAAAGACTCGGTTATCATAAAATAAATTTTCAACAAGCATCATTGCGACTATATTTCTATCAAAATAAAAATCTTTGACAACAAACCCACCATTTATTTTTGTTAAATTGTAATCTATAATATTTGTATTAAGATCTCTGTTTAACAATTCAACCGTATCATCTATTTTATCTGGTTTGACTGTAAATTCAATCAATTCTGTACCCAAATCTATTTGACCGATTTCTTCATCAGGAATTTTAAACAAATATTTATCAGATGCTTGGGCGACAAAATTTTTAATAGATTCCATGTCAGTATATTGTCTCCACAACTTTGTCCAAAATGGACTCTTTAACATTGGAATTGCTTCAGTTGGATCTTGAAGTAACTCATCAGCGTCAAACTCTGCAAGAACAGTTGTCTTTGTGCTTGTGAAATCTGATATTGTAACATCGTCTTTGAATTCTTTCACAGATTTTTTAACTTTTTTGTTAAACTTGTTAAATTCTTTTACTCCCTTTCTTTGAAGTTTAACCAATTTGTTATATCTTCTTATAAACGCTTCTTTTTCTCTTTTAAGGTTAGCGTCGTCGCGAAAGTTGTAAAAACTAATGAAATCACGATAATCATCCTCTTCGTTAACGATAGCCCAAATTACAGCAATGTCAAGTTTGCTGATTTGAGGACCCATCCATTTTCTTAGATCTAATAATGGGGTTTGACCTATTTTTTTGATAAGACTTTTACCATCTTTATCTCTAAACTCGAATAGGGCAAAATCGTCCAATTTCTCCATTCTTTATGATCACTGCGATTTATTTATCACACTTTTTTCATATTTTGGAATATGAAATATTTAGGATTGTTGTGCATAAAAACTGGCAATCATTTCACTAATATTAGCCTTGTTGTCTTCATCAGCATATTCAAAGTTTGGAAAATATTCAAAAATGTCTTGTAAAAGGACAATCATCTGTAATTCTCCATATTCACAACTATTTTTATCTGCTCTAATATAGTCATACACATTTGATAGATATGTGTCAGTGTTAAATATCTTTATCAGATTTTGTTTGGTATTCTGGTAATAATTTATAAATGAGGTTTTTGGAAATGCATTGAGGCAGCTTTCTTCGATTGTTCCATGAGTTATAGAAAATAAGACATTTGACAAAAGTCGGTCCATAAATTCTTCAGTATAGGTCATTTTTTAGTTTTCATATTATTTCAATATGAAATCTCTTAAACAAATGCAGAACAATAAATGTCTAAATTTGGGCAGGTTGTGAAGCGCGAAAAGAAATTTAAGATTCCAAAATATAATATTTCAATAGACGCTATTCAATTTTACTCTAGAATTCAAGATGTGCCTCCCAAAACCTTTGTTGCTCACCAAGGAAGTGTTGATTTAAGTGGAGAAGGCAACAACATATATTCTGGAAAATGTTCGATTAGAATGTCTTTATCTATGGGCAATATTAGATTAGTATCAAATGATGATATAAAAAGTATTACAATAACTTATCCGCAAAATGCATCTTTGAGAGATAATATCGTTAAATTAGAAAAAGAATTTCTTTCTTATAATTTGGCAAATCTTCCAATATTTTACAATTATCACTTTAGTACTCAAACAGATGTTTTGTTTAAAGTCGAAACTTCCGGTAATGCAGATGACGGTTTTGTTCAAGTGATATTTGACGTTCACACTTATACTCCAGAAATTATGAAAGGTATTGCAAATATTAACGATCCTAGATATAATTATGAAATTGTCTCTTTGTATGATAAGACTGTCACAAATATAGAAGGGTTGTATAGCAAAGAAAAAGAATTGCCAGATGGAAAGGTTTTTAACAATCTTTTACGTTGGAAACAAGAGTATTCCGGTTTAACTTTTGCAATTTTTAGCGCATTTGAGCAACAAGAAAAAGTTGCAAGTTTGACAAATAAAATTGTTCTTGAAGATGTTGTTAAAAATTATGGATGCAGCATACTTCCGGAATATTACGAGTTTTACGTCCCTAAACAATTTGGTGAAGAAATAACAGTGTTTATTCGTTACAGTGATACTACTATTGGCCCATTTTGTTGTCTAAATGATTTATTAAATGAGTCAGAGTTTGAAGATTATTACAAGTTTACAGTTTATTCTGCTCTTGTTCATAGGTCAACGGGTGTTCTTGAATTTAGTACTGATGTCGATGTTTGGATGAAAGTCAACAAAACTCTGCTGTTTTAAATTTTTTCATATTTTGGAATATGAAACCAATCACATTATTTTTTCTATCATAAAATAAGAAAACTGTGGAAACCACATTTTCAATATCTCCATTTTAAGATATTTATTGTTCTTCACTGTCTGCATAAATATCAATAGTTTATTTTTACAATCCAATAATGCCTCATATTTTATTGACTTTTTAATATTTTTATGATCACACCCTATTTCATAAAGATATTTGGTCGTTTCCAAGTTATCGTTTGAATATGCCAATTTAATAGCTGAATTATTATCAGCCTTTGGATCGCAACCTATTTCGACAAGATATCTAACTATTTTTAACTTACCACTTTGAGATGCCCATCTTATAGTCAAATTATTGAAAGTGTTTGTAAAAACGTGATCGTACATATTGTTGATAATTGCACTTTTACGTTTTTCATCTTGTTCGGTTTCAAGACAGCAAATAAATCGTTCAAGTTTGTCCATTTTATTTCAGGGGATATATTTTTATTTTAAGATTATATTTTAATTCAAATTTTCATTTTTTTGGTTTAATGTTGATAAAAAATGAAATGACGTAAAAAAGGGATACCCAAAGGCATCCCAAATTTAGTTTTTTAAATTGTTATAGTTTTTTGTTTTATTCAAAAAGTTAATTCAAATAAGCACGGACGTAGACTTGCCAAAATACTTCAAGAGCACCGACCTTGCGCCATCCAGTGCAATTGATCAAATTGCTCCACACCTTCTTCTTAAAGGCGGTGCGATTGGCTTCATATTGAGTCGAGTCGTCATACTTGTTGACGGTGCAAAATTCATCCAAACAATCGCCAATGCGACAATTGTTGTAGATCTTCTTTTGGAAAGCAACATAGCCACCATCGTACTTGCGGTCAAGATCAGCACAGAACTCGTCTTTGCCTGCTTGAACATTGACCTTGTAGCCTTCGAGTTCTTGCGGAGTAAACAAACGAGCCTTGGCAAATTGAAGTTCCTCCAAAAATTCAGCCTGACCAGTCTTTGCCAGTTGTTCGCATACCATAAGAGCAACAAAACGGCTATGAGATCGAGAGCGAAACTGACGAACATACTCGTCGGCATGCGTGATCAGCTTGAAACTGTCAATCTCTCCTCGACGATAGACTGTCAAAAGGAGAGGGTGGCCGTCTTCCACAACGATAGATTCTCCATCCTTGAAATATTGACCATCAAACAAATCGTCCTCGAGCTCTCCATTCTTGTAAAGAACATTTGGTTCGCGGACAGGAGCCTCAGGAGTTGGCCAGTTTGGCATCGACGGGCCAATAAACTCTTGCTTGGAAATGTCCCAGACAAGAGTTTGAATCACATGAGACTCTTCGTCGGCAGTCATTTCGTTGTGAATGTCGTTTTCCTTGTGTCGCATAAAGTACGAGATGCAGAGATTGTCCTCGGTTGCTTGAAGAACTTGAGCGATGCCCTTTTGGCCAAGAATCTCCTCAAACATTTGACCAAAAGTCTTGTTGCCGCCATCCTTCCAGCGACCAAGATGGCCCTCGACGTTCTTGTAGGTAGCCAAAAACCAAGCACGATCTTGGGACACTCGCCAAGGCTCGAATCCGTCAAAGTTTCGGGTTTTGACAACTCCTTGCTCTTCGAGTTTGGCTTGCTCATTCATCCAAGCAAGTTCTGAAACAGGAATAGAAAAAAGGCGAAGTCCTGTTCCATTCTTTGCTTCGGTGACTGCCCAGTGAAGGTTTGTTGGGGGAGTGAGATCGCAGGAACTAACCTTGTGAGTTTGAGTTCCGTAGAAACCGCGGCAGACAGCCTTGTTATCTTCGGTGTAAAAAGTTCCAGTAATCTTATCGTACTTCATTTTTTCGAGTTGTTTTTTATTTAAAGTTTTTGGATTTGAGTTTTCAATTTTTTGCTTTTCTTTTCTTAAATCTTCCAAATGTTTGTAAAAAACAAAACTAAAAATACTTGTGTTCACACTTATGCAATAGCTTGAAAAAATCCAGTTGATTATAAACCAAGTATATATCAATCT
>Ga0307935_1000311_pt1 | contig 22764 bp, 13 predicted proteins | sample OrgLakmetageno92_FD_201827 | JGI IMG/M metagenome (GOLD analysis project Ga0307935, IMG submission 201827) | Saline water microbial communities from Organic Lake, Antarctica - #92 | ecosystem: Environmental > Aquatic > Non-marine Saline and Alkaline > Saline | place: Antarctica: Organic Lake...
AAACCCACCTTCAGCTGCAGCAAGTAGGCGAACTAGATGCTCAACAGCTGCGACGTGATTTGGCTTCTTTGGAGCCAAGAGGCGGTACAAACATCGAGCTTGGCTACCGCCACGGACTAGCGGAAGCTGCTAAGGCGCCTTCTGGCATAGAGACCAAGTTGGTCCTACTTTCCGACGGTCACGCCAACACCGGCATCAAGGACCCGGTTCAGCTCGGTCAATTGGCAGCCTTCGCTACCGAACACCTAGTGACCACATCAACAATCGGCATTGGCACCGGGTTTGACGAGACCATTCTTGCGAGCATCGCAGGATCAGGTCAGGGAAATCACTTTGCCGCAGTCAAGGTCGAAGAGGCAGTGGCTGGCTTGCAGGATGAGATTGATGGGTTGCTAGAAAGATCAGTTCGTAACTTGACTTGCAGGATCACTCTTGTAGGCGACAGTCAGCTCAAGGCCATCACACCAGTTGGGTATGTCCGCAGCAAGAAGCCCATAACCGATGGAATTGAAGTAAAACTCGGAGAGCTGGTTTCTCAAGAAGAGCGAGGCTATGCCTTTTTGATAGAGCTCAAGGCATTTGACCGAAACTTCGAAGGCCTAGTCGAAATCGAGGTTGAGTTATTCGGTGAAAATGCCCTGACCGGTGAGGAAATCGGGCAACGCCAAACCCTGGTGTTCGAGGTGGCCAGCCCCGTCGATTTCATCACCCCTGAGCTCAATGAAAACGTGGTGGCCGAGATTGCAGTCTTCCGCATGGCTAATGTCAAAGAGCAAGCCGCTCGAGCAGCCCGAGAGGGCTCATACGACGAAGCACGAGCGATGATCCAACAGGCTCAAGGTGACACTCAGCTCTTGATGGAGCAGCTCGACGAGATGTCACCACGCGTCCGCATGCGGGTTCTTGCTGAGAATGAAGAGCTAGCAGACCTGATGGGCTTCACTGACATCGAGCTGTCTAAGCGTTCGACCGAGTCGAGCTTTCGGAGCTCAAGAGCCAAGTCCGATCCACGTAAGAAATCTAACTAAGGAGATAAAAAATGAACTTACCAATTACTTCCCCCAAGGGGGGCTATGGGAACAACAAAGACCTGTGGAGTGAGATTCTCCCCGGACTCTGGATGGGTGGCACTGGAGACGATTCAGTGCTCACAAGCTTCCAAGTGCAACCAGAGATCACCAACCTGCACTTTGACACCGTTGTAACCCTCTATGCGAGTGCGCTACCAGTTGACTGGTATGTCAAGGAACTCCGGCTTGGATTCTTTGACCACGACAAGGTGGACATCGATGCTCACGACCTTGATCAGGTTGTCCAGTCCGCTCACGCGGATTGGCAAGCCGGCAAGCGAGTCTTGATTCGCTGCCAGGCAGGCTGGAACCGATCCGGGTTAATAACTGCCTTGGTACTAATGCGAGAGGGCTACCGCTCTTTCGAGGCCATTGAGCTAATCCGCCAGATGCGTTCTGAAAACGCTCTGTGCAACAGGTCATTCGAGCAGTTTCTAAGAGATAAGGACACCAGCGATGTGGATATTCACTAGCACCGGTTTTGTCAGCGCCGTTAGAAAGACTGACCGCCCCGATGTTTACACTGTCCGCTCAAGGGATCGCCTATCCCTTGAGCCACTTGCAAAGGCAACTGGCGTAGAGGTAATCACTTCCCCCTTTGGTGATTACCCCTACCGTGTCCTGGTCGAGCCAGCCCTCTTTCTTGAGTGGCTGGCCGACCAGGCAAGCCAGATTGAATATTCAAACTTCAAGAATCAGGTTGCTAAAACCAGAGGCTATGAATACACCCACGCTTTGCACGACGTTTGGTCGGCAATGTTAAATACAGAAGACGAATCAAGCAGAGAAACAAATCCAGCTAACCAATCGAAAGGAATCAACTAATGAATCAGATAAAGTGCCCGAAGTGCGGAGAGAGCTTCACCATGGATGAGGCAGGGTATGCCGACATACTCAAGCAGGTTAGAGACGAAGATTTTGAAAAGACTCTTCACGAACGTTTAGAGCTAGCGGACCAGTCGAAGAAGACTGAGATCGCGCTAGCCGAGGCAAAACTAACCCAGGAGCTGCAGGCTGAGAAAACTAAGAAAGATGCTGAGATTGCGAACTTGAAAGCGGACATAAGTTCGAACGAACTGTCAAAGCAGTTGGCTGTTAAGGAAGCTCTTGGCAGCGTTGAAAAGGAACGCGACAACCTCAAGAACTCTCTGGAGCAGTCTGAGCTAAAGGCCAAGTTGGAGCAGAAGTCTCAAAAGGAACTGTTCCAAACTCAAATCAAAGACCGGGATGACGCTATTGAGCGCCTCAAGGACTTAAAGGCGAGGCTCTCTACCAAAATGGTGGGCGAGACTCTTGAGACCCACTGTGAGATCTCTTTTGATCAGATCCGCGCTGCAGCATTCCCGCACGCTCAGTTTGGCAAGGACAACGATGTCTCTTCGGGAAGCAAGGGTGACTACATCTTCCGCGACCACGACAATGACAAGAACGAGATCGTGTCAATCATGTTCGAGATGAAGAATGAAAACGACACAACAGCCACCAAGAAAAAGAACATTGATTTCTTGAAAGAGCTCGATAAGGACCGCAACGAAAAGGGCTGTGAGTTTGCGGTCTTGGTTTCATTGCTAGAGGAAGACAGTGAGCTCTATAACGGCGGCATAGTTGACGTCTCCTATCTCTACCCAAAGATGTACGTGATCCGCCCGCAATTCTTCATCCCCATGATCACCCTGCTTAGAAACGCGGGATTGAATTCTTTGCAATTCAAGAGTGAGCTGGCCTTGGTGAAGTCACAGAACATTGATGTGACGAACTTTGAAAATGACCTCGAGGAATTTAAGGCTGGGTTTGGCAAGAACTACGACTTGGCCTCGCGAAAGTTCACCGATGCAATCAGTGACATTGACCGGGCAATCAAGGTTTTGGAAAAGGTTAAGGATGAGCTAAAAAGCTCAGAGAACAACCTGCGCCTTGCTAACAACAAGGCCCAGGACGTCACGGTCAAACGCCTAACAAGAGACAATCCGACCATGGCGAAGAAGTTCAAGGAACTGCCAGAGGATTAGCAGGTCCGGCGGACCAAACTGGGATGCCGTTTGGACCACCCCACCGCGAGGGTCTAAACGCGAACAACCAAAACATCGACGCGAAACTGGAGAGTGGAGAGATGATTTTAGATATTAAGGGCACGATAGTGAATGCCTTCATTGAGCCACAGTTCGAGGAGGTCAGTAGTGGCCACCTAGTGACCGTTCAGTTCTCGGACTTGGATGCTCTTGGCAGATTCAGGCATCACATGCAGGGTGATACTCGGATCGATCTGACTGACAAGTACTTCCACTTCACTGGCTACACACAGCTCCTGGACCTCAACCACCACATCAGTGGCGAAAGAATTGCACTACAAGAGCTGCTGGTCGCTGAAGACGTTAGCCCAGCTCCAGTCGCCTATCGATGGAGTGGCTGGGAGGACCACACAGAGGATGAAGACGGGAATCTCATTCAAGGTGACGATTGGCAGGGCGCTTCTCTTTCTCAAGACATCAATGACGCGAGGTGGGAGTTGCCTACATCGCTTATGGAGTTCTACGTTTATCCGCTGTTTACGGTGCCGGCGGAGTTGGAAAGATCCCATGCCTCTGGGGGGGGTAGTTGAGTCATTTCCATGGAGCGACGAAGTGACTGACGCGCAGGTTCAGAAAACTCAAGGGTCTACGAGGTTTTGAAATCAAAGTTTAACTTCGGTTCAACTAGGAGTTCCTCCATGGGCGGCCTGGCAATAACCACACATCTGTGCAGAGCTCGGGAGATGCGGACATAAAGCCAGCCAGTAAAGGCCTAGACACGGCAGGGTAAACATCAACCTGGCTGAGGCTATCCGCGCGTTAGAGAGCTTTGATGAGCTGGGCAAGAGCGTCTCTGCAATCGAAAATTCAGCGGCAAAGGTGAGAAAGCAGGCTGAAGAAATTCGAAAGTCTGCGACTGACAGAGTCTCCAGGGTTCAAGCGGCAACAGATCGGAAACTCAAAGCGTAGCCTCTGTATCCTGCCGAGGGTTCGTTGGCGATAGAGAGCCGACTCCAAACCCAGACAACCTAAGAGCTACCAGGTCCCTTCGAGGCCACCACTTCGTCTCTTAGAGGCTGCGACTTAAGTCACTATGCCAAATTGATGGCTCTAGTCCTCTTGCTCAGCAGGCATTATGTAGCCATTTTCTTCTTTGATGAGCTCGTTACTCAGGGCCGCCTTGATGGCAAGAGTAATCCTGGCTTCAACGTTTGGCCCAAGTCTTTGGATACCGAAACATCTCGCTACTTCTTTGATAAGTTGCTCTTCCCTGGCCCCGTGGGTAGCAAAGCAGATTGAGCGAACTGAATTGACTATTTCCAGTATGGAAATGGATTCGATGGCTCGAGGACTATCCTTCGTTCCTTTTTTCCATCCGAGCGTCTCTTGGTTTTTCTGAGCCGCTGTTGGAAAGAGGAAGCCCTCGGAATCTCGGTCATGCTGAGGCAAGGGAACCGAGTTGATCTCTCGGACGCGGTTTTCGCGAACTGCAGATAAGCCAAAGCACGTGGCAATATACTTTGCAAATCGCTTTGGAGATACTAGGCCCTCAGCCTTGGTGAGATCGGAGGCAAGTTTCTCGATCGCCTCCATTACGGACTTGTCCCTCAGAAAGTCGAGATCAGTTTGAGTACCAATTCTTTTGGCTGGAATTTCCTTGAACTCAGGCACCGCAGACAGTAAAGCGGCAAGAGGATCTATTGCCTCCGGAGACTGGCTATTTTCAGGTGGGCGCAGAATGGCCGATGATGATTTTTTATACTCAACGGACTTGTGTTTGGACTTCATGGGAACGGCGGAAGCAGCAGCAAGTGATTTTTTGACTCTTTCTATTTCGGCAGCTGGGTTTAGGAGCCAAGCCGGCAGCCAAATTGTCTCTACCGCTGGCCAGCCCATGCGCTTGGTGAGCAGGGTCCTAGGCAAAGCGTCACGATCTGCTGCCGTCGCCCTTGAGCTCCAGCTGGGTCCGTCTAGAAGGATGGCGAGACCTAACCGCTCCTTGTTCTTCGGATCCACCACTCCGATGTCGACCTTGAACTCTGACAATCCAACATCAGTGCGTACTTGCATTCCGGCTTCGGTCAAAGCTTTTGCGATGTTGTCTTTGTGCAGATCCCTTTGACCGGCTTTGCCGGCCACCACATCCAGAGACGCTCCCGGCCCGCTCTCGGCAATAGTTAGGAATTCTTTCAGGTGCTTTATGCCTGTAGAGCCCGATCTAGAAAGGTCGATATCCGAAGGGCTGAAAGAGCAAAAGACCTTGAGGAGTTTTCTAGCCCTAGTGACAGCAACGTTGAGACGCCTCTGGCCACCCTCGTTATTCAGGGGACCAAAATTCAGAGGTAAAACCCCGTCTTGCTTGCTGAAGGCAATGGAAAAGAGAATGACATCTCGCTCGGAACCCTGCACTGTTTCTAGGTTCTTGACGAATATCGGCTCGACTTCTTCTTTTTCACCGCTCACATAGCGGAAGCCCTCGAGGGCCGCTTGGACATTCTTTGAAGGTGAATCCTGAAGCAACTTCTCGATGAGTCGTTGCTGCTGAAGATTGAATGTGACTACCCCTATGCTTTCCGAGCTTGTGTCCGGATTCGATACTCGGGCCGTTATCTCTTCTAGTATTGCGGAAGCTTCCTGGGGGTTTGTCCTCAGGCTGGTCCCTTTTGCCTCTGAAGATTTTCTGAGGAAGGTGCCATCAATCGGCTCGAATTTCAGACCCTCGGTCAACCTGGATGAGTAAGGAGAAGGGAAGCTGCTGAGCTTACCTTTGTAGTACTTTCTATTCGAGAAAACTATGAGCGACTCGTCTTCGGAGCGGTAATGCCATGTGAGCATTACGTCTGGAACCCGACTAACCTCGCATTGGCTCAGAATGCTTTCCATGTCATAAGACATTTCCTCTGATTCATCGCCGTCCTCGTCGCCGGAGCTGACGCTTGACATGGCAATTGAAGTTGGTGGCATCTGCTGGGAATCGCCCACAATAATGGCAGCCTTACCTCGCCCTAGCGCGCCAATCGAGTTAGCTACCCTGATTTGAGAAGCCTCATCGAAGATAACCATGTCGAATGGTTCTAAAGAGGCATCTAAGAAGCGGGACACAGAATCCGGACTGGCCATAACGCAAGGAGCGACCTTTGTGATTATGTTCCAGTGCTTGGCGAGCATGTTCCGTATGGGTTGGCTGCGCTTTTGCTTTAGAAGACCGACTAGATCTCCTACTGCCCCGACTTTAGCGCCACTGTTGAAGCCCTTATTGGAAATGAGTTCATCTGCTAGGACTCCGGGGGAGAGCCGCCTGAGTTCAGAAATTGTGCCTGAAACTTTGCTAATTGCGCGTTCCAGATTGAGAGAATCAAAAGTATTGAAGCCAAGCTCCAGTATGAGCCTCTGGGTTAGAGATTGGTAGTAACCGCTCAAGAATCCGATAGACGCTGAATCAAATGGAACTGAACCAGACAGGAGTTCGTCAACCAGCTCTTCTAGCCCCATTGCCGAAAGAGGAGCCATCTCCTCGCGAAGCCTATTCCAGCGGATTAGTTGCTGAGAGTTGAGATCTCGAAAATCCTGTCGCAACAAGGGTATTGCCGAAACAAGACGTTCACCAAGACCACTTTCTCCGGAAAATAGGGCCACTGAGTTTTGGTCTGCGCCGAGTAGCTCAAAGAGTCGAATGACTTGCTCGGCGAGGTCAGCGATTACTGTTTCTGTCTCAGCATCTCCATTGAAGAATTGTTCGTCATCTTTTGCCCCTAGATTTAGTAGGGATGATCGAGATTGGAGATTGCCGATTTCATCCCCAAGTTGCTGTTGGCTGTTCAAAACGTGTTGATTGAAACCCATGTCAATCTTGAGGCCAGCAACTCCTGCAGCGACCTGCATGATCCGTTCACCACGCTGCCTGATTAGCTTGAGTCGCTCAAGAGTCTCGAGAACAGTTACCGGTTTTGGAGCGAACTTGAAACCGAGTGACTTCTCTACTTTTTTCAGGGCTGAACTGATTGAGAAGCTCTTAAATATTCCCGATGCGCCCGATACAGACGTGATGGCTTCGTCTAGGTTTGCGCGGGCAAGATTTTCAAGGCCTATAGAGAAGCCTGCCTGCTCCTCTCGGAGCTTCTGCAATTCCTCTATAAGGTCCTGACGCAGAAGCTTCTGAGTGTCACTCGCAAAATCTGTCACCATCGCCCTTGTGCCGGCGAATGGTTCCCTTAGAACAGTCGCTGCAGTCATATTGGCCATGGTTTTCAATGATGAAAGCATGCCTTTGCCATTAGGGCTGTTACCCAACCGGGCAAAGAGCCGGTCAAGATTCGATGTAATTTCTTCGAGTCTTGACGAGGTGGCTAAAGACTCGGCTTCGGTGACGCTCGCCTTTGAAAATGACCAAGGATTCTGGCCGGCTGCACCAGTTTCCAAAGATAGCGCCACAGCTTCTTCCAACGTCATCCGAACTTTTTCCACCGCTTCGAGGCTGGACTGATTCAGAAATTCACCAGATACAGAAAGCGACAACGGCGACAGCGCTTGATAGTTCAAGGACTTATTGACGACGCTTTGTAGGTCTTCTCCCTGGGCACCGATTCTATATAGGCGCTCGCGGTAGCTTTCAAGTGGCACCAAAGCGGCGTTGTATTCGCCTAGAGCCGCTTCGAAGGCAGGCCGATCGGTTATCGCTTCGATATCAAGCACGTCCAAAAGTTGTTGCTTTACCGCCTTGGGTGTCATGTTCTTGTCATGCAGGTCTAGGGTGAAAACACCAAGATCTATGGAGTCCAATCGCTTCTTTACAACGTCCAGAGCCTCTTTCTTTTCAGCGACAAATAGCACTCGCTTGCCTTCTTGCAACGCTCTGGAAAGTAAGTTGGTGATGGTTTGAGATTTTCCGGTTCCCGGGGGGCCTTGAAGAACAAAAGTTTCGCCCGACAGCGCTCTTGCTATTGCCGCTACCTGCGAAGAATCAGATTCAACCGGAAGCTGGGAAGTCAGTTCATCTAGGTTGAAGTTATGTTCTGGGATATCTTGCTTGAACTCTTCACCGGGCGTGTGAATAAGGTGCTTGACCAGTGGATTTTTTTCGAACGTGGCCCAGTTCTCCTGGAGGTCTTTCCAAAGCCTGTAAGAGGAGAAATTAAAGAACCCTATTGCTGCTGCTTCGTCCACCCTGAAATCGGCCAGGTTGCGTTTCGCAATTTCACCTCGAACATATTCGAAAGTGGCGGGGACATCAATCCCGTAGTCATCAGTAGCAAGGTTCACAAGACCGTTTAGGTCAAGCTCATATTCTTGCTTGAGCTTTTCAAAGAGTGAAAAGTTTGGAGTTACTTGGCTCGACTCATCGATCTCGATCAAGAATTCAGTAGACCTGTTTTTGGCAGTGATGTTAACTGGGACCAAGATAAGCGGTGAACTGATGTCCTCACTTCGACCATCTGGCCTCCAAGTGAGCATCCCCAGAGCAAGAAACAGACCATTGCTGCCTGTTTCGCTGGTGAAGGACTTGGCTTCGGACATGACCTTTCTGAGGCGATTCTGGAAGACAGGAGTAGGCACCGCTGTTAGAACTACGTTTTGGTTAAGGTAACTGGTTAAGGCCTGGACATTCTTCGGGTCCTCAACGATATTTCTGAAACTCCAAACCTTATTTTCTTGTTGAAAATCCAACAGTCTCAGTGTTTGTCCTCTTTGCAGCAGGTCCTCCAAGGCCCCAGCCATCTCAGGCCCCAGCAATAGCGGAATCGAAGAGGATGGCCACCTGAAGTTGATCAATGGGTTTCTAAGACTCAGGTCTAGCAAGCTATCCAACCAACGTTTTACTCGAATAGGGACATCTATTGCCAACCCTGAGGAACCAACTCGACCGGAAGATCCTTGGGCTAGTTTTTCCTGAATCATCGCAAGAGTGAATTCTTGCGGCTTGTATTCAACAATCTCAATTGACCCATCAGGCCTCTTGATTCTGGCTGGAAGGGGTAGCACTGGATTCCCCGGGACGCATCTCGCTGTTACAACGCTGAGCATTTGGCCCTCGTCATCTCCGGATAGCACTAGCTCGCTAGAGCCCACTCGGGCCTTGGCGTGAGCCCTCGCATCTAGATAGCTCGTCCGAGCCTCAGAACTACGGCAGATTTCAGTGGTTTCGACGACCTCTACCAGATTCTTGTCCATGTAGTTCATGAAGGCCCGCATGGAAATCACAGGCTCACGAAAGACGTCGAACCCCTCGAGAGCAGCTTTGGTCCAGTAACCAACAAAAGCGTGTCCCGGGATCAAAACTACGACCGGTTGAAGACCAACGTTTTCCAAAAGTGCGGCAAAAGTCGTTGCTGTGTCTAAGCAAGTGCCGACTCGGTCCTGGAGGACCTCCTCAGGAGTCCGGATCTTCTGGCCACCTTCAGAGTATTTAATGTCCCAAGACGCGGGCGGATCGGAATAAGTCAACTCCAAATCCTGCATGGATTCGTAGATTGCTTTCACCATTCCGGAAATATGAGAGTGATCTCCTTGGTATCCAGAAAGGCCGGGATCCAAGCCGGCGGCCTTGAGTTTGTTGGACGCTGCGTCGAGAACTGGCCGAAGGCTCGGGTGGTTCGGCTGCACAAAAGCTGCCAAAGTACCCGCGTAGAGGGATAAGGGCTTCTCCATAACCCATGAATTAGCTGAGAGAACAGTCAGCTCTGATGTCGCCGATGCTATGGTCTGGACGCTCTCGGTTAGTTGAACCTCAATCCGTCCGGGCTGTTTGTCCAAAATCTGGTACAAAGCATCAATGTCGAACTTCAAATCCACAGACTGGACAAAAGAGGACCCCGATTTGAGAAAGTCAACTGGCTGCGACCACTCGTGGCTGATTTTCTCTCCAAGGGACAGCACAGAAACTGAGAGCATAAGGCCAGTTAGTTCCGGGCCATAATTGGCAAATTCGATTGATTGGACTACTGGCCGGTTGCTAGCGGCCGCCGCGTAAAACAACGCGGCGGAATGCTGGATTGTAATTTCTACGTCTGGCAAGTTTCCTCCTGGCTGTTGTGCGTTCCATGATTTTACCTAGGCGGGAGGGGGCTCACAGCCTAATGTTGTGTCACGGTTACGCGTTTTCTGGGGCTAGCGAAGATTCCGGTAACAATAATTCCGGTCGCGCCAGCGGATCCGGCCATTAAGGCCAAGTCCGTGGCGTCAAACGCAAAGGCAAGACCACCAGCAGCCACAAGGCCCAAGAAAACTCCAAACAAAATGCCAGAGTTAGCTCTGGCGCCTTCGACCCATAATGTCAGAATTGCCATGAGGAGAAGAAGAGTGATGGCAACGCCGCTTATGGCAACGGAAACGCTAAATACGTCTTCACCAAATCCATATGTAATGGGAGCGCTGAGCAGACCCAATGCTGCCGCAATAGCGAGCACGAACCACAAGACATTTGTAGAAGTTTTCATTTCAATTCCCCTCAAGTGCCTAAAGTCTATCTTCCTTGTCACGGTCCTCACAAAAAGGTGATGCCAGTCAACTGAGTCGATCACTGAAGCAACTCGGGCTTTTGAGGAGCTTTTTAGTATTCATCCACAAAATAAAGTTGGACCCACCTATGTTTCGATGTCTCAGTTCTCTAACCAAAGCGAATTTGCATGTTCAAGTCAATGTGTGGAGCACCATCTATTGAGTAGACAGAACCGAACTTGTGACGGGTCACGCTTGGGGTGTCAAAGTAAGAATGTGAGAGTAGGTAATCTCTAAAAGAATCCTCGTTACTCGACGAAAGTGCCAATAAGGAGCCATCTTGCTTGACGACGATGTACCCCCCGTAGGCTTCGAGGTAACCCGGCCAAGGCTTGCTAGGTGTCATTCCAAGGGCAATGGCCTTGAGGAAGTTCCCCAGTTTGTAAAGAGTTTGCCGGCTTGGAGGTTGTCCTTCATCGCATTGAGGAAGAATTGTATTCAAGTATTTTCCTTTTCCTTGGAAGTACTTCAGCAGCATGCCACCTAATAGAAACTGGAGATCTTCTCCAAAGAATTGCAAGTTGCTGCCAAATTCAGGGCTCTTGGCACCGAGCGACCTTACCTTTATCCCTTCGGATTCAAACCCTTGAAAGAGTAGCCGGACCTTGGAGCCTCCGAAGCGCGAGGCAACGTCCTGGGCATGTTCATGATCTGTCAATAGTGAATATCGAAATAACGTGTGCGTGCTTGAGTTGAGAAGGGTTGCGGGGCCGCCCACTTCGGATTTAATAGAGAATCCAAGAAGGGTATTTTCCCCAGTTGTCGCATTTGCGAAGTGCGCCCTTAGATCGACTTTCTCGCGTGAAGACGCCTTTATTGCACTTAACCCCAACCTTAAAAGGAGGGACTCAACGTCAGGAATCGCGAAAGCTCCCTTGTTTCTAGAGTTTGAAGGTGTTGGAAATGTCCTCAGCGACTCGAGTATCTCCATTCTTGATACCAGCCCTGCATGAGATTCGTAAGAATCCTGCTTCGTTTTGAAAAGCCTGATGCCCGAAGAGTCATCCCTGAGTATGTCAATGACACGCATCTTCGAAGGCTTTGGCTCCAGGTTAGGATCCGCCTCTGCAAGCTCCCCGTCTGCAAGGAGCCTTAGAAACGCATAGGCTTCGGACCACTCACCCCAATTACCTTTTATCACGGTTTATTCATGGCGTTTATCATAGCCTTGGCGAATGCCTGAATCGCAGGGACCGCCACTGAATTGCCGAGCTGCTTCATTGCCTGGGTTTCAGAAACCTCTTTTGGGAATTCGAACCACTCTGGAAAGCCTTGCATCCGAAGACCTTCTTTCGGCGTGAGCCTTTTTGGCTTCCCATCTACGAGGTAAGTGTCCCAATTTCGGCGATCATGAAGACCCGAGCCCCTACCGCCTACTCTAAGGGTGTATCCAACGTCTCTGCCTGTTCGACCTCCCATGATCTGATCCAGTGTGACTGATAGCGGAATTTTGCCTGGCGGCCGAAATCGCTCAAAGTCCACTCTGCTCTGGAAGCCGATAATAAACAGCCTTGGGCGATGTTGGGGGACACCAAAGTCAGAAGCGCGGACCAAGTGCTCCGAGAAATGGTAACCAGCGGTTGTCAACTGTTCTCTGATGACATGCATTGTCTCGACTCCGGACTCTGATTTGTGCTTCAGGAGCCCTCTAACGTTTTCAAGGAAGAAAGCTCGTGGTTTTTTTGCGTCAAGAATTTTTAGGATGTCAAAAAACAAAGTCCCCCTTGTCTCATCCATGCCTTTCTTGAGACCAGCTTGACTGAAGGGCTGGCAAGGGAAACCCCCGCAAAGGATGTCGAAGTCGGGGATGTTTCGGTCGATGCCCTCACTTTCGGCCACAACCCTTATGTCACCCACGAAATTACTAGTCTCGAGTTCGTTAGAGCCAAAAATATTTCTACTGCGAGGCGCAAAATTGTGTTTATAAGTCACCCGAGCAGAGCGATCCCATTCTGAAACGAAGACGCACTGAGCCCCGACGTTCTCCAGGGCGATGTGAAATCCACCAATGCCAGCAAATAGATCGATAAAACGAATTTTCTTGACCACTTGTCTCCTCTGGAATAAATGTTAGGGCGTGCGCCCGACTTTTTCTCAATCCTCGAGGGTGGGTACTAAAAAGGAGCAGAGAGTCTCCAATTCTCTGTACAGTTCAAATGACGGCTGGGCCTCTGAAGATCGGATCTCCTAATGAAGCAGTTCTTCGGCCGGCGCGGTGGTGACAACCAAGCAACGGTGTCTCGCCCTAGAAATTCCAACATAAAGCCAATCTGTTATTGACTGGCCCTTTTCATCAAAAAATGCTGCCGCTTCAAGGCCGATGTCAGTTATGACAACCACCTCTGATTCAAGCCCTTTATATTTTGGAATCGAGCGCCACCTGATCTCACCCCTTGAATCGGCGTGGCGGGCATTTGCTTTTAGCCAAACCTCATCATTTTGCTTCACTTGCTTCAGAAAAAGCCTCCCTATAAGCGAACGGTTTGAGCCAAAAGGGGAAAGGATACGAATTTCATCTGGACTGTATGTGACCAGGAGGTCTTTTAGGATTTCCTTCAGCACTTTTGCCTGCTTGTCGGTACTTGTTTTTACAACGGTCAGGCCCCCGGCATGGTCCGCCTTGATGCGGTGCTCTTCTATGTCTAGCTTTATCCCGAGAAATTCACACATTTCTCTTTGAAGCTTGGGGTTCATGCGGGTATTTGCTTTTACTTTAAATTTTACTAGATCCGAGATTACGGTTTTTGCCGTCTGGAAGGCTCCTATTTCTTTCGAGCCTTCTACGAGAATTTGTTGACGCTCGTCACCTGCCAACAGGATCTGAGTATCTGCAAGCTTCATATTTTTCGAAAGTGAAAGTACGAACTCTAGGACATCAGGTTTCCCAACAAGGTCTTGGAACTCATCAATCATGATGACTCCGTAGTTGCCAAAAAACGGCTTTCTCCCTAAGCCCATCAAGGCGACCCTAGGAAGTAAGTGCTCGTACCATTCGGAGTCTGCATCGATTGGGTTTTCGGTGAGTCCTGCGAATTCAAGCATCAACTTGTTTATGTCTGTGATTACGAAATTGACGTCCCGTGAGGACATGGACATTCGTTGCAACTCTTCGGCCATCATTACGCTCCAACAGGTAACCAACGTGCGCTTGTTGGCTACCCGGGCTCGTCTTGCAGCCTCTACAATCAAGAAGCTTTTCCCTGAGCCAGCGGAGCCTTCTATGTAGACGTGCAAGTTGTCTTCTAAGCCTCCGAGGGTTTTAGTTTGCTCCTGCAACAGGCTTTTGCGCTCCACAGCACGTTCCTTTGATACGTCGCCTGGGTCCGCCTTCACCTCGAAGTTTGCGAAGAAGGACGCTGCAATCTTGTCTACCATTTCCTCGGTGAACTTCTCCGGATCTAGATGGATGACAGTGGACTGCGACCTGAACTTGAGGTACTCGTCAATAACTCTTTCGACGGCCTGAGGTGCACTACTCAGGTCTTGCTTCCATGCCAGTTCCCATTCGTGAAATTGGAAATCTCCCCCAGACTCGGGGTCAAACTGGTATCGACCTAAAGATGTGAACCAGACCATGCGAGCAATTGCGACCTCGTTCGAAACGCCTATCTCTTCTATGTACTTCCTGATTGCGCCTCTGGCCCGGTTCGCTTGCTCCAGGGGGCTTTTCTTCGGGTTTGGAGTGCCCTCAACACTCCAGTTGCCCTCCTTGTATGTCACTTGGGTTGGGGCTTTTGCCTCGATGGGCAACCACCCCTTTACCTGGGATGAGGGCATAGAAGTCAGTTTCCCCAAACCTCACATCTGGGTCGCGACCGATTTGGGCAGAGTGTATGACCGTCCAGTTGAGACCCGTACCTAGGCCCCTTAGGGCTTCGAACAACTTGGTCTCAGAAACGTTGGATCCATGCCTTGCCTTTTCCGGTAAGAATCTCATCTGCCCCAGCATTTCTCTTTAGGTTGTAAGTTCGCCCAGCCCACCTGCACACTTTCCGCCTAGCTGGGTTTGGAGATTTTTTGCCAGCCACGAGGTCAAAATCAGATCCTGTGTTCAGTGATGACTATTCTTCTCTCTCATCTTGGGGAGCGTCAACTATCGGCGAATTCTTGGAGTTCGGGTCCCTATATGTGTAGGCCACTCTGCCCCTGGGGGCGCACTTTGAGGGAAAGATCCCTGAAAGCAACACTGCAACGTGCCCAGGGTTCAAGACATTGGATTTGAATTCGTCGTCGGTGCAATCTCTCGTTATTGAAATCAAAAAAGCCGCTCGAGTCTCTGTGGTGAGCCTGTTCGCAACATGGTCTTGGCTACCGCTCTTAACCTCAGTTATGACCTCAAGGGGTTCTTTATGAGAGGGATCTTGACCAACGAACCCAAGACGGTCGCCTCCGTCCAGGCTCCCACGTCTTTTTCTCATGATTATCGGCAGTTCGTCGAAATTGTCGCCGATTCGTTTGTATGACACCTGGGGAGGTAGGTGAAGCATGATGAAAAAGTCCACGATCGTGCCCTTGGCTATTGCGTCCCTGATGAATGCTTCTGTGGGGCCAAGACCTTTACCGCTGTAGTGAACCTTTTGAAGGTAGTCGCAAAAGACTCCTGCCGGGACTATTCCGTGGCGGGCAGTCATTTGGCCACCCGAACTCTTTATGAAAAAGTCCTTCTCAGTCAAATAGGGCTCAAGCAGGTTTCTGAATATACTGAAATTATGAGTATTGGTTTTGAGGGAACGCGGGGGGAGATTGGAATAGTCCTTGTACTTTCCGCCCTTGCCGGCCTGGGTCAAAACAGCGTTGAACATCTTGTTTCGGCTCGTAGGTTTTAGCCAGGGAAGTTGCGAAAAGACCAATGGCGGAAAATCCACAGGTCTTGTCATGGGCCTACCTGTCTCGTCGAGACCCGAGTAGTCAGCCAGGCTTTGTCGAAACGCCTCTTCATCCTCAGCAGATGAAGTGAATGCTCCATAAAGATCAAACTCCTTGCCTCGGTTGTCCCTTGCTGTTCGTCCAATGAACAACCTGACCAAGTCGGCATAATTTGTTCGATAACCAAACCAACGCCCCATTTGCATCAATGTGTCGCTTGCCATAGTTCTTCTCAAGAAATACGAAATCGTGAGACCTTCAACCGTAAAACCTCGGCTTAGCTTTGCCCCTCCTGTGATGATTTTCCACTCCTGTCGCCTGTCGAAGGCAAGAGACTCGTAGTCTTTGTCCGTGGCACCGTTCACCACCACAACTGGGCCATCTCTGTCTTCAATAAGAGACAAAGCTTCACCGATAAAAGGCTCAAGCTCCTGAATGGAAGTGGGCATAGAGTGACCCCAATTTCGAGAATCAGAAACCCTCAGGAAGTCTCTTTCAAAAAGGCTCCAGAGGCGATGGCTGGTTTCTGGGTGTCTGTACTTTGCCGCCTGCCAAAGTCTCTGGATTTTGGCCTTAAGGTCAGAATGATCAGCCTGCAAGTGAGAGGTGTGCACCAGCATGGTGTGATGGCGGAAGTTGACACTCGAGTCCCTGCTAGTTCGAAAAAGCTTTAAGGCCCCAGTCAACAGATATGCGTCCATGGCACCCGCAAGCTCGCTGTCTTCTTCGTCTGGAGACGCGCCCCTAAGGTCTCTGACAAAAGCGGCTTCGTTGGAAGTACCAGGATCCTCCGTGTCCAGGTCGTCACTGGGAAAAAGGTCATGGAACTCCTTGCCTCCCATGTATCCTTCCCCCGGAGGCAGCGCAATGAGAAAGTCACGTGGGAAAATGTCGCCCTCATCCTCCGGATTAACGAAGACGTTGGCAAAGGGTGTGGCCGTATAGCCTACATATTGGGCGCGTGGCATCGTCGTTAGCAGTTCAGAAAGGTGCCGATTGATTGTCGTGCGATTCTTTTCTGCACTCGGGTCATGCTTTCGTGTGTTGACTGAGGCTTGATCTGCCTCGTCGTCGATTATTAGGGTGGGGATCTCCGCCAAATTCGCGTGGATGCTTTGGAGGTCCTTTTTGAACTTATTTAGAACCGTGGAGTTTTTTTTCAGCACCACTAGCCGAGCGTTGGAGCTGTAAAGGTTCACGGGGTGAAAAAGTGGTTTGTTTTTGTCCGCTTTTTCTAGAGCTGGGTCCAAAACGTCCAGGCCTTGTTTTAACGATTTGTAGTCGAGCTTTAGAGTAGTGAGCCGCTTTATCTCGGGAACTCCAGGCTCGTTTACTGGGCTCCGAACGTGGGTGACAAAGCCGTCCTTCCAATCTGCATCATTTTCTACGTAATCCAAGTCGACCATCATGGACGGGTCGTTGGGATCTCGACCGCCAAGAATGTTTTGTTTACCAACTAGTTCCATGTCTAACCGTTTTTGAGTTTGCGAGCGGAGCATCTCAACCGTTCCGGTGAGGACGATTATCAGTCGATATCCACTGTCGATAGCCTTTGCTATTAATCCCGTGTAGTTTGCAGTCTTCCCGCTCTGAACATGACCGACAACCAGGCCTTTGGACTGATACGACGCCTCGCCCGACGGGTCGGCGAGGCGTCCCAAAATTTCATCGACAGAGTGACTGATGTTCCTTCTTGCGGTCAGGTCAGGCACCTTTTTTTCTAGCACCTGTTCATATGCACTCCAATAAAAGCCTTCGCCTTTTTCCTTCGTGTACCAGGGTTCCCACTCTTGATTGGCGGAAATTACGACGACGGAGTTGAGTAGCTGAACATTTTCATTAATGATCTCGGAGAAGCTCGAAAGACCAAGTTGAAATAAAACAGTGCCACGCCTCTCTTGGCTGTGAGGAGCACCATCCAAGCCGAGGGAGTCATCTTCATCCCACCGCGCAATCACTCGCTGGAAGTCTTTGCGCGGACCATAGTTAACGTCGGAATTCAATATTTCTTTTAACAATTCACTCTCAGAAACCTGTACGCCGTCTTCTCCAGCCATGGTGTTCGTTCTTTTTAGCAGGTTGATCGGGCGTTTTTTCATGAGAGAACCCAGGGCATCGAGGACGTAACTGGTTATGTTGGTCATATTTGATCCTTTTCTAGAAGCAGTGCCAGCGGGAAACCGTCTTTTTGCTCAGTAAGGTCAAGTCGATATTTGATATCAGATATTTTTGCTGCGTCCTCAGGCCTAAGGGCTAGAGATGCCGGTGACAGTTTTGGAAACAGGTCGTCTACCAGAAACACAAGCGACTCAGTTCGAACCTCGTATGCCGTGTCATAGTGGTCTAGGTGATCTGGGTTCCACCCCGCACTCACTAGACCTTGAGTGAGTCGAGTGCTAGTATCGGGCGAGAGCCCGATCAACCGTTCTGAGATCTTACGCAAGGACGCACCTTGTGAGGAAGCGCCTGACTTTGTAAGTTGTATGGAAAGTAAGTACAAGGGCCTATTGGCACTCGGCTCCAACTGCATGAGCGATCCAATTTGGTGCTCCCTGCGTTCGCTGGAGGTTGTTTTTACCTCTACATCAAAAGAGGGCAGTTTAAAATCGTGTTCGGCGCGAAATGGCCCGAGCCAGGCGTCCAGGGCTACTTCAAGGCCAACCCTGGCTTCAATTTCTTGTAGCAGCAGCAATTCTCCAATTAGCCCTATCTGCCTGGCTTCGGACAGCACCTTGGTCGAATTTGAGAAATAGGCGAAGCCGCTTATTGCGTCGGAGACGGATTCAGGGAAGCTCTGTCCGCCTTGGCAGCGTTCAACAATGTTCTCGAGCAAAAGGTACGCCTCATAAATATGGCCATAGGCTTTGATTCGAAGTTCGGCCGCTCCATCGCCTTGGGTAGGCTCAGAATACCAAGAGCAATTTACCTCCTCCAAAAAATCCACATTCGCAAGCTCTTGCGCTTCGATCCTGAGAGCGATCTCCCAATCTCTAGGGGTAATGTGAATTGATGCCCTTGGGGAGTTTGAAATCTTCCAGTTTTGCGCAACTCCATCGGACAAAAAATCCGCCATGGTTTCCATGGTTACCAGTTTCGACTTCATTTCGCCTCCTGACTTAAAGTTACACCTGTTTGAAAACGTCAGCGCACTGCATTAGCATCCAAGATTAGAGCGTCAGAAACCAAAGGGTAGTTGCATGATCGAATCCGAAGTTCTTAGAGTAATGCCTCAGCGCACGGACGTTTCAATGCTCAATGCGATCGGGACTCAACACTCTTTCAGCTCAGCAATCGCAGACCTTGTGGATAACTCCATTGATGCTTCGGCAGAGACTGTACGCATTCAGTTCCTTACCCAGGACGGATACCTAAAAAGAGTTCGAGTGAGGGATGACGGCAGAGGCATGTCACCAGAAAATCTATACGCATCAATGGATCTTCGCCCAAGCCGGGAATATTTACCCTCTGACCTTGGGTATTTCGGGTTTGGGATGAAGTCCGCATCCATGTCCCAAGCAGGTGTTCTTCGGGTCTTCACCAAGGATGAGAGTGGAACGGTTTCTTCCGTGAGAATAAGACGTCAGGATGCGGGTGGTGAGTTCCAGATTGAAATACTAAAGCCAGAGAGAGGGCCCCTGGGCTACAAGTCTTATGCTCGAAATGAGCCGGGCTCCGGAACTGTGATTGAGTGGGACGTTCTGGATTCAGTCTCCACTTCAAAGAAAGTGGCGGATAGAGACCGTTGGCTGTCCAGCAAGTTCTCGGAGCTTGAAAAGCACCTTGGTTTGATATTCCATCGTTTCCTCGGTACTCACTTGAGGATCTTTATCGAAGAGTGGGACCTTTCAGAAGAAACGTCAGGCCCAGCCGTGCCAATAAAAAAAATAGATCCCTTTGACTTTACTTCGGGAAGGACTGGTTTCCCTGCGCCATTTAGAGGCAGAACAGCGTCCAAAGAGGCTGTAGAAATGAAATGCTATGTTCTCTCCCCTGGGCTTGAGTCGGCGTCGGTGAAAATCAATGGTTTGTCGAGAGAGCAATGGGGAGGCTTTTACGTTTACAGAAAGAATCGACTCATTCAGGCGGGGGGCTGGGACGAATTTGGATCGGAAAAGAAGAGAGACCTGCAGCTGAGCCGAATTCAAATGGAGATATCTGACGTTCAAGCGAAGTCCGACATAAAACTCACTGTGGAAAAGGATGGAGTCAAGTTTTCGTCGGACATGCAAAGAGCAGTCCGTGATAGTAAATCGGCGACTTTGGGCGGCATAACTTTTGAAGATTATTTGCAGGCATCCAGGGAGTTATACAAATCTTCAAACAAACGAAGCCAGTTCATAAAACCCATGAACCCCGTACACGGAAATGAGAATAGGCAGCTCAGCGAGGCAGTGTCAAACGCCATGGGGTTTAAGGCAGGAGAACCAGGATTTCAAATTATCTCAAGCTCTTTGCGTTCGGACCAAATTTTCGAGGTAGTTGTCGAGGATGCAGTTCTGAAAATTAATTCCGATCTTTTTGAAGCTGGTGCGCCTTTAGATTCCGAGCCTGCTTACGAGTTTTTCAAAGCGGCTATGTACTTGCTAATGGAGAGCCACTTCTCTAAACAGCACATAACTAAAGCTACCGAAGAAAAAATTGACTCCATGCATCGTGTTCTAGCGCTTGCACTTGGGCTTCAGCAGCTCTCGGAGCCAACGTTCTCTTCCGTGGTCATCCCGAGCCCTGCCGCGCTTGCGGGTCGAGTCAATCCTGCTAGCACGGTAAAACCGATTGCTCGTCAACTCGGATTGAGCGAGGAGGCAACTAGGAAGCTATTCCTTTCACTGGAGGAGGAAAGTGTCGCCGCAGAAGGCTTGCAACCTCGCAACCTCGGTGAAGATCGTGAGATGCCTGCAATTACTCGCCATCCAGAGCCAGAGCATCTGGAACCAGCTCAGCCCGGGCAGACGAGACTCCAAGTTTCAGGACTGTCACCCCAGGCAATCGAGATAACAAAGGACACCGACCTGGCGCGTTTGGGATACGCTCTCTGTCTCTCTTACAGAGAACAAAGAGACTTGTTTTTAGTTTCAGAGGCGAACAGCAGAACAGAGAACGAGGTTGCCGTGGTTTTGACTCAGCTTTTGCTTCCTTATAAAGGTGAGCTAAATGACGAAGCAGCAGCAGCCTTGAATGAGGTGCCACTGAACGCTGGCGATCGCGAACGAATTCTGAACGCATTCAAGGACGGGAAACCGCTGGAGCGTATCGGAGCTGATCTTAGCCGCACGGTGTTGACTGTCGCGAAAGTAATTCTTAGCAGCCCCAGAGCTAACGTTAGGGTTTCAAAAGAGCTTCTCAAGGCGCTAAGAAAAGCCACCAGATAAAGTAGCACCGCGAGGAACTAGTTGTTCTTCCAGGATTGAGATCCCATCTCCCTGAAGAAGTTGCAGCGGACGAACACATAAAACCGCAATGCCAAACATTTGACGGACTTAATGGCCTTCCTGCAAAGTTCTTACCAAGAAAACGCGGTCAGCATTGAAGCATTCGGTGCAGAAATGGTGCTATTTTTCGCTACCGTTATCTAGGAGAAAGGGATGGCCACAGCAGCTCTGAGGGGAACTCGTTGGAATTTTATCGAATGGGCTGGCACGCACTTCGTCCCGAAGGGAGCCCTTTTTTGTAAAGGGAATCTGAGTGGTCATCTTAAGCGTGCCCCCCTTACTCGACGAGGCTGATCAGTGCGTTGTTTCAGAAAATCACTCCGAATTATTTCTCAAGGGCATATTGGTGTCGTGTGACTGCGTTCGTGGACAGAGCGGGGAGATCTCGACGCATTCAATGGCATAGCTGGGCGTCTGATTGGAGATCTAACGCTAAATAATTTGGTTGACATCCCTCTTCTTGGCGATGAGACTGAGCAAATAATTAAAAAACAACTGACTCGAACTCTTAGGGGTTCTAGAAGATGGCTGAACTAAGAGGCTTCCCGCCTTCAGCATGCAACCTGCCGACCATCGGCGAAGGTGCAAAGGGAAATGAGTAGGTCAAGCAATTGACAAAAATAGATGGGCCAGAAAGCCCACTGGTAATGAAAGAGGCAACAAGTTATGAACTGGAACCTAATACCCGGAGACCCTCTATCTCCTGTGATTATTCACGTCCCACACGCAAGCACTCGCATTCCCGAGCACATCGCTAGCAGCCTCCTGCTTTCAAGCCAAGAGCTTGAGCAAGAGCTGAATGTGATGACAGATGGGCTCACGGACAAGCTGGCAAGACTTGCTTTTGAAAAATCACGCTTAGCTCCTTGGATTTTTGAGAATACGCTCTCAAGGTTGGTGTTTGATCCTGAACGCTTTCCAGATGAAACAGAGGTGATGAACAAAGTTGGTATGGGGGTCGTTTATTCAAAGACACACGATCAAAAGCCTCTGCGAAATCTATCGAAATCGGAATCTTCTGCAATAGTCGAGCAGTATTTCACGCCTTACTCTTTAGCTTTTCAAGACCTCGTTGCTGAACGGCTAGAAGCAGTGGGGCACGTGCTAATAATCGACCTTCACTCCTACCCGATTGTTGCTTCTCCCTATGAACTCTATAAGGACTCACCTCGGCCGGCTGTTTGTCTAGGCGTTGATGATTTTCACACCTCAGTGTCTCTTGTCGACCTAGCAACAAAGGAACTGTTTGGGCTGGGGAGCATTGAGGTAAACACTCCTTTCGTTGGGACCTATGTCCCTTTGAAGTTTTATGGCAAAGATGTTCGAGTGCAGTCAATAATGCTGGAACTTAGAAGAGACACCTTTCTGACCGAAGGTCTACCAGGAGCCAGCTTCGAAACTACAGCTGCTGCAATCGCTCAGCTGATTGATTGTCTTCCAAAGGCTGAGCCTTTGAATGGGGCTATTAGCTAGGAACGGGAATGGCTCTCTCGAGCAACCCAGCCAACCTGCTAATACCCTTCACGTCTTCTATTGAGCTAAAGACCGCCTTTGGTAAGTTGACTGAGTAGACCAGGTAGCAAACGCTCTTGGCCCTACTGATTGCAACGTTCATTCTGTTGCGCTCTAGTAGGAACCCAAGCCCTCTTGGTGCATCTTGGGATGAGCTAGATGCGAAGCTGTAGATCACGACGAGGCCTTCTTGGCCTTGGAATTTATCTACTGTGCCAACGGCGACTTCTTCATGACCGGCTTGATCAAGGGCCTTGCGAATGGCATTTACCTGGGCGTTGAATGGGGCCACAATCAGAATCTCTTCTGGCCCAACTTCGGCGATATGTTTCTCAACTAGCTCCATAACCGTGGTCACTTCTTGGTCACTAAAGGTTGAATTGC
>Ga0307935_1000321_pt1 | contig 22232 bp, 9 predicted proteins | sample OrgLakmetageno92_FD_201827 | JGI IMG/M metagenome (GOLD analysis project Ga0307935, IMG submission 201827) | Saline water microbial communities from Organic Lake, Antarctica - #92 | ecosystem: Environmental > Aquatic > Non-marine Saline and Alkaline > Saline | place: Antarctica: Organic Lake...
GATCCAGCAACAAATCCGGGATCAGCTTGGAATACTGTCGATGAAGCTGCATCAGGCGTAGCTCTACTTGATACCAGTGGAGGTGCGACCGGGATCACTTTAACCGCATCTGGCTGGAACGGATCGGGTCTAACTGGACAAGCAGGAGCATTTGCTGGCACCTTTGGAGACGCCGCCGATGATTATATATGGGTTGAAAATAATACTGCCACGATAACGCTCAGTGGGATTGCAGCAGGATCCTACAAATTTGAGATCGTCTCCTCTCGTTCGGAAGATAGCGGATCATCCACTAGGATCGCAGACATAACCGTTGCTGGATCTTTTGCTGACACGACTCCAAACGGAAACGATTTTGATTCAGTAGATGATGGTTTTATAGCTGGAAACTTACTGGTTTGGGATAGCGTCACCTCTAATGGCACTGATGACATTGTCATTCAATTTGTAGCCGGCGCAAGCGAAAACGGGCACCTCAACGCTTTCACAATCACCCAAATCCCTGAGCCAAGCAGCACCGCACTTCTCGGACTCGGTGGTCTCGTTCTTATCCTGCGCCGCCGCAGATAATTATCTTAGGCAGGTTTAGAGAACTCTAACAAACTTTATATACCTACTACCGCGGCGGTGAAGTAATCTTCACCGTCGCTTTTGCTTAACTAGCAATAACTACAAGCCAAAACTCACCGTAAAGCTACAACCCAAAACGGCGGCTATCGAAAGGAGCAGGGTCAATCCGTGAATTATTAATGCCCCTAATATCATCACCCCATGAAACCCCTTTCGACCACCTCACCCAAAAACAAATTCCTATCAGGATCAATCTATCATGACTAAATACCCCATAATGATTTGTGCAATAATCCTCGCTGTGACGAGCGCTAGCTTAGCAGCTGGATCCCCGCTTCCTGATCCACTAATGACTATTGCAGGTGAGAAGATCACGACTGCTGAACAGTGGCAGAAAACGCGACGTTCAGAGGTTCTGGAGCTATTCCGGACTCATGTTTATGGTCGAGCGCCGATCGGAAGACCCGAAGATCTTCGTTTTGAGGTGAAGGAGATTAATAAAAATGCCCTTAGTGGAGCGGCTACTTTAAAGCGTATTAACATTCACTTTTCAGGTGCTGGTGGTAAGGGGATGATCGAATTGTCGGTTTTCATACCTAATAAGCGTTCTAAGCCGGCGCCTGGATTCCTGCTGATCTGTAATCGCGATAAAGAAAATATAGATCCAACTAGGAAGAAAAAAAGTCCGTTTTGGCCCGTCGAACGTATCGTGGAACGCGGCTATGTCGCTGCGGCATTTCATAATTCAGATCTCGATCCGGATAAATATGATGGTTTTAAGAACGGGGTGCACGGGATTTTCGATCCCAAAGATACTAACCGATCAGCGGATGCTTGGGGAACCATTTCTGCATGGGCGTGGGGTGCGAGCCGTGTGATGGATTACTTCGAGACTGACAAAGATATTGATGAAAAACAAATGGGAGTGGTAGGTCATTCCCGTGGTGGTAAGACGGCACTTTGGTGCGGAGCTGAAGACGAGCGTTTTGCGTTAACCATCAGTAATAACTCGGGTAACACTGGTGCTGCGTTGGCGCGAAATAAGACCTTACGTGATCAGAAAGGTAAAAAGAGAGGCGAGCGTGTTAGAGATATTAATAAAATATTTCCTCACTGGTGTTGTGAAAATTATAAGAAATTCAATAACAAGGAAGATCAGTTGCCTGTCGATCAGCATCAATTAATCGCACTGATGGCTCCCAGACTAGTCTACGTGGCAAGCGCCACAGAGGATACCTGGGCTGATCCGAAAGGAGAGTTTCTATCGTGTGTTCACGCCTCACCCGTGTATGAACTTTTTGGTCTACGCGGTGTGGGTGCCACTAAAATGCCAAACCCTCAAGAGCCTCTTCACGCTGGTCATATTGGTCATCACATTCGAGTAGGAAAGCATAACTTGGTAGAATACGACTGGAATTGCTTTATGGATTTTACTGACAAGCATTGGAAGAAAACGAAGTGAAGAAGACGCTCAAAAACAGAATGATTCAGAAAGACTCAAATAATGAATAATGCCCCCACTCTTATCAATCCATAAAACCCCTTCGATCACCTCACTCAAAAAGCAACATCCCTATCAGACAATTACTATGAAATTTCCTTACACACCTTCAATGATTATCACACTTTTCAGTTTACTTTGCATTTCATTAGTTAGCGCTGAACCGTTTGACCTCACCAAGGGCTCTAAACCCAATAAAAAAGATCTCGCATATGAGCACTGGAATCTCGGACCGACTGGTCTCCGTGGCTGGTTTCATCGCGAAAATAACCGCTCTACCAGTTCAGCAAAATCACGCCAGATACTCATCACCGAGGTAGCCGCAGGCTCACCATCCGAAAAAATCTTCCAAGTAGGCGATGTCATCCTCGGTGCAAGCGGCGATGGTAAAACCCCTAGCCTCTTCACCTCTGACGCTAGAAAATCCTTTGGCTATGCCATCGGCGAAGCAGAAGCCCGCAAGCCAGCCATCCTGAATATCATCCAGTGGCGTAATGGCAAAAAGAGCATCGTCTCGCTCAGTCTCCGCACCCTAGGACGATACAGCAAGACCGCACCCTACGACTGCCCTAAATCCAAAGCCATCCTTGAGCAAGGTATAGACCACCTCATGACAGCAGACCCTCAGAGAGGATTTGGCTTCAACTCACTCGCGCTTCTCGCCGCAAACGATCCCCAAAACCCAAAAAACGCCGTTCGCCAAGCCAAAGCCAAAGAAGTAGCCCACTCTCTCATCCTATCGCCTGAAGAGATTGCCACCTACACCTCAGGAAAAATCCTCACCACCAGTAAAATCACCTGGTCGCTTGGTCACAGATTACTCACTCTAGCCGAATATTATTCTAAGACAAAAGACAAAGCAGTCCTACCCACACTGCAAGCCATGGCCATACAATACGCCAATGGACAAAGCATGTTCGGCACCTCCGGGCACCAGCTCTCCAAGATGGGAAAAGATGGCTCTATCAATGGACCTTACGGAGTCGGCTACGGCACAATTAACAACGCCAATCTACCTGCATGGCTAGGTCTCACCATTGCCGATAAAGCAGGAGTCACCGCTTCAGAAATCAAGCCCGCCGTCGAGCGCGCTCGTCGCTTCTACTCATCCTACGTCAACCAAGGCAGCATCGGCTACGGCGAACACGCTCCACACTTTAAAAGTCATTCTAGCAATGGAAAAAATGGACTCGCAGCCCTAACCTTCAGCATCCTTGATAATGAAACTAAAGCCCGCAACTTCTTCGGGATGATGTCAGCCGCTTCATCCACAGAGCGAGAAATAGGACACTGTGGTCCCTACTTTAACTTCACCTGGGCACCCCTCGGAGCCAACACGCTCGGCGGTCACGCCCTCGCACAATACTTCGGTGAACTCAGCTGGATGTATGATCTTAGCCGCCGCTGGGATGGCAGTTTCTCCTATGATGCCTATGAGAAATCTAAAAATGGCAGCTCCACCTACGGTCACGTCGGCTTCAGCATGGCTAGCTCTACCCTACTCACCTACGCTGCTCCGCTAAAGCAACTACACATCACAGGAAAAGGTCTGAAACGTGAAAACTGGATTGATGCAAAAATGCTCCCAGAAATCACTAAAGCCTCTAAATACAAATCAGATAACCAGCCTGTCGACGAACTACTAAATGACCTGTCAAGCTGGTCTCCCTTCGTCCGCTTCAGAGCCTCAAATGGCTTTCGTAAATACAAGCTTTCAACCGAAGAAGTAGCGACTGAACTTAATAAAATGCTCAATAACCCCAAAGATCTCTACCAAAAATATGGCGCCGTTACAGCCCTGAAAGCATTGAATTGGCATTCTAAAAGTGCAGATTCTCTCGTCCCATTACTGACTGATAAAGACCACGTGGTTCGCACACTAGCCGCTCAAGGAGAATTCCATGAAAAACACCTCAATGCCTTGCTCAAAGCAACCGCCAGCACATGGCGTCCCGTATTACCCATCGCCGAGCATGACCCAGTGAACTTCGCCCACTACTACCTCTGCCTGAAGCTATTCTACTTCGGCGGCAACTACGGTAGCCCAGGACTACTCGCTAAACATGACCTCGTAGGCATCGACCGCGAACTCCTCTACCCAGCCATACGAGCTGCCGCAAATTCTCACATCGGTCTATCTCGCTCTGCCGTCGGCTCCATCTATGACAAACTATCAGAACAAGACTTCAAGGCTCTTTCAGGAGCGATTGTTAGCTCCGTCGCTGACGCCGCCCCAGCTGATAAAATGTTCTCCAGCGGTGTTCGTTCTAATGGTCTCCAAGTCCTCCATAAATTTGGCTATGAAGAAGGCATCACACTCGCTAAGCAACTCAAAGAAGAGCAGCCTAAGATCGCCTTTCAAGCACTCAAAAAATACGGTGCAGAGATTAACACCTCATCTAGCAAAGACGATATCATCCGCTTTCTAGAATACTATTCAAACGCCGGGAAATATACCAAACAAGCCCAGGAAGTACTCACTAAAGTCACCAGTGATACCAACCCAACCCGCCCTAAAACCCTCAAAACACTCAATACCCTAGAAGAACTTACCGCCACTCCAGCGAAGCTAAAAGCCTCAGTAGGAAAAACCACCCTAAAAGCCAGCTACGATCACCACCTACAAGCAGCCCCTATCTTCACTTGGAAAAAAATCCACGGTGCAGGAAACGTCACTTTCTCACCTAACGGGAATGCCAAAGCAAGCAGCACAACAGTCAGCTTTGACGGAAAACCCGGCAAATACCTCTTCGAGCTATCCTACAGCGATGCGAACGGACTAACCACACTCACAGAGCAAGTCGCCGTCACACTCACAGACTCCAGCGGAAAACTTCCGCATAACGCCCCACCAGTCGTCAAAAACAGCACCTTGAAAACCACCTCAGGTAGCCCACTCACACTAAAGCTCCCCGCCTCAGACCCCGAAAACTACGAGCTAGGTATCAACATCAAAGAAGCTCCAAAAAACGGTATATTCACAAAGAGTGCTGATCAGTGGACATATACCGCAGACGTCGGATTCACTGGCAAAGACCTCATCCATTTTCAAGCTACCGATAGCGAAGGACAGTCACAGACTGGCACGATCACCTTCGAAGTGGGATCTAGTATAAATGTTCCCGTAGCGCTCTACGAACCATTCGCTTACAGCCAGAAAATGTTAGACAAGGCCTCTAGCACTCACGAGATCGGATTTGCAGAGCCATGGGTCGGACACCCTCTGTCTAACCTCATCACCAAGTCCCACACCTTCGGAAAGCTCCCCACTATAGGTGGCAGTATCTTCCCCAGTCAAGACGCACACAAATGGGTCGGTAGCCGCCGCATCCACCCAGATGCCCTCAAAGGTAATGGTCTCCTCGACGATGGACAGACCCTCTGGATGAGTGCCGTTGTTGGCACCGATATCATCTGGCAAAAAAGCATGAATCTCTGGCTCGCTAACCAGTCACTCAAAGGTGAAAGCTCACACCGCTTCAAAGAAGAAACCCCAGACCTCAAATTTGAAGGAGTAGGACTCTACTTCTCTGCTCGCTATGAAGCAGCAGCCATAAGTAGCGACAGCAAAGCACAGGAAGCAAAAGCCAAAAGCACCCCAATGACCCTAGGAGTCCCGCTCAAGCAAGACCGCCTAGTCGTCATCAAATGCACCTGGGGAGCAGAAGAAGACATCATCGAAGTCTTCCGCCCCGAGGACAACCTCCGCCTACCAGCACAACCTGTCTCCACCATAAAAACAAAAGTAGACCAATCCCTCTTCGACACCCTCACCCTCCGCCGCTCCGGAAAAATCCGTATCGACGAAATCCGCATGGGCAACTCCTACCAAAGCGTCCTGCAAGGAAACACACCCCAGGAATAACCGTTTTTTATCGATAAATCTAGGTGCAGCTTTTGGCTAACTTCTTCATAAAAAGAAGGGTGAAAAAGGATGGCGTTATATCAGGTAACGTTTCAAAAGAGACAAAATGCCTGAAGAAGCCAAAGTCGTCATCACCACTAGCTCAAGCTTCGGCTCTGCTGGTGAAGGCTATACTGCGGCGCATCAGGTTTTGTGAATTCGCAAGGATGGGAAGGGAACCGTGGTTTAGAAACCACGTCGGCATTGGGAGTGAGCTTATCTGGCTAGTCGCCATGCATGTCGCAGTTTCTAGACTGCGGTTCCTTTCTGCCCGGTGTTCCAGAATCACAAATCTTGGCGCGCGGCAGTATACTTCCGCATCTCTGCCTTCAACTCACGCAAAAATGCCGAGGAAGTCTGCCGCCAGCTAATCGCAGCGGCCTACTTAGCGTCGCCACGCTCACCGGTACGACCTATCACTTCGCCGCAGGCACGATCTCAAGTGACGGGATTTTTTGCTCCTCAACCCACACGCTAAGTGGGCCAATCGCTGGAATAAAACGCTTATTATCCCAATTATTCATAGGGTAGTTGGCGATAACAATCGTCACATCCCCACCCTTGAGAGCCTTAAGATGTTCTTCCCAAATATGGCTACCGCGAAGTCCCTGCCTACGCCATGCCGTCACTCCTTGATCATCTTTGTTGAGTAACTTCCCATTGAGGTAAATCGCATACCCTTCGCCTGAGTTCTCGTGAATACTTCCATCCAAACGGATACGATAACGATGGCCTTCCTTGGCGGGCGGTAAATTGAAAGCCCCTCGCATCAACACCACGTCATTGCCACAAACAGTTGCAGCCACAGGACGCTTAGCTGAATACAGTGGATACTTGGAAATCCACGCATATTCCTCCGGAATATCCTCATCCATATTCATACCAATCGGCGCCTGACCACGTTTCCAACCCGCTTTCTTGGCATCGAATCCTGAAGCAAACCAATTGGCCATATCCGCAGGTGGCTTGATCTCAAATGGTGCCGCTTTCTTTCCTTTTTTCTTACCCTTCTCTTCTTTCACCGCCACGGCCTCATAAGGGTTATTCGGAACATCATAACCAAAGTAATCCCATGTTGCGTGCTTCATCTCTGCAACGACCGGCTTCCAATCGTAGTCGTCAATTTGTGCCGCCTGAAAATAAGCAATGGCATCATCCAATTTGTCATCCATATATTGTGGTGCAGTCTCAGGCTGCGGCTGCGCCCCCTGAAGTAGCTTGATCAACTCAGTCTGGTTGCGTGGGTGGGTCAAAAATCCCTCCAACAGACCATCGACAATCATTGGCTGGATCGCAACCAACGATGCCGCCTTTGCACTCTCACTTGGTTCCACCATCGCTGCTTCAGCAGCCATCGCTACCATCGTCATCGATTCACGATCTGACTTAGGAATTCTTGCGGCCTCACCACCCTTGATGCGCACCATCGCACGACCCATGGCCTCACCGATTAGTAGGTAGGTTTCCGGATTGCGGTGATAATGGTAATCTTGGCTCCGCGGCGATTCATCCACCTCACGCCAAAAATCACGCGTGTCAACAGAGGCCACCCCACCGGCAAACTCTGGATGTTGCTTCGGATCACCCACGGCCATCTGAGCCTCCCAAACACCCTTCCAATTGCCGTGTGTGATGCAGTAACCATGAAACCCTGCCGTCGCTACCACAGCTGGCATCTCGGGCGCCTTGAGATCCTTGCGTAGATCTTTAATTAAGTTCACCAAACACGCTTCGTAATCCGCCTTGCTGGAACCACCGTCCTTGTGTCCTTGGAACCAACCAAAACCCGCGATCTCATAGCCTTGTCCTTTATAGCCCGGAATCACTTCGTCGATCTTGGCAAGCGTTTCGCGCACGCCCTTGACCATCAACCGATATTCCAATCCTTCATATTTATTATCCGGATCATTGCGACCACTCGACGGCGGACGAAAATCAAATTGCAACGCGCGGTTGCCCATTGCTGTTTTAATCAACAAGACCTGCTCGTCGTGGAAATCTCCCATTACATAACCGAACCCAACCTCCGGGCCGATACTTCTTCCATTCGACGTAGCACTCAGCGGGCTGCCTTTGCCTTCTTTTGCCACTCGTGCTTCTTGAAAATACACATCAGTGCGCACCGTCCATTCACCCTCGTCATCAAGAAGGTAAGGGAACTTTCCGTCTTTCTGAGTCAAGGTCACCAAGTCTCCTTTTCCAACGAGATCCACCTGCTGCATCCAGAAGACAGCGGAACCACCCTTGAGATAGGTAATTTCAAGCGGGTATCGCTTGCCTGCCTCAAGCGCGGCTTTTGTCATTACCAGCTTACCACTCGCCTCCTTGCGATACACTTCTTTGCCATCCACGTTTGCGATCGCGTAGCTGCTGCCACCATGCCCGACTCTCACAAGATAAGTGCCAGTCGCCGGCACATCGATGAATGCATTGGCCACAGGTGTGCAAGCAGCGTCAATTGTTGGGACTGTTGCCGCAGTCGTCCCAAGCCGCATCGTCGTCGTTTTCACCGGCTTCAACTTCGCATAGTCTGCCTTCGGATCATAAGCACCCTTGTAAATGGAAACCGCAGCGCCTATTTTCGCCGATTCATCAGCCGATTGATAAATTCCATGAACTCGCAGCGCTGGCTTGCCTTTCCAAATCCATTTGCAGGCAGATTTTTTACGGCTATCTCCCGCAGGCATGAGCCCAGGAATCACTGCTGGGTCTGCTGAAAGATAAACACTCGGATATTGGGGTTGCGCACCTTTGATGTCACCCATGCCAACCATATTCGATTGCCCAGCCAACACATAAACTTTGACCGGCTTATTAGTGTTTCCTGCTTTGCCATCAGGCCGTGCCAACTCGAGCGGTATAGGAGCGGCGTATATTTGAAACACCATGGCAACTGTAGCCGCGACAATACTTAGGATCATTTTCATTTCGGACACTATTTCATTTTTATCCTCACGAAGCAAGTTCAGCAAAAGACACCTCGCCCAACGTGGTCATCATCTCCCTCGATGATTCTGGCTTCAGCGACTTCCGATAAAAGTCGATGGAGTGGTCAGTTGATTTAAAAACCAAATCCACAGCGCGGCTCGAAAATTTATTCGAAAATTTGAATCCACTAAGCTGAATTCACGACTACGCGATCTCTCGTCTTGGCGAAATAAATCGCTTCTTTTGGTTCCAACTTGTAAAGTCAATACCAATGAAACGCTTTCACTGCACCCTTTTGATTGGCTGCCTTGCAGTCGCCCTTTTCACGTCAGGAGAATCCCTAGCCCGGACTTGGACGAGCGCAGATGGCAAAAGCTCTTTTGAAGGAGATCTCATCTCATACAATGCCGCTACAGCAGAAGTGACGGTGAATCGTAATGGAAAAAAGATCACCTTCAAACAGGAGATGCTCTCCAGCGCAGATATCACGTTTCTCAAAAACCAAAAACCCGCTCCGGCTGCCATGCCTGCGGCGACTAAGCCGCCGATCAGTCCACGGCCGAGCACTCCGGCTACCACCAATGCTGCGGCCAACCCAGATGAAATCGAGTTTCTGCCTCGCCCCAGTGCCAATGACAGAAGACCTTGGACGATCAAGAATTTTGGCCCCGTCGGTATCGGCATCACGCTCGAGAAGGGTTTTGTGATGAAAATCAAAAATGTCGAAGAAGGTTCTCCGGCCGCGAAAACTGGCAAACTTCAGCCCGGACAGACTATCGAAAGCATCAACGGGATGAAACTTTCGATCAATCAGGATCCACGTCAGGCATTGGCAAAAATCATCACTGATGCGGAAGCGAACGATGGCAAAATCAATCTTCAAGTTCAGGGCGCGGCACCCGTGCTCGTGGAAATTCCCGTGCTCGGCAGCTACAGCCCAACTTGGCCGCTGAATTGCCCGAAGTCCGAAAAAATCGTCCGTAATTTCGCCGATCGCTTGGCCGAAAAGGGAAAAGATGGATGGGGCTCCGTGCTTTTCCTGCTCTCTACCGGCGAAGAAAAGGATCTCGAAATAGTTCGTGGCTGGATGAAAGGCCGGACGAAAATCGGTCCGCACAACTGGGCCATCGGCGTTCAAGGCATGGGCATCTGCGAATACTATCTCAGAACCGGTGACGCCTCGGTGCTTCCGATGATCCAGCAAGGAGCGGATCACCTTCGTGACACGATCTACAACGGCGCATGGTCCGGCAGAGCCGCTTCATTTAATTATCAAAGCGGCGGTCATTTGAATGCAGCCGGGGTGCACTGCGTTACCTTTTTATTGCTGGCGAAAACCTGCGGGGTAGATGTGGATGAACAAACCCTCCAGAGCAGTCTTAATCACTTTTTCGCCTACTCCGGCAAAGGCAGTGTTCCCTACGGTGACTTTATGCCAAAAGCCGGCTATAACGATTGCAATGGCAAAACGGGCGGTCTGGCGATGGCAATGGCGGTTGCGGCACGTTTAACTCCAGATGGCGAAAACTCCATTTACGCCCAGGCGACACAGGTGAATGCCATGAAAAGTTATTACGGAACCAATATTTACCACATGGGGCACACCGGCGGTGGAATTGGCGAGGCTTGGAAGTCAACATCCATGGGATTGATGGTCGATAAGCGCCCCGCACAATACCGCCAATACATGGATGCGAGAAAATGGATTCTGGAACTCTCCCGCCGATTCAATGGCGGCATCGGTATTGCTGGAGGAAAAGAAGGCAACTACGATGTAGCAATTGGAGAAAGAGCCATCGACTGGGGCACCTTTTTCGCACTGAACTACACCCTACCACGGAAGCACCTGCACATGTATGGCGCGCCCCTCAGCAAGTGGGCGAAAACCCATGCATTGCCTGATCTACCCGAGAAAAACACCGCCGCCGATCTCGCGTTCAACTCGCCATACCCCATTCCCGGCGGCCCTTGGAGCAAAGATGATATTTATAAGGAAACGATCGCCCAACATGCGGGAGGTGCGATTACAAAACTGTTCAAGTCCGAGAAGTTTTCCGATGAAGAGCTCCAGACCTACCTGCATCACCCGGAAATCACCCATCGTTCCGAGGCAAAGGATGTGATGCTGAAACTAGGTAAAGACGGGATGCTCCTGGAGCTTCTGCGTTCCGATGACACGAGAGCACGACATATGGGCATCATGTCCCTGCATGAGCTCTTCGGAACATGGAGACGCACCACCGACCAAAATAAAGCCAGGATCACAGCCGAGATGATGGCCGAGGTAGATAAAATCATTCGCAACCCGGAGGAGTCTCCTTTTACCAAAAAATGGGCGATCGGCCTGCTCATTCATCTCGATATCGAGAAACTGCGTGGCTATCGGGATCTTCTGGTAAAGTTAATCGAAGACCCTGCGGTTCAAGAACCTGCGATCAATTCCAGCACCGCGCTTTATACGGACCCGGAAAGCTACAAGATAATTTTCCCACCGACTATCAAAGCCATCGCCGAGGCAACCAGTTTCTCAATGGCTATCATACGCTGCCGCGTCATCACCAAGGCGCTGGAAGAAGCGAGCCCCGAAATCCAAGCCTACGGCCTGGAAAAACTGAAACAGGTTTACCTGACACAGCCGGACAAACTCATCAGTAAAGAGAGCGTTTACGTCATACCTGATGGAGCTGCCGCCAAAAGGAAAGCGATAGGCACCTCACTTGCTTTCTCTGACGAGGGAAGAAAATTTGTAAAGCTAGTTCCCAAAGAAACGCTTAAATCCCTGATCAGCGGTAAAAAGGAGGACATGTATCAGTATGATGAAAAATCCAAGCCGAACGAAGAACTAGTCGGCACTTGGGTTTGGTGTGTATGGCCACCGCCAAAATCTCCCGACAAAGTGGAAGAGCGCATCCTCGAGTGGGTCGAGCCATTAGCCAAAGAAAAACCGATCAAACTCAGTGAGACGAAAGATATCATAGAACTCACCCCAGACGGTAAAATCTCGAAATCCAAATATTTCAGGGAATTCGAATTTTGGTCCGATGATATGCTGGTCAGTAATTCCAGAGGAACTGCGCACAAGATGAGGTTATTTCAGACCAAATACGGCGTTGATTTCCTCATCGTCGAGCTTCACGACTTAGAACGGAGTATTAAGAAATTCAATTTAAATAACAACTCAGACGCTCCGCAGAAAAAGGGGACTCCTTTGGAACTGCATCCCGGTTACAACATCTACATCCGCGAGGAACATAGTTATTTGAAGAAATAGATGACAACCTGTCTAGCAAGTGACAACGCTCCGTAATGGTTAAAACGTGCTGTTTGTTCCATCAATATTCTTAAAATCAACCTCGAAGACAGCTCCTGACTTAAGGGTGATCTTTAGTCCAGTCAGGTGCATGATCCCATCCGGCTCTAGCGCTTCCACAGTGGCGATTGGCTGAAGCTCATCGTCTGTCCAGGTCGTCTCGTCTGTCTTATGCAGCAAAATGGAAATTAGCAGAGTTGGTCCTACTCCATAAGATTCACCATCGCTTTTCTCAGCATAAACGAGCGTGCTTTGCTTTGCTTCAGGATGAATATCGCTAGCAGAACGGGTCTTTATTTCATCCCATCCTTGGTAGTTAGTCATAGCTAGTTGGCGACCTTGGATGGAGAGAGTCACCACTTGTTTCCCCTCCACTTTCTTTATCACTTTTTTGGGATCACCATTGAGATGAGGGATGGAAAAATGTCCCAGTGTGACGCTGCAAGGCTTCAGTCTTCGCAAGCGATCCACCCTTATTTCACCTCCTGGAATGACGAGGCATGCCATATCTACAAATGGTGCTAAGTGGCCAGGATATTTAGCTTGTCTATAGAGCACACCCTTACGGTATCCAGCTGATGATACCCACGCTGGCAGGCTTCGCTTTCCATTACCTATGCGTAGCGAGAAGGCTGAGGATGTGATGTAGTCACTCGGCCTTGCCTCCCATGGAAAAGCGGTATTATAGACTAATTTGGAATAATTAGGGTCAGAGTTATGCACTTTGCTTGGTCGTATTTCTGAGCTTCCCGCAGCTCCGTGCATACTGACCAAGAGTCCAGGTCCATTCCAATACTCGGTGTGAGATTGGTGAGGTTCTATATCTCCCCACATTCCTGCTTCTTCTTTAGCTGTCCAAAACTCATGGTCTGCTGGCAGAGTCAGGCATGAAAAACTGAGAAACATCCAGTATGGGCTGGCTGAGCAGCTGTAGTTCTGAATCGCCTTAGGGAAAGGTCCGTAGAATCCCATCGCGGGAATACCTTGATAGAAGAAGTCTGGATGCGTGACAAACTGAAGCAGCGCGCCAGACGAGACCCTACGAGCGAGTCCCATGCTAATCGATTCACTAGGACTATCGCCATGCGCCACCGCACTCATACCGGCGCTGGCTCCGAGACGGTATAATATACTGCGACCATACATATTCACCTCTCCATTTCGCCCGAAAATCTGTTGATAATGCTGCGTGAACTCTTGATAAAACTGATCAGTTAGCTTGGCTCTACGTGGCTGACGTCTCCGCCCGTAATGCTTACTCCAGATCGAGCCGTAAAGTTGAAAGACATGGGCTGTGTAGTAGTCGTAGCTATGGTCACGATACCATCCATCCCCAGCATGATGCAGCAGTAAATCATCGACGTAGTTCTCGATCATACTCTGGCTGTGAGGATAGCCATTGATGTCTAAAAAGGTCGCCATCATCACATTAAACCATCTCCAGTTATGAGAGTGCGTTCCTGTCTCAGACCACTCCTTCAGAGCGATAGCTAACTTGTTTTTTTCTATTTTACTAAGATGATCCCAAAATGATTCAGGGGCGATAATACACCACATCGCAAGATTTCCCAGCTCACAAGTTTGTTGAACGGGACGATCATAATCTGCCGCTTTACCGATAAAGTAAGAACACTTTTCATCAGTCACCAAGCGAAGAAGATGATGCTTATAATAGTCAACCAACTTGATTTCCCCAATCGTGATCTCGGGATCGTCTTTGATCAATGGAGCTGCGACATTAAATGTGCGCGCAATCGCTTCAAAGATTGCCGCGCTCCGCTGTTGTTGATTTGCATTATCATTGCCATCACGAGGATAGCCTGGTCCAGGAAACTTAGGCAGTAGCATGGGATCATCAAAATCCTTCACATGCTGAAATGCTCCCTCTAAAATGTGTTTACCACAAGCGATCCAGCCATTTCGATCCAGCTTTGTGAATGGTGAGACAGAGGGATTAGGATGCGAGTTTTTGAACGGCGGATGGTCAAATTGTGGAGCTGCAATGAATTGATAAGGCCGTTTTGCACTCTTCTTTTCCTGCGCCCCAGCTAAGCCTGCAAAAGTAGCCACACAAGGCAGCAATTTTAGTAATTGTCGTCTATTCATAAGTTTCAATTATTTGTAGCGGGTTTAATCTGGGAGCGCACAAGTGATTCGACATCACGCAGTAAGAAATTGTCAGATTACCTGAATATTTTATTGAATATTTCCCAGCTGATAGTGAATCAGTCAAAAGAAAAACGGAGCTATTTATTTTCTCCCAAAGCTATATGCAGAAGGGAACTCAAAGTGAGTTGGCCCTGAGTTTCTCCCAAGGCCACCGTGATTATCTCCGGCGAAAGGCCGAAAGCAAAAACACGCTACTGAGCAACATCAAAGCAGAACTAGGTTCTGGAATAGCTGTAATCGAGAAATTATCGATCGCGAATGTGTCCCGACTACCAGAACCCGAGGTAGCGGACAAAGTCACTACTCTGAATACGACGTCTAGTTGATTGTCCAAGTTACTTCCAAAATCTGATGGATTGAAAGTCTGTGTCGTCGATCCGAAAACCCCAGAATCACTGTAAGTGCCGAGCGTGGTGAAACTTGTCGGCGCCACTCCCACACCGTATTGAATATCCCATGTTGTTGACCGGTCGTTTACTCGCAACATCTGGAGATCGATGCTTATCCCAGTCACCGACCGACCCGTAGTCCCAAAAAGTTAATTAAACGATGCGCCTGGATCACCGAAACCGTCGATCTGACGAATGCCCAGCGCCCTATTCAAGCTGCTATCCTGAGTAGGATTCGATGCATCAAACGCTTGGCCAGCCGAGGAGGCCACATTTTTGAAAACACCACCTGAACCCGCCCAAGATTCCTGACTGGCAGAAAAAATTTCGGCCGTTCCTAGGCTAGATGCGGTCGCTCCGGTCAAAACGGTCCAGACGGAAGAGCCGTTCCCAAATTATCGAAGGACTCCGTAGTAGTGCCAATTACAAGTGGTGCTGCGGCGTTAGCTACAACCGCGCCGAGTATGAACCCTCACCCCCGATGCGCCCCGGCGACTACCCCGTCGAAAAGCAAATTCCTATCAGCCTTTTTTTTGTGTATTACAGTGAACGTTATTCATGCCACGTAGTCTGCGAATTGAAAAGGAGAACGGAATTTTTTGCTCAAAGCGAGCGGAATATCGACTGTATCACTTTTGATTCGCTGGCCAACCTGGTGAGGCTGGCCGGCGGGCTTCTGTCTTTATGGAGTTAACAGATTAACCATGTTATCGCCGAGTGACTTTCCGATTAGGAATTGAGATTCGCCATTCCAGTTCCAGTGGAAGCCTTGGCCAGAAGTAGCTGGAGATTCTTGAGGGTCACGCCAGAAGGGGCGTGTGTCTGAGCTCAGGACATTGGTTGGCTGGGCCACGCCAGCTTGCCAGAGCTGAGCTTGCTCGACTGCCGAGTAGCCCGAAACGGGCCCCGGCCCCGCTGGAGAGTTACCTGTGCTGGCGATGACGAATGGTAGATTCGGTTTATTGAATACTTCCCTGATATCGCTAATGAAGTCAGGAAGGTTATCCTTATATTCATTAGAGGCAGTGGTGTCGATTTGGTCGTTGTAACCTTGGTGCCAGCCGAAGCCGACGATTTCGTAGCCACGGCCCGCCCATTCGGGGAACTCCGTATCTAAGTTGTTGAGGACCTGCCTAGTATAATTGATCGTGGCGTTGAAGAAGACGCCTACTTGACCACCGCGATTCGCGACTGCGCTCGGGGAACGGAAGTCCTTGAAGAGACTTCTTCCTCCCCATGCTGTCTTCACAATCAAAACATCATCTGATGGGTAGAAGTCACCAATGATCTGCCCAAAGCCGAATTCTGGCCCGATTTTACTGCTATCACGCCCCATGTAAGGTGCTCCTAAATCGCCTTTCAAAATCGGCCCGCCGAGAAGGGCATTGCCCCCATCGCGATACCATACTTTCACATCTGAGCGTGAGGCGAACGCACTCGCAGGGTCGCTGGGTATTTCAAGTAGGGAAGCGTAGTCGTAATCGCTATTTGAGCCAATCGTTGCCGTCATATAGCGTAAACTGCCTATTGTGCCTTGGCCTGAGACGCCTTCTTCTACTTCTCCGAAGCCTACCATATTGGACTGACCCGCGAGGATGAAGACCTTGATGCCATTTGGGTTATCATCCCATGTAGTGAAACTGCTAGTGAGTCCACTTTCGAAAGCTTGGCCAGTGCCACTCGTCAAGCTATCCAGAGTCACAGAATACTCGGTGACCGTGGCGAGCGGAGTATCCAGCGTGAGCGTGACACTGCCACCATCGTTGCTTAGCGCTGCATCGGTGACGTTGATTGAGCCGCCACCGCCTGCTGCGATCCCGTAGTTGTCGATGTTCTCAGCTGAGGACGTATTCATTACCTCGGAAAAGAGCAGTGTAATCGTGCTACCGCTTCCCCAGAGATTGAGCAATGATGGCTCAGGATCGTTTTCTGTCATCAAGCTTGTTCTCATTTGGACGAAAAGTTTTGGCTCACTTAGAAGTGTCGGGTCAATCTGCACGTCAACGGTTTCGATGTCGTTAACGCTCGTTTGAATGGTTTGAAATGCGCCATTGTCTTCAAACCAATTTTCGAGATCGGTTGAATACCAGAGTTTATAATTCAGATTCACGAGCGCTGGGTCGCGCCGCGTGTAGGAAAAGGCTCCAGTCGTGGGGTTAAGCTCATTAAAGAGCGGTTTAATGGATGCTGCATCAGTCGGATCTAGGCCGAAGATACGCTCGAAGTCGTTTGAGAGTGAGTCGGCATCGTCGTCTTCGTTAGGATCTCCGAGGCCAGGGAAATTGTCCTCTCTCCATGCGCTGTAGTCTACGCTGATTCCAGTCGCAGGGCGAATTTGCAGTCCATTGACTTGTAAACGAGTTTTACCATCTACACCGTCGTAAGCATCCACTAGGACTGCTATATTGCCAGATGGGTCAGCGACGATGGACTGAAAGACCACATAATTAGCATTTGGTGTGAACGCGTTTCCATTCGTGCCTTCGATAGCATTATCCAAGAATTGAGACTGGGAACCTAAAAGGACGGTGTTGCTAGTCACAAAATCTCCAGAGGCACGTTCCGTGCTCGAATTACTGCCCCAACTTCCCGAGTTATCACTCAAAGAGTAGATATATAAATCGTAAGCATTTCCAGCAGTGAGGCCTGTGATATTTATGGTGACGTCACTGCCTTTTCCGAAGAGAGCACGGCTTCCATCAAAGACTTTTAACGCTGCGCTCCCTAGTGTGCGGCCATCGCTACCAAGTCCAGAGACGCTGACAGAACTGGTAACCGTCCCCGTCGTGTCCAAAAGGTTGCTTACGCTGGTCGTGCCTTGATTCCAGGTTTCACCGGCTTCACCAACTACACCGATGAGACCTACAACGTCTGCTTGCACCGGGTCGCCATCAAGGAACTTAACGTTAAACGCTTCCGCGTCTTGTGGGTCGGTAAAGTCGACACTCGCGGTTTGGGTGATCGTGGTGGCATTCGTCGCTGATGTTGCCGAAAACACGACAAGGCCAATCGTGCTGGAGTTGACTTCGAAGGTTACTTGTCCGTCTGGGTCGGTAGCCTGCGCACCGACAGGGCTGATATTCGCATTCGCTGGGCTTGCGCTCAGAGTGACATCTTCGCCCGAGATGAAGATGCTGTTGCTGTCTCGGAGTATCACGGTAACGATGGAAGTGGTCTCACCATTCGCTAACACAGCTACTGGAGTGGCTATTACTGTGGAGTTATCAGCATCGACAGGGCCGACATCTCGGAAGTCGATGCTCACTGTCTCTGTGACGACTAAGTTGTTGTCGGTGACGACAGTTGCCGTGAACACTTCCGTCTCATTCGCGTTATTCGTGACGGTGAATAAAGCTTCGCCTGTCGAGTTGGTGTTGTTGTTGCTTGTAGTGATTATTGAACCGCCATCGCCACTGAGCGAGACTTCCTTATTCGGGGTCGGGTTACCTCCAATGTCTCGAAGTGTCACTGTAATGATCGATTCGGTCAAGCCGTTCGCGGGCACAGAGGTGAGGCTAGCGGATACACTCGAAGTTCCCGGGTCAGCTGCAGCAGTCGTCCCGGTGGCTAGAGCCAAGGCATTCGGCCAGGTCGCATCAGCACCCGTTAAAATCGTCACATTGGTGATCGAGGAGTCATCCGCAGTGGACGGTGTCGATTGATTGTTGATTTGCAGTTTGAAGTCGCTGAAATTTGACGAATTCCAAAAGACGCCCATGTCGCCCGAGTTGCGGTCGGAAGATGCGCCTTCCAGGGAAGTGGGTGCCGGGTTGATCCAAGCATTCGCCCAAGTATCTTTATTGGAGTCCCCGTCACCTGCCTCGACATTGTTATTTCTGTCGTAATCGTATTTCAACAGGATTGTAACGCTCTCACCTGCCATATTTTGGCCGTAATTAAATTTCACGTCTGAGCCATCCCCCTCACCTAGCCAGGTGAACTCACCGTTGTTGCTGGCTCGAACTCCTAAGCGACCGATGAAGCTCGCAGAAAGCTCGGCAGCCGTATCCGTGCCGAAATTGAAGGTCATAATGACGAACAACAACTCTGTTCCAGTGCCTTGGTTGAGGAGGTTTCCCCCGTTAGGAGTGCTCACATCAGTGTCTTGCGAGAAAGCCGTGTCGCTACCGTCAGGCGTCGCAGTAAAATCTGGCACGTCGATGACAACCGCTTGCAGCGAGGTAATTATGATCTGAGAGCCCAGGATGATGAGGAGAATTAACTTGTTCATTTTTGAGGTAAATTACAGAGCAAGCGGTAGAGTAATTGTTGCCTGCACTAAGAAGGATACTTGGGCGTTGTGATATTTTCCTAAAAAATAAACTTAAACCTAATCCGTGAGATGAAGCAACGAAAAGGTGGAGCTTTTTGGGGTCAGGTGTGAATGGCACGGGATTAAGTCCGATTCCGATGGCGGCAGGCTTACAGGAAAAAGGATTTTTCGGATCTACCCAAAAGATGGGGCTTTGAGCCATCAAGCCGTCTGCGGGTTACTTGGCATTCACGGCTCCGTTGCTCCAGTCTCTCGGTTTCAACGAAAAGTGCTTAATCCCGTGCCATTCGGGTCAGGTGTTGCATTGCAACAATTTTCTTACCTCTTACCTAAGAAGGGTATGAATTAAAGCCATGCCAAGAGCGTTACGTCATCAATACCCCGGAGCGGTCTATCATGTGATGGCTCGCGGCGATGGCGGGAAAACGATCTTTGAGGCGGATGATGACAGAAAGGCGTTCCTGTTTCGATTGGCGCAGGTGTGCGGGAGCCATGGTTGGCGGGTGCATGCATGGGTATTGATGAACAACCATTTCCACCTGTTGCTGGAGACGCCCGAGCCGAATCTGGTAACGGGTATGAAATATCTGCTCGGGACTTTTAGCCAGAGTTGGAACGCGCGGAGGTCGCGGCGCGGGCATGTTTTTCAAGGCCGATACAAATCCGTGCCCGTGAGTGCAGCGGTGGAGAGTCCGTATTATTTCCGCATCGTGGCAGATTACATTCACCTCAATCCGGCAAGGGCGAAATTGGTGGGCGCAGGCCGTGGGAAGCTGATTGGTTACAAATGGAGCAGCCTGCCTTGTTACGCAAGCGGCAAGGGGCCGGAGTGGCTGGTGCTGAATCGGGTTTTGGATGCGTTTGAACTGGCGAAAGATGGTCGCGGTCGCAGGGCCTACCTGGTCTGGTTGGAAGCGCGCGCCGAGAGCGATGGAGGGCAAGTGGAAGAAACAGCGATGGCTGCCCTCAGGCGTGGCTGGTATCTGGGCGGGCCTACATTTGCCGACAAGCTCCGGGCTTTGGTCTCTCCGGAACAGGTGCAAGGCAACGGGCGCGATCCGGTGGCAACATCGCACCATGAAGCGGAGAATCTGGTGAAGCGGGCGTTCGGGCTGTGGGATATGCGCTCAGGGCCGGCCAGTTTGGAGAAGCTGCGGAAAGGCGATCCACGAAAAGTTCTGGTGGCCGCTCTTGTTCGCAAAAACACCTCGGTAGGCAACCGCTGGCTTGCGGAGCGTTTGGCAATGGGTCATACGGCGAGCGTGAGCAGGCATGTAAGCGGGTTTCTGAAGGTCAGGAAAAACCAGAAGAAGTTAGAAGAACTAGAAATAATGTTGAAATGCAACACCTGACCCCAAAAAGACCCCAAAAACGCAACGTCTCATCCTCCATCGGAATGGAGCGCCGATCTTGTTAGATGGCTCACGCTTCCCAAGGCTCTCCGAAACCAAGCCGACTGAGAAACTCAGCGAAGCACTTGAGATGCTCAGGAATTTCTAAGAACTGCTGGGCCAGGAGTAAATGGTACTGCCCCCATTTTTGATTAGCGGCCCGATTCCCGCCGACATTGACCTCTCTCTCTTGAAAGAGATTAACTCACTCCCACCCGCAGATCCCGCGCGCTCCACAGCTTCCCCGCCGCGGCTTTACCACTACCCCGCAACCGCCGCGCACCGTCCTTGCGTTTTTCTGAAAACCTCTCTCGCGATGCCGCAAACACATCGTTCACAAACCCCTCACTCCCAATCACCGCCCCATCTGTAAAATACCTCACCCGATGCCTCAGCATCCGCGCCATCTTCAGTTCCGGCAACACCGTCTGATTGTCACCGCTCTCCAACGCCTCGGCGTCATTCTTGGTCATCTTCATCTGGCCTGAAGTCGCCACCTTCGCATTCATCGTTTTGCGCTCCAACGCCATTCCCATCAGCCGCCGATACGATCTCGACACCTCCTTCCATTTCCTCGCATCAAATCCCTCCTCCGCATCCACCACTCGATCCGACGTGATCGCCCTCACCAGCCCCTCTCTGGCTTTCTTCCCATTCCCCCTCGGCCCGCCACCCACCGCTTCGCCGTAACTGCTCCACCGATAGTCCGCCGGATCCTCCACCATGCCTGCTCGCACAGGATTCAGATCGATATACGCCGCCATCATCTTCGCCGCCGTCCCACTCTCCACGATCACACTTTTGTATCGCTGCTCCCACAACGTTCCGGTGCGCTCGTGTTTGCGATTAAACCAACGTGTGAAGCGTTGCAAAACCGTCTTCATGTATTGGCTTAAGTCATGCATCCGGTAGGTGAAACGCGCATGAATCTCCGCCACACGTTCAGGATTCCCGCCGTCCACACCACCTTCCGTCCAGGCCGCTGCAAGCTCATCTTCAACCGATTTTACAAAAGCCTCGCTGTAGATCGCACGCAACCGCTGCAACAACTCCCCATCCGAAAGGCCATCCTTCGGCACCGGCGGCACCTCAAGTAGAATATGGAAATGGTTCGACATCACGCAGTAGGAAAGCACCCGACAACCGGTGAAATTCTCATACATCCGCATGAACATCCGGAACGCTTCCCGCTCCTCATCGCCAAACACAAATCTCCGATCCACCACCCGCGAAATGCAGTGATAAATCGAAGGCTTATCCAACGAATCCTTCCAAGGAGCCAACCATCTCGCCCGTCTCATATCCCCCTTCCTACTCGCTTAAAACCAAGTAGCAAGCGCAATTCCTATATTTTGTCTGTCACCTTGTAAGAAACGTACATTTCCTCGCATCAAATCCCTCCTCCGCATCCACCACTCGATCCGACGTGATCGCCCTCACCAGCCCCTCACGCGACTTCTTCCCATTTCCCCTCGGCCCGCCACCCACATCAGTGAGTCAGTGATTCCTGCTAGGGGCTTTATTTTTGGATCACGTCCAGGAGTGATGGTAACGGCGGGTTAATCTTTAGTCTTTACGCAAACCATTCACGGAGGCGTTCAGCAGAGGGGACTACGTTATCTGCCCCAAAGATTTCAAGGGTGGTTGGTCCATCAAATCCGACACGCTTAAGTTCTGCTACGACTTCTGGGATACCAATGACTCCATCACCCAGCGCGATGTCTCCCATGCCGCAGCCAAATTGCGATCCACGCTTTGGCTCCCACTCGGCGCCAAGATCCTTCCAGTGAACGTGCT